>Ga0137338_1000023_pt1 | contig 25104 bp, 23 predicted proteins | sample EasRivERMLT366_2_FD_104770 | JGI IMG/M metagenome (GOLD analysis project Ga0137338, IMG submission 104770) | Soil microbial communities from meander-bound floodplain in the East River, Colorado, USA - East River MetaG ERMLT366_2 | ecosystem: Environmental > Terrestrial > Soil > Floodplain ...
GCTTGGCTTCCCCTGCCTGCCGGATCAGCCTCAGCAGTATTGAGGCATACTGCTGACCTTACTGTCTCCCTCCTTTCCTTTCGGGTATTGTTTGATAGCGCCTCGTGGCGCACCGCAGGCGGGGTCGCACACTTTCACATCGAGCAAGGCTTCCAACACGGCTTCGGGATTACGCAATTGTGAAGGGTCTTTTTGATACACAAATTGAGTGAGCGCGGTTTCACTTTCAGAAGGCAACCTGGATCCCAGATAGCTTGCCAGCGCCTCATAACACATGAAGGCAACCACAGGTTTAACGGTATAGTACGATCCGCTCTCATGCCTGCCTGTGACCAGTTCTTCAAAAATACGCCCAAGCATTTCAGGGTCAACTGCCACTTCCACATCCAGCGGCGTGGATTCGGTGACAGTGAAATTATAGCGATACATCAACTCGCTCAGGATTTTCGCCGTGATAGGATCGGGGAAGAACCACGTCTCATCATCGGACTCTTGATCGAAAAGACCGCCGTTCAAGTAAGGGACATCTCCGATTCTGCGTTTCAATTCCTTAAACTCGGAGTTGGTTCGTTCGTCCCCGCGCGGATTATTCAACCCCCAGAAGAAGAGCGTGTTCAGCCGCGACCTGTGGAAGGTCACGCGCTTGTTTTCTTCGTTCTTGTGATAGTCTTCAAACAGGGCTTTCAAATAATCTTTGCGCCCATTCAGATTCAACCAACCCTTGCGTTCCAAAAATGCCAAAAACATCAAACGATTGAAGAAACGCTGTGTATACAGCCGCTTCTGCTCGGCATTCCAATTAAGCGTGATTGTCTTTTCTGCCTCCTCGAAAATGCGCTTGTAATCTCGGAAGAAATCCCTGGTGACAGGCTCAACACTGAACGCATCGAGAATCTTCTCAATGCTGGAGAAATCTGCTTTGCTAATTTGAGTGATGAACGTTCGATTTCGGTCGGGTTCTGGCGTGACAAAATACGTATACCGCCGAAAATTGCTGTATTCCTTTTTCGCCCCATATTGCGCGGTGATCAAACTAAACCTGAAATGCCCTGTATCATCGTGAAAGATAAAAATTCCCGCGTCTACATATCCATCCTTCAAAACCTTTTTGGCAATCTCGTATTGCTTCAACTTGCCGCTGTGGGAGGTGAGTTCCTTATCCACTTCGCCAGCAAGTAGGACCAAACGACGCCCATCGTCAAAGTCAATTTTGCCGAGTTTGACCAGGTCCTTCGCAAAATTTTCTTTTTCAAGGAAATGCCTGTAATCTTCCTTCTCAGGTTTGAACTTTCCACCTGCCTGAAAGAAAAGCGTTAGATCATTGCGGTTGAAGGATTTGGTTAGTTTTTCGAGGAGGTCGCGGTTGTCCATGATGTGGTTCCCGTAATTACGGACTTTATTGACTAATGACCTAAGCATAAAGCCAAATCCCCTTGCGGGCAAGTGCAAAAGCGTTTCATCATCCCCCATATATGGTTCTGCCTAAACTCAATATGTCTGTAGTCTGGCTCCGTTGTAGACATACTGTAGCCATACTGTAACTCTATAACTCGATCAGCCTCTCAGCCTTCACCTTTTTCAACCACCACGGTGGCTTCGCTCAACAAGGCGGCAATCGCGCCGATCGCCGCGAGTTGCGGCGCGATCAATGCGCCGACCACGCCAAAGGTCAGCGGGATCTCAAAGACGACCTTGCCTTCCTTGTCCTTGATAATGACGCGGCGGATATTGCCTTCCTTCAAGAGTTGTTTGATTTGGGAGATCAGTTGTTCCCCGTTGACCTTGAATTCCTCGGTGCTAAATTTTTGTCCTGACATGCTTTCCTCCGGTTGTAGAATGTGATCACTTCAATATACGCTTCCAGGCCGCGCAGGTTGCCATCTATTGGAGTTGGTTTTCACTCAAACCATTTTTCGTCCAGCGCTTCCCATTCGTCGCTTTGGTCTGCCCGCTCAGCCCAATTCTCTTTCCCGCTCCAGGCTTCGATCTTCAGAGCATAAATGGAGGTGGCGCGCAATTCCTTGTCCGTGATCTCGCGATATTCTTTGCCAGCGGTCATGGCTGGGAAATATTTGGCGATCATTCCATATAACAGGCGGCGCGCTTCAGCGGGATCTGTGACTACGCGCGCCGTCCCGAAGACCACCACACTGCGGAACTGAAGTGAGAACTCCAGCGCCACATTGGATGGCAGGAATCTGCCCAACTCGCTCGCCTCCAGACTGACCTTCGGGTTGCTCTCGATATTCGAGCGGATTCGCCCCGCGGCATTCGAGTGAAATACGATCTGATGATTCTCCTCATCGAACCAGAACATGGTCGGGTTGATGAACGGCTGTCCATCCACGGAAGAGGCGATATGTCCGATTTGGGTAACTTTGAGAAATGCGCGCATCCACTCAGCGTCACGTGTAAGCTGGGGTCTGCGTTGATGGGCTGTTGGAGCCTGGTCCGTGTAATCGCGTGGCATGCTTATGTGAGTGTGCGCTTGTAAATGGTGAGTTGGATATAAATGGTCAATAACCCTGCCGTTGCGGAGATGACCCAGTTGAATAAGCTGGTTGCAAAGAAAGCCTGTTGCAGAAAAAATGTTGCGGCGGCGAACATGAGTCCACTGATGAGCGCGGCCTCAATGGCTTGATAGTACGAGACGCTTTTGGTTTTATATTTGGGAGGCAGTGTGTCTGTTCTCCAGCGAAATGCGTGGAACAGTTCCGGGCTTTGGCTCATCGCAAAATCCTTGATCTGATTCAGCGCCAGCATCGCCTCGTGCCAGGCAGCGCGCAGGCGCGCCAGTTGCATGATGGTGGATGTGCCCAGCAAGGTCAGCAGGATGAAGAGTCCGCTGAACATGATCTTGACGACCTGTGTAAATTTTTCCGTGTCAAAAAGCTGGGTCCCGAACAACGCCGCAACCAGTGACCCCACTGCGATCAAATAGAAAGAGGATACGCGTGCACGGTCTTCGGTGGCTTGATTGGCAGTTTGGGCAATATAGCTGTATTCCGCGGCAAGCAGTTCGTCCAATTCAACGAGAGGCGAAATCTTTTTTGGCATTATTCGATTATAACGCTTGAAGCAGATTCTGCTGGCGAGAATCAAAAAGAGCCTCGTTACCAGGGGACTGTAAATACATAACTCACCTTACGCAGTCCTGCTCAAAGGCGGTCTGTGACCGCCGTGTTTGCAGGTTCTGTAATTGTTTCTTGTTAGCCGCAGGGTCACAGACCCTGCGGGAGCATAGGCATGTCGTTGCGAACCGCCGCACTTGGTGTATGGCGGTGAAGCAATCTCCATGTCGTCGAGGGGCTTGTGTCGCCACGGCGCCACGCGACGCTTCGTAACGACATCGTTTCATGTAGGAGTGCGGGAACTTATATTCTAACGAACCCTAAAGCCTACACATCCATCGCCCACTCGCCTGAACGCATGACGGGTTCACGCCTGCCATCTTCTTTGATTCCGTCAATGTCCATTTGCGGTGAACCGATCATAAAGTCCACATGGTTGAGGCTGATATTGCCTCCAGCTGAGATAAATTCTTCGTCGGTCAATTCCTCGCCTCCGGTGAGGGTGAAGCGGTAGGCGCGTCCAATGGCGAGGTGGCAGGAAGCGTTCTCGTCGAAGAGGGTATTATAGAAAAGATGTCCGCGTTTGGAAATCGGGGAACTGGCAGGGACGAGCGCGACCTCTCCAAGCCGGGTCGAGCCTTCATCCGTATCAACCAATTTTTGCAGGAGGATTTCATTATTTTTGGCATGCACTTTGACGATACGTCCATTCTCAAAGGTGACGCTAAAATCTTCGATCAAACTGCCGCCATAACTCAACGGGAAGGTTGCGGCAACAATCCCATCCGCGCGCTGGCGATCGGGCAGGGAAAAGACCTCTTCTGTAGGCATGTTGGCTGTGAAGTCCACGCCATTTTCGGCGGGCATACGGGCGCTGATCCAGCGATGCCCTTGTGGCAGGCCAATGGTCAGATCTGTGCCTGGAGCTTTGTAGTGAAGCGCTGAATATTTTTTGGCTTGCATGTACCTGCCGCGCTTGCTCAGATTTTGGATATGATCCATCCACGCCGCGATGGGATCAGGCTGGTCTGCACGCGTGGTTTGGAAGATGGCTTCCCATAATTTTTCCTCTGCCTCTTCAGGTTTGAGGTCAGGGAAGATTTTTGCCGCCCAGGCAGGTGCACCAGATGCGACTACACACCAATTGATGGCATTGCGGGTGATGTTTACGCCGATGGGTGCTGTATTCTCAAGTTGGGTCTTTTGCAGGGCGCCGACTCTTTCTGGATCCAAACCTTTGTAGGCATCGGGGTCGTTCGCGTATATGGAGAGTAGTGCATCGCCGTTTTTGATCATATCCAGAACGGCGTCAACATGAAATTTTGGATATTCATTGAAGGAATCAGCCGGGGCGTTCTGCAGACGGATGCGCATCATTTCCTCATCGCCCCAGATCGGTTGCACGTAGCGTGCACCCGCAGCATAGGCGGCTTTGGTGACTTCATGGACAAGGGCGCGACCGGCAGGGGGAATCCCCTGCGATATGGCGTTATTAATGATGAGGCGTTGACCCGGACGGATATTCAAGCCAACTCGAACGATGGCTTCGGCATATTTTCGTAATAATTCCTGGTGTTGTTCCTTGGATGTCATGGAGAGAATCCCTTCGTGTTTTTTTCTAGTATAGCATGAACCCACAGGGGCCGAATTGTGTTATACAGGGCAGAGAGTTGATTTTATGCGGAGATCCTTATACTCAAAATCGAAAATAGGATTTGGTCTTGTAAAGGTTACACTCACTTAATGTTACAGACAAAAACTGATGTCCTTTAGCCTTTTATCAAAAAAGGAGCTGGATTGACAGCTCCTTTTTGATGCCAAATGCTTCATGGCAGAGGATGTGGGAAATATCCTTGGAGGATTGGTATGAGCCATCTTAATACTGTAATGATACCTCCTGTTGTTGCGACTATTCCGCCAGACCAAGCCAAAAACTTCTTGGTCGAAATTATGTAGTTGAGTCTCAATCTGATTATTTTTTTACCAATGTCCAATGACAATCCAGACTCAACATTTTCCCAGACTTCCAACTCAATAGAGTCGATATCTTTGACTATTTGTTTTGCGAATTTCTCTTTGGCTATTTTCTCCAAGGTAACTTTTTGAATTTTGCGGGTCACTAGGGTGCTCCTTTCTCTTGAAGGAGACCCGATGGCAATTAGAGAATCATAATTTGCCGTTCGGTGTCTCCTTCTCTGATAATCAGAGCTGAGCCAGGCTTATCTTGAGTTTCTAATGCCAGAAGACCGAGCTTGATAAACTTCCGAAGTGCCTCTACAACGCTCATGCCTCGTTCATCTGCTGCCCCTTTTAGTTCGTCGAAGAGTTCCTTTGGTAAAGCCAAGTTGTATCTATAAACCTTCGATTCGGGCAAATTAGTAGCCATTAGTTATCTCCATAACGTAATTTGAATTGGCTCAGCTTGTCGATAAAAACAAGATTGTTGACAAGCTGAGTAAGTAGCGATCCACGTGCCCATGTTATAAATGGGATGTACCCTTCTATTCCTTTCCCAATGCCCAACTTCAATTTAAGTTTTCTGCCAAGGAATATTTTACATATAAGGAAGACGTGGTTAAACCGTTTACTGGATGCAGTAATAACTGCTTGAATGGACTCACGAACTTGTTTGCTTACCGTGAATTCACCGGGAATAAATCCTAAGATATTTGAAAAAGATCGGTATTCCTTCAGGAGCTTAATAAGCTTGAATACGCTTGCAGCCGGGTTTGAAGCAAACTTTGGTTCGGCGATAATACTGCCTGATTTTAAGATCAGAACTAGTTGAGAAGGATCGTCTTCATCGTCATCACGGGTAATCTCCCCTGATTGATTAAGATAATAGATTTGAGTAATCGGCTCTGCCCATTCGCTGAACTTTGAGCGAGGCTTTTTTACCAATCGTCTACAAGTGTAACGAGTTGCATCCTGATCTTTACGAGCAATGGTGAAGCTGTTTTCCAGCGATCTCAAAGCGTTATTAACAGAAGTCAAAACTTCCGACTTCTGATGGATATGGAAGTATTTTTCAAGCAATATCAAAGAATGCGCTAGATCGTGATTTCTTGTGTAATCCATATGTATATTATACATATTCTATGTGTGTTGTCAAGGTAGCTTACTTGCTCATTTGAAACTGAAGACTTCACTGGATCTGTTACCATAGCTTTCTAAGTTCAGGAGGTGTATATTGCATCTCATAAAGTCGAAAAACCTTGCTGGAGTTGTCTTATGCTAGCCATAGACAAAGTCAATACAGGAAACAAAGGGCAGGTGAAACGGTTCGTTGAACTCCCTTACAAGCTCTATAAATATTGCCCGCAATGGGTGCCGCCTTTGCATGTGGATGCCTACATGTATCTCAATCGGAAAAAGCATCCTTTCCACGAACATTCCGATGTGGATTTTTTCATCGCCATTCGTGATGGACGGGATGTGGGGCGGATAGCGACAATCGAAAACAAACCTTTCAATAAATATCATGGTGTCAGGAAAAGCAATTTCTTTCTCTTTGATTGTGAGAATGATACGGAAGCCGTGACCGCGCTTTTCAATAAAGTAGCTGAATGGTCGCAAGCGCGCGGGCTCGATGCGGTTGTGGGTCCCAAGGGGATGGGTCCATTGGATGGATACGGTATATTGGTTTTCGGTCACGAACATCGCCAAACCATGACGATGCTCAATTACAACTTTCCCTATTATCAACAGCTTGTCGAAGCGCAGGGTTTTGAAAAGGAAGTGGATTTTGTTTCATGTTTTCTGCCTGCCGATAAATTTCAAGTCCCTGAACGGGTGGAGCGTATCACGCAACGCGTCATGCAACGCGGCGGATTGCAGGTGAAGAAATTTAATAATAAAAAAGAGTTGATCGCCTGGGCGCCGCGCATTGGCAAGGCCTATAACAATGCCTTTGTCAACAATTGGGAATATTACCCGCTGACACAACGCGAGATCGATTTTGTGGTTTCAAATATCATGACCATCGCCGACCACCGCCTGATCAAGATCATCATACACGGCGATGATGTGGTTGGATTTCTATTTGCCTTTCATGACGTTTCAGCGGCGCTTCAACGCGCCCGTGGACGGCTGTTCCCGTTTGGATTGCTTGATATTTTGCTGGAGCTTAGACGAACCGATACGGTCTCGGTTAATGGCATGGGAATTTTGCCTGAGTTTCAGGGGCATGGCGGCAATGCCATGCTGTATTCCGAGATGGGACATACCTTATTTGACTTTAAACAATTTACCCATGTTGAAATGACCCAGGTGGCGGAGACCACCGAACAGATGCGCGCCGACTTGAAGAACCTGAATGGCGTGGAGTATAAGAATCATCGCGTGTATCGGAAGAGCATTGGGAGTAGGTAGACAAGTAAACTAAAAGGAGCTATATGAAGCATCCTCTTGAAAATATTCCCACTGATTATCGCAAGCGGCTCTTCTTCACGTTTCTTTTCCTGACCCTTGGTCTGTTTGCAATCTTTCGGTTTTTAGATAAACCTCTGCGGACTCCTGCCGCGCCGAATGGCATCGTGTCGTTTGAATTGGCGGGTAGCCCATTACAGGTACAAGCCATTACCGATGAATGGAAGAAAATGCCATTTTTGCTTAGCGCAGTTGCCGGGCAGGTTAATCCTGACATCGTAAATATCCCTTATGTATTTGCTGCCTTTGGACTTGGTATCGATTATCTCTTCATGCCAGCATACGCGTTTGCACTGGCATTCGGCACTTTGCTTGCGGCGGGCAGGCATGCAGGTTGGTTAAAGTCCCTTGGAGCAGTGGCAGGCTACGGGGCGTTTGCGGCGGCGTTATTCGATGCAGTTGAAAATTATGCGTTGTTCCAGATCCTTTTGAACAAGGTCTACTCCCCATATCCTGAAATTGCGTATTATTGCGCCTCGATCAAGTTTGGTTTATTGAGCTTTGGGTTGTTGTATGCTTTGGTGGGGTGGTTATTGCCGCGGGAAAGGTAAACATGGTTGCATGAAAACAGGTCAAAGTTTACTCAGTTTCTTTAACTTCCTGCTCGAGCACCTGTTTATGTATTTTCTTATTTTATACTATCTGCGTCTTCACTTCCGTGCCGGTCATGGTCTCTTCCTTGCCCAAAGGCAACATGACATGGAATTGACTACCGGGGAAATTGACATCATCATAGCCTGCGCTTTCCACCCAAATCCGCCCGCCATGCGCTTCAACAATACCTTTGGAGAGAGCCAGCCCCAAACCAGAGCCGCTGCCTTTGAAGCGCGTTTTACTGGTTGAATGTTTTGTCAGTTCGCCGGGTTGATAGAATTTGCTGAAAATGATCTCGCGTGAATCAGGGTCCACGCCCACGCCAGTATCGGTGACGGTGATCTGAATGCCGCCGTGCAGAAGATCGGTGTTATGCAAAACAGTTTTGGCGTTGACAGTGACCTTGCCATCGTTCGGAGTAAATTTTATGGCATTGCTCAACAGGTGATGAAAAAGTTTCTTTAACAAGTTCGGGTCTGCCTTGGACATGGGCAGGGGTGGAATATCAATGAACAGGGTTTGTTTTCGTTCCTTGAACGACTTTTCCAAACTACTACCCACTTCCTTGATCAAAATGGATATATCCACAGGGATAATGTGTAACTGGAGTGTGCGGGTGTCGATCTGTGCGATATCGAACATCGAGTCCATGATCTCATGCAGGCGTTTTGTCCCTTTTGAAATACCCTTGAGCATCATCAAGGCATTTTCCGGGAGGGACGTATCCTCCACGAGCATTTCGGTATAACCGATCATTGTGGTTAACGGTGTGCGCAGTTCATGCGAGGCGATGCTGATGAAGTCAGACTTGGTCTGGTCGAGTCGTTCCAGGTCGCGGTTGGCTTTATCGAGCGAGCGATAGGCTTGACGTAATTCCGTGTTGAGTTGCACGAGGTTATCAACGAGACGCGCATTCTCCAGTGCCACAGCCGTCTGATTGGCGAGAGCCGAAAGAGTCACCAGGTCGTCTTCGGTATAGCGATGACCGCTGATCTTCGCGCCGAGCACCAGCAGACCGATCCATTCGCGTTTGGAGAAGATGGGTAAATACACCTCGGATTCAAGCCGGTTGAACCACTCCTGATCGGACTCAGAGACAGACCGAAATGCCGGGAGCCGGTCCATGTCATATTGCAGCAGCGGGCGTTGGTCGTGCATAAAATGATTGACGATGGGATTCTCTTCGGTCAGCGCGATCATCTTGATCTGACGTTCGCCCACGTTTCGCACCGCGCGCAAATGATAGGATTTGACTGCCTCGCCGTTGGTATCCTTATCAACCAGAAAGAGAAAGCCGCGCGTGATGTTCATCTTTTCGATAATGAGCCCCACTGCCATGTTGGCGAGTTTCTGCATATCCAGGATGTTACTGATCTGTTCGCTGTAAGCATGCAGGGTGCGGCTGGGGTGAAATTCATCAAGCCGGAACCAGCGATTGACCAGCCTGCGCACGATCGAAAGTAAAGGCGTAAAAATGAATGAAAGTAACAGGGCAATTCCGGCGCCCACCAAAAGCGGGTTGAAGTTTGGCAGGACGGTAAAAATTTGTTGTGAGGCAGTCGTGCCCGCCAGATAAAACATCACGATCACCAGCGTGGTAATAATATACGTGAGCACGCGCCGCTCCACCTCGCGCAGATCGGGCAGGTCATGGGTTATGACTACATAAGCTCCCAGCCCCGCGGCAAGCAAACGTATCGGGTTGCCCGGCAGTTGCCGACCCGCGATCAAAAGAACATCGCTGATGGCGATCAAAAGAAAAACCGGAGTCCAATAATTCAAACGGTTTCGTAAAAGCGGCTGGCGCGATTGTGCATGTGCCGACCGCACGAGCACAATCGCGCCCAGGGTGAATATCCCCCAACCCAGCGCCGACCAGGTCAATGCCAGCCCGGCACGGGTTAACTCTCTGATGCCGTTTGTCCAAACCACATCAGCCAACCTGAAAATATTGGTAACGATTGCCGCAACCATCAAGACCCAAAATACGCCAACGCCCAGCCATGTCCATGGTTCACGGCGGACAAAAAGAATGACCGTGAGTATCATCAAAACCGAAAGAAGTAACGCGCCATAGATTTGAATGTTCAAGGCTGTTTGCGCGTCCACCAGCCAGCGCCCCCCATACCGCAAACTTTCCATGGCGGTCAGTAATAATGCGGCGATTGCATATGCGATCAACAACAGGGAGGCGGTCTCCTTTTCCTCGCGGCGTCGTAACACGATCGCGACCACCGGCAGATATAGCGCCGCCAGTAATATTAACAAAATCAGGCCAAGATTTTGGGGTGACATCGCGGCAAAGTATACTCGAATTCAAATGAATATTGTATTATCATTGCGATATGCACATCACTCGAGCTTCCCGCGACACCTACCAATTCACTGCGGACTTCTTCCGCCCAGACGGACGCGTGATCTTTACGGATTTTGCCTCGGCCCGAAGATTCGCGTCCCAAATATCAGCGGCTCGGACTCAGCCGGTACCGGCTTCTGACCTATATGCCATGGCTCTCATCGATGAAGCTTTGCGCGTGCTGGTCAATCATTATGCCCCGCCCGCATTAATGAACACGGCCATCTCGCATGTGGATCAAAGCATAGGTCCGGGACCTGTCACGTTGACGGAGAAAAAATTCGTTTCAGAATTTCCTCCTGAAAACGTGTATCGCGGGGACGAGAAAGTTGAAGAGTATCTCAACAAACTTTCCAATGGGCGCATCCAGACCGTGGAAGAATTGATCTATATCTTCACTCATAATGCGAACCCGGCGGTGAGTCCATTGCTTGAGTTGGTGGACGATGAACCGTTGGAGCCTACGGCATATAAGACTCTGATCGCATCGCTGAATACATTCTTTGCGCAAGCCGCAAAAGAAAATGCAGTAAAGCAGGGCGGGGCTGAGTCGCTGTTCGATATTTTGCGCGCGCCCGCCGAGGCCTCGCCCTATTCATTGGAAGGACAGTTGCAATTCATCCTTGAGAAATGGGGACATTTGCTGGATGAAACATTCACCGCGCGCATCGTGCGCGGCATGGACTTTTTGCGCGAAGAAGTCATTCGCCGAAATCTTGCACACGGCGATTTCAAAGCGGATGTACCACTGGCAACTTATTCAGGCGGTGAGTATCAAGAGTATGAGCGTTATAGTCCCGACAAAGAATGGATGCCGAGACTCGTTTTGATCGCGAAGAATTCCTATGTGTGGCTCGAACAACTTTCCCGTAAATATGGACGCTGGATCAAGACACTCGACCAAATCCCTGATGAAGAACTCGACCTGTTGCGCGACCGTGGCTTTACAGGCTTATGGCTCATCGGTTTATGGGAACGTTCGCGTGCAAGCATGAAGATCAAACAACGCATGGGTGATGCGGATGCAGTCGCTTCGGCGTATTCACTTCACTCCTATGATATTGCCGAAGACTTGGGTGGTTGGTCTGCATTGGAGAATCTGCGTTCACGGTCGTGGCAGCGCGGTGTTCGACTATCAGCAGATATGGTACCCAATCACATGGGCATAGACTCACAGTGGGTGACCGAACATCCTGATTGGTTCCTCTCACTTCCGTATTCTCCGTATCCTTCTTATTCATTCCGTTCTGAAAATCTTTCGGAAGATATTCGAGTTGGAATTTATCTCGAAGATCATTACTATGATAAGACTGATGCATCGGTTGTCTTTCAACGCCGCGACCATCAAACTGGCGATGTCCGCTATGTCTATCATGGCAACGATGGTACATCCTTCCCGTGGAATGACACTGCGCAACTTGATTACGCCAAAGCCGAAGTACGCGAAGCCGTCATTCAAACCATCTTACATGTCGCGCGCAACTTCCCCGTCATCCGCTTTGATGCGGCGATGACACTGGCGAAGAAACACATTCAACGTTTATGGTTCCCCGAACCCGGCGCGGGCGGCGCGATCCCGTCCCGGTCTGAGCACGGCATGACGCGGTCAGAGTTCGACGCGGCAATTCCCGAAGAATTTTGGCGCGAGGTCGTGGACCGTGTCGCATCGGAAGTCCCGGATACATTACTGCTCGCCGAAGCGTTCTGGTTGCTGGAAGGCTATTTCGTCCGCACACTGGGTATGCATCGTGTATATAACTCGGCGTTCATGCACATGTTACGTGACGAAGATAATGCCAAGTATCGCATGGCGATCAAGAACACGCTGGAGTTCGATCCGCAAATTCTCAAGCGTTACGTCAACTTCATGAACAACCCCGATGAAAAAACCGCCATCGAGCAATACGGCAATGGCGATAAATATTTTGGCGTTGCAACGGTGTTATCTACATTGCCCGGCTTGCCCATGTTCGGGCACGGACAAGTCGAAGGCTTCCGCGAAAAATACGGGATGGAGTTCCGTATGCCAAAAATGGATGAGACCCCCGACGAAGGACTCATCGCCGGACACAACTGGAAGATCTTCCCGATCCTTCACCGCCGCTCCCTGTTCGCAGACGTGGAGCAATTCTTCCTCTATGACCTTTACACCCCCCATGGCGGCTCTGTGGACGAAAACGTCTTCGCTTATTCAAATGTATTCAATGACGAACGCGGACTCGTCCTCTATCACAACCGCTTCGCCGATACCCAAGGTTGGATCAAAACCTCCGCCGCCTATCTTGATAAAGGCACAGGCGACCTGCGCCAGAAATCCCTAGCCGAAGGATTGAGCCTGCCCTTCGAAGGCTACGTCATCTTCAAAGATTACGTCACACATCTGGAATATATCCGCTCGTGCGAGGAGCTCTGGCAAAAGGGATTGTATGTTGAATTGCACGCCTACCAACATCATGTGTTTATGGATTGGAGATTTGTGGATGATAGTAATTGGGGATTGGTAAATAGTAATTTGAACGGCGCGGGTGTTGAGTCCATGTCCGCGAAGTGGGAGGAGATGTTTGGGGTGAAAGAGGAAGTTGTTGTGGAAGAGGTGAAGGTCAAGAAGCCGCGGAAGAAGGCAGTGGCGAAGAAATCCGCCACCAAAAAGCCGTCAACCAAGAAGGCTGCTGTGAAAAAGAAACCTGTGGCATCGAAACCTGCCGTGAAGGTGACGAACTCAAAACCAAAAGGGACTGTTAAAAAGGTTGTAAAGAAACCTAAAAAGAAATAACATCAATGCTCAAAGGCGGTCTGTGACCGCCGTATTTGCATGAACAGTTAATGTTTACATGTTAGCCGCAGGGTCGCATATCATCCCCGAATGGGGAGACCCTGCGGGAGCATAGATGGTATACATTATGCCCGTCAAACCAAACTTCAATCCTGATTATCTTTATTTCGTAACTACCGCAGCGGTAAAGCACATACGCCTATTTCGCCGTGATGTTATTAAACAGATCATCGTTGACAGTCTCCATCATTTACGAACAACGGGCAAAATGAAGTTGTTCGTTTTTGTTATCATGCCCAATCATATTCATATCATTGCCCTATTCAGTGAAGAACATTCACTCTCGGATGTGATGCGTGATTTTAAGAAATTCACGGCTCGGCAGATTTACCGCCAGTTTCAAGTGGAGGAAAACACAAAAGTTTTGGATGTTTTGAGAAAAGAAGGGGAGCATGTAAAACAGGAATACAAAGTCTGGGAGGATGGCTACGATGCCCGCGACGTTTTTTCTGTGGAGTTCCTGCAACAAAAAATGGATTACATCCACCACAACCCATGTCAGCCGCAATGGAAGTTGGTTGATACACCGGAAGAATGTCTTTGGTCAACGGCAGGATTTTATTTTGCTGGGAGGCCTTGTAGTTCATGCAAGCGCTGGCAGGCTTTTTGGAAAACCCTGTTAGGATGTTGGTGTAAGAAATGTAGAACTCCGAGTTTTTGGAAAACTCGGAGTTCTTTTTAGTAATTACTGATTGGCAGCTGCGGTAGCTCCGCTCACCCATTCAGAAGCGTCAACTCCCGCTTCAAATATTTGATCAGTACCACAGAAGTTGGACCAGTACTTGCTCATCTCAGGGACCTGTGTGGTGGTTATCGCACCCATGTTGAAGGCATCCACAAAACCTTGAAGGATGGGATCTGTGATAGCAATATCATTACGAACTGGCACATGAGTAGCCTGTTCCATCATAACGGTTTGGGAATAGGCATTCGTCAGGTAGAAAGCTACTTCCAAACCAATCTCTTGGTTAGGACTATTCGGGTTGATGAAGAAACCATTTACATCAACCCAAGGGGTGGCCGGGCCTCCCGGTCCGGAAGGAAGTGGTACCACTGCCACGTTATCACCCAGGGCATCCCTGTAAGCGCTTATTGCCCAGGAACCATTCACAACGGCGGCAACTTGTCCATCAGTAAGGAGACTAACGTCGAAATTATTATTGACCGGAATACCATTATTTTTCGAAATCTGGTACAGCTCATTTAAGTAGTAAAAAGTATCTACAACGCCAGTCTGATCGGCAATGACGTTCCAGTCGGCATCAAAGATCGTGCCGCCAAAAGCATTATAGAAACCGTAGATACTGTAGCAATCGTAACCCAGGCCGATTGGTACGCCTTCGGAAATCATGGCCATGAGTTCATCAGTATTGGCTGGAGGAGTTGGTAGCCGGGCCCTGTCGTACCATAATCCAACACCCGCAAAAGATTCAGGGATACCGTAGAGTCTCCCATCAAGAGACATTCCATCAATGCCAAGTTGGCTATAACCATCGAGCCTGCCTGCGGCCAAATCTGTGATATCTGCGATCAGGCCATCCCGGGCATAATTGCTTATAAAACTCGGATTATTAAGGACAATATCTGGTCCGTTACCAGCAGCAACCTCAGATGCATACCTGTCATTGATTTCACCATAAGGGATCTGCAATGCAGAAATTTTTATACCCGGCAAATCCATAGCAGCCTGGTCAAGCAAAACAACCAGCGCAACTTCATCAGCGGTGCCGCTATCATAGGAATACCACAAGGTAACCTCAATTGATTCGGAAACTGGCACTTCAGTGGCTGCTGGCGCTTCAATAACAGCCGCTTCGGTGGCTGGATTGGAAACCGAGGGTGCTTCGGTAGCTGCCGAGGTTGCATTATTAAGCAGAGCTTTGATTGCAAAACCTGCAAGGACAAACACAACAACTGCGGCTACCGCGATCCCTCCAATTACGGGTGCCTTAAAGGTTGTTTTCTTTTGGGGCACCGCTGAGACCGTCTCAGCTTTCATTTCAACAGGCAATGCTGTTGCAGGAGTTGCTATTTCTTTCGCTTTGCGTTTTGCTTCGGCTGTTTGGGCGGCAATGCGCTCCTCTTCCGCTTTCTGCACGGCGAGACGGTCAGCTTCTTTTTTTGCCTTACGTTTGGCATCCGCTTCAGCTTTTGCAATACGCTTTTCTTCAGCAAGCCGCTCGGCTTCGAGTTTGGCTTTGGCAAGGCGCTCTTCTTCGGCTTTTTGAGCGGCTAATCGTTCGATCTCTTCTCTTGCTTATCGTTCCTTCTCTGCATCATCAGCGCGGCGTTTTTCTTCCGCCAGTTTTTCGGCTTCGAGTTTGGCTTTGACAAGGGGGTCTTCTTCGGCCTTTTTTGTAATTAACCGTTCAGCTTCGGCTTTCCGTTCGGCTTCGAGTCTGTCAAGTTGTCCTTCCTGGATTTTCGCATCGGCCTGCTTAATTGCTTCCAGCGCCTGAAACGCCACGCGCGAGATGGTGCGACTGTCATCGTTTTCTGCCATGTGCTCCAAGGCTTCACGGGCGGAACGTGCAAGCCCCAGGTTCTTGCCATTCAGCAATTTGATGAGTCCGTTGCACTGCTGCCTCACGCACATAGGGACGTTTGTCTTCGATTTCATCTACTAAGTCGGAAGGCAATGGCATTGATTTTACATCTTCGATCCGCATATCTTGGCGTAAGAGAATTTCTCCCTGCTGTTTGTAAGCCCATTTGCCAGGCGTTTGTTTTGGCGTGATGCTTACAATCTGTTCATAGGTATAATCGTACAGTTCATCAAGCGTAATGCGCCCATCGCCATCTCTGTCAGCTTCCCCTTCCAATCCTTTGATGAGGAAATGAGTGAATAAAGAATTCTCGGTATCGCCAATAACCTTATCGCCTTCCCACGCGAATTGGGTCGAATCACTTGCAGTTAGAACAACGCGCCCATACCCTGTGCCTTCAAATGCGGTAGCTGTCCCTATGCTGCCGCCAGTCTCTGCCTTTGTGCCCTGAGCAAACGCGCCACTGTTGCAGCAATCCAAAATGAGCACCTGTCGTTTCGAACGACATTCATCCATAACGCCGCGGATAAAATCAGATTTTATAGCGGTTGAACGCAATCGGCTGCGGTTGGTGTTCTTGACGGCAAGATAGAGTGATCCGTTTTCATCCTTGACGCCATGACCCGAGAAAAATAAAACAAGCAAATCGTCGGGCTTTTTCTTCTCAAAGAAAATCTCGATATTCTCAGTTACCTTGGATGACTCCTCGTTGAGGAGCATTGTCACATCATCAAATGCGCCAATGTCGGGCGAATCCAGCACTCGCCAAAATTCTTTGGCGTCCTTGCCGGGCGCGGTCAATTGCGCCAGACCGGGGTCGGTATATTCCGTGTTTGCAATAATCAGGGCATATTTACCGCTCATTTTTTCTTCCTCCCTTTTTCGAGCGTTGCAAGAAGCTTCTCCAATTCTTCGGGTGAGCCTTCGAATTCGATCCCCTTGCCTTTGAATTTCACGGCGCGCCCCTGTCCGCGGGTAGCCCAGCCCTTGATCATGTCAATCACGCCTGGCAGGACAATTGGCAGAGCAGTCATCGCCAGTGTTCCGATCGTGATGGGATCACCTTTACTTCCCTCCGGGGCGGTGCCTACAGATACCAGATTGACAGACTCGACATCACTTCCCTTTAATTCGGAAAGCAAATTTCGGGTCATTCTGTCCAGATCTTCTTCGCTTGCCTCACTGTCTAGAATTTCAATTTCAAATTCGAGTGCATCTTGGGCGCTCTTTTTGTCTCCGCCTGCGTTAGTCTCTTCCATGGTACCCTCACGTTTACGAATGGTGGACAACTTTTGCCTGATTATACTACTGGAAGAAAAGGGAAGGCAAGTTAATTCGTGACTGTGGCAGGCATCGCGTAGAGGGTGAAGCGGGTTTAATTTCCCCAAAACGGAAAGGATTTGTTGGTCACTCGTGCGAGTCATTATTTTTGAAGTATATTCATAGTGAAGTAATCGAATACCGCAGGGATTTCTGTACTGGCTTGCGCGGCTATTAAGCCCACGCGCGCTTGTGAAATCTCCCGGACGTGCTCACCTGTTATGCTCCAATTTTGACCGTCTTCACTGTAGTAACCTGTGTATGTATTTCCCTCCCGTCTCAGGCGCAGATAGATCACTGACCCTTGAAACGCAACATGATAGTTGCTTCCAGTAACGGAGCCGTTTTCAAAATTATCAAAATAGACGCCATCACCAACACATGCATTCACTACATCACAAAAAGCGCGGCCAAGTTGTAAGACGTTACCCTGATCTTGAAATACGATCAAGCCCGCAACCTGAAAGTTGCTCGTCGGTGTAAAGTGCAGGGAGGTGGTGATTTCGAAATCTCCAGCTGGAGCATCGCGTAATAGAATATTAAGAGGAAGATATGGACCGTCAAAGCTGGCATCGGATGCAATGATCTGTAGCGACCCATCCACTGCCGATAGGCTCCACTTTGCAGGGTCTTCTGCCAGCCATGTCCAGCCTTCTGCCAGTTGACCGACAAAGTCATCCTGAAAATTCTCGGCCGATGGTGTCTCAGCCGTTGTCTCAATTGTTGGAGTGGAAGTTGGCAAGGGGACTGGTGAGTTTATTGGCGCAATTGCCTGCGAAACCACGCTGGTCGCGCTCGGCGAGGGTGATACCTGATTATTAAATAGATTGGTTCCAACGAACATCACAATTACAACCAACGCGATGGTTGCAAATGCGACGAATGCCCAGATGGAAAAGCGATGTGGTTGCAGGTTTTGGGAAGTTGCCGCCTTTGATTCGGAAGGCGTTGCAATACTTTGAGGCTGACCCGGCTGGAAATTGTAGGTGGGTGCCTGGGATGCCATTAACAATGATGCCTCGGAAATTGAATTATCGGCCGTATTACTCTCTGGAATTGCCTTTTGAATTGCACGCACGAACTCTTCCGCGTTTTGGTAACGATCATCAGGATTCTTTGCGAGCGCTTTGAGTAATACCAATTCAACTGCTTCGGGTAAATCAGGGACCGATTTACGCGCGGAGGGTAGAGGATCTTGAATATGCTTAAAGACGATGGCAACGGGGGTTTCAGCTGTATAAGGCACACGTCCGGTGACCATCTCGTAGAGAATAATTCCCAGCGAATAAATATCACTGCGGTGATCAATGCTCGACCCGGCGCCTTGTTCCGGGGACATATAAGCGGGCGTGCCCATGACGGCGCCAGAAGTTGTTATCTTAGTAGATGCCTCCGCCATGCGCGCCAAACCGAAATCAGTAAGGAGACAATTGCCGCGTTCATCGATCAATACATTGCTGGGTTTGATATCACGGTGGATCATGCCCTGGGTGTGGGCATAACTCAGCGCGTCGCCAATTTGGGTCATGACGCGGCGTATCTCTGGAAGTGACAATTTTCTTTTTTGAAGGAGTTCTGCCAGCGTGCCGCTTTGAACAAAGGGCATGACAATATATGGATAACCATCTGCTTCTCCATAATCAAATACAGGCAGGATGTGGGGATGTTGAAGTTGCGCCAGCAATTTGGCTTCGCGCTTGAAACGGCTGACGAACTCTGCGGAAGTCGACATGTGCCGTGGCAAAACTTTAACGGCAACGTGACGTTCCATGCTTGGCTGATATGCCTTATAGACCGCTGCCATGCCACCCTCGCCCAGCGGGGCGACGATTTGATAATGCCCAAATTGTTTTCCAGTCAGGTCTTCCATATCATCACCTTTTGCGATTATCCAGCGCGAGTTTGCCGGCTTTCTTTTATGGGAATGGATAATGCTGTGCTGATTATAAGCGCGTCAATTTTGGATTTGCGTTCTGGTTTCATGATGAATCGGGGCGGTTATGTCACCCGTCGCCGCGGCAGGTATCGGCTAAGGATGAGGCGGGTTTGGTCGTATCCACGCCTTTGACGCTTTGCTGTTATGTATGTTTTGTCAAAAATAACAAGGCTGTAAATCATTTCCTTATAGGCTGTTAATATCCATTGCTTATACTTGTCAAAATTTCAAAAGGAAGAGGTCGCTTCAATAATGTTACAAACTGATTCGAAAACATTGCTCAACCCATATCAAAATACTCCTCGTGTTGAAAAAGATGAGGATGGCGTCTGGCATATTCGTGGATATGCAGAAGCCAAGGATCTTTTGAAAGAGGATTTATTACAGGATGGATTCGCCGCCGATGATGTTCGCAAGTCTGGACTGGACCCCGTGCTCTATCAATATGGTGAAGCACACCGGAAACAACGCGCCGCGATCGCAAAATATTTCAGCCCCGCGACTGTTTCGCAAAAACACATGCCCATGATGGAGGCTGTTGCCGATGAGATCGTCGCTGAATTGCTGGAAGCAAAACGCATGGATCTGAAGATTCTCTCAAGACGTTTGGCGGCGGTTGTTACATCAGCAGTGGTTGGCCTGGAGCCTACCGAGGCTATGATCCGCCGTGTGGATGACATGCTTCACGCGCCTGTAATACTGCCCATCAATCCGATCAAGCGTTTCCTTGCCTTTTTCAGTGGACAAATGTTGCGCGTCCGTTTTTGGTTGTTGGATGTGCGCCCTGCCATCGCGGAACGCAAACGTAATCCGCAGGATGACGTGATTTCCTATATGTTGTCAAAAGGCAAAAATGAAATAGAAATCCTGGCGGAATGTATTGTTTATGGCGCAGCGGGCATGGCAACGACACAGGAATTTATTTGTGTTGTTTTAATGCATGCAATGGAAAACCCAAGGATGCGCGCAATGCTCACATCCGAAGATATGAATGTTCGGTACGGCGCGTTGCACGAAATTTTGCGCCTTGAGCCCGTGATTGGCAAGATCAAACGGAAAGCCATCGAGCCGGTTTCGGTGACGAGTAATGGAGAGACACATCATATCCCCGCCGATGCGAAGATGGAGTTTCATGTCTATCACGTCAATGCGGATGAACAATCCATGGGTGCTGAGCCTGAACGGATCAATCCGCATCGTGATTTGGAAAAGGGGACGTATCGTTCCGCGATTGGGTTTGGTTCTGGTCCCCATCGTTGCGCGGGCGAACACCTTGCCATGGCAGAAACTGATGTCTTCATCCGTAAACTACTTGCCCTCGACGGCTTGAAAGTTGACCGTGAGCCTGATATCACCTTCAATGAAACTGTGGAAGGATATGAGATCAGTAACTATATGATTTCCGTTGAATAGATTACGTAATTTCGGTGACGAGGTGATGTTCATCATCTTGTGGATCCTGTCAAGCTGAATATAATTTTGTCGATGGATATTGTATATTTGAAAATAACACGTCAAATTGAATCGGAGCCGAACGGCTCCGATTTTTATTAGGAGAATCCTTATGACAAAACTCGACAACCTGGTGCAGGGCTTCCTCGCCCAAAAGAAAATCGCGATCGTGGGCGTATCCGATAAACGTGAGACCGGTTGCAATATGGCTTATAAAAAATTCAAGGAAAATGGCTATCAAGTCTATGCTGTGAACCCGCGTATTTCTGCTTATGACGGCGATGTGTGTTATGGGGATTTGAAATCCATCCCGGATAAACCCGAGGCTGTATTTATCCTTGCCAGTCCAAAAGTGACCGAGCAGATTGTCGGTCAATGTGTGGAGTTGGGCGTCAAGCATGTTTGGATGCACTGCATGATGGGAACCAAGCCTGGCCTTGCAGCAGGCATGACGAGCGTTTCACAGTCCGCGGTGGAGATGTGCAAAGCCAACGGGATCGAAGTAATTCCAGGGACATGCCCGAATCAGTTTTTGAAACCGGATTTTGGGCACGCCATGATGCGGGGCATGTGGCGAATGTTGGGGTTTATGAATATCCAAAATTGAGTAAAAAGAGACTCCAACCGAAGTTGGAGTCTCTTTTTTCCTGTGTCGCCCCCTCCTGAGGATCCACCCTGATCGCCCTGAATACCTTGTCAGGGACAATTGCGTATTTAATCCCTGACCTCCCCTTAAATGTCCAAGCTAATTATTCAACAAATCAGCAACAAAGTCCAGCAAAATAGTTTAGAATTGACTCAAAGATTTCTTTGAGTCAATTCTTAGAGGATAACAACATGAATCGCAAGGATTTTGGTCTTTTATTGGCGACTCTCCGTCAGGAATTGGACTGGACCCAGTTCCAACTCGCCGAATATTCGAGCGTGGACGAAGCTGTGGTCAGCCAAATTGAACGAGGTGTCAAGAAGTATTTTGAACCTGAACTCCTATTTTATCTTGCGAACGCCCTTCAGTTGACCACGCTTGAAAGACGCGAATTTTTTCTGGCCGCCAGCGGGTTGGAACAGAACCAGCTTGTCCGCCAGCCTACCCTGGCCACCAACACGGATGTGTTCAATGCAAGAAAGACCCTGGACAAGATGGTCAATTTGACCGGGCAGGTGCGGCTCCCGGCCTTTCTTTCTGATGTTTATGGTGATGCCATTGCAGCGAACCAGATTATTCTTTCGTTCTTTAAAGTCCCACCCGTCATATTAGAAACTGCGCCTCAAATTCCAGGTGGATTTAATACTGTCCGCGTCAATTTTGGAAAAGAATCAGTCATGCGTGATCGGATTGAGAGTAATTGGGATGGTTATGCCCTGAACGCAATGCGCTCCTTTCGGGAACATAGCCTGCGTTACCGTGCCCAACCTTATTTCAAATATTTACTGAAGACGTTTCGAAACCCAGTTGAATATCCGTTGTTTGACCGTTATTGGAAAATGGCTGCATCCACTGAACAGGATAAGGAAGTTAATACGGATTATTTTGCCTTTCAACATGATCAGTTTGGTGATGTGAAATATACTGCAACCTCCACAGTTATTATTACGTCTTTTGGTGAGTTGTTCCTGGTCCAATATCTGCCATTGGATGAGCGTACAAGCCAGACCTTTGAACAGATCGCGAAAGAGGTTGGGCAGGTGGCAATACGCATCGCTCCCTGGCCTCTCAAGAATTTTTTGAGGTGATTGACGAAGTACATTGATAATATGTTACAATACCGCCCCGAAGCGTAGTACCCTTCGCTTCTTGCGGCTCTCACAATGTGAAGCCGAAATGCCGCTGTTTTTTTGGCGGTGTACCTTACAGCCAGAAAGGGCTTAAAAAACATGAAAGTATTACTTACCAAGGACGTTTACAAACTGGGCCGCGCCGGCGACATCAAAAAAGTTGCTGATGGTTATGGCCGCAACTTCCTGCTTCCACAGGGGTTGGCAGTGCTCGCCACCGCTGGTGCGCTCAAACAAACGGACAAGATCCGCTCGCAGGCTGAGATCCGCCGCACCGAACAGAACTCGGAGTTGAAGGACCTGGCTTCCCACATTAACGGTGTTAACCTCGTTTTCTCTGCCAAGGCAGGTGAAACGGGCAAACTCTATGGCTCCATCACTACACAGGATGTGGCGATCGCCATTCAGGAGAAGACTCGTTACGAGGTCAAGAAACAACAGATCGATATGCAGCCGATCCGAACACTTGGCGATTTCATTGCTCATGTTCGCCTCACGATGGACCTCGTTCCTGAAGTCAAGATCATCGTTCACCGTGATGGTGAAGCCATCGAAGAAGAAGCGGCTCCTGAAGCGCCTGCTCCTGCTCCAGTTGTTGAAACTGCCGAAGCCTAATTCAATCCCCAGCCTGCCATGACATCACCAGTTCATTCCCGCTCGATGGGGTGCTGGTGATGTTTCGTTTACCCTCAGGGTTGCTTCACTTATCCGCAGGATCGCTTCGCATACCATGACACAAACCATCGGTCAAAAACTCAAACAAGCGCGTGAGGCTCAACGCCTCACGCTGGAAAAGGCCTCAGACGCGACGCATATCCGCGCGCCTTATCTACAAGCTTTGGAAACAGACGATCTTACAGGGATGCCATCGCCTGTGCAGGCACGTGGCTTCTTGCGCAACTATGCTGAATATCTCGGGCTTGATTTTGAGCAAATACTCCATGAATTGCGCGCCGAACCAAATACTTCGGATCAACTTATAGGTCCTGGGGATTTATCTGAACAACCAGAGAATCAAACCCTTGAACCTTTATCTGTTCAAGAAGCCCCGCCTCTAACTACCTCAGAGCCTGATTCTACGACCCCAACCGAATCCCAGCCTGAACCCTCAACTGCAATTGCGCCAGGTGCAAGTGTCGGTATTGCTCAGGACAAACCGACTCCTGAAAAGACCAAACGTCGTGGTCGCAAAAAAGTTGAGCCTGAACCGGAGCCGGCTGTTGAACAACCGCCTGAGATTATCGAAGAACCTGTTCTTCAAATTGAGCTTGAACCTGTTGTAGACGTGTCTATTGACACACAACACCAGGAAAATACACCACAACCTGACGTCAGTGAGAATCTCTGGCAAACCTGGCTAAACAGATTAAGCGCCATCCTGCCAGCACGCACAAAGCCACAGACTCTGGATTCGGCGAGCACGCTGTCCGAACCTGAGACATCCGATGTACAAACACCGGACGATACCTCTCCGGAGTACTTAGATCCTGCATTCCAAAATTTAGAATCCACCCAGATCTTCAAAGAGGTTGGCGCAGAACTTCGCAAACGACGCGAACTTCTCAGCCTGCATCTTGGCGAAGTGGAACGGAATACGCATGTCAAAGCACATTATCTTGAAGCCCTCGAAAAAGGTGCCATGGATAATTTGCCCTCAACTGTCCAAACGCGTGGCATGTTGTCAAACTACGCCACCTTCCTTGATCTGGATGTGGATGTTTTGCTCCTCCGTTATGCTGATGCTTTGCAGGCGCGGCATCGCGAGAAGAATCCACAAAAGCCCGCGCGCAAGCCAGGTCAGCCGATCGTTAGTAACGTTCCATCCCTGCGCGGCTTCATCGCAGGCGATATGATCTTCGGTGTTGGCATGGTTGTGCTGTTGGTCGGCTTTTCCATTTGGGGCATCAACCGTGTGATGATGATCCAAAGCTTGCAGGAAGTTCATCCCACCGCGCCATCCATCTCAGATATGTTGCTTGCGTCGCCCGATCCATCCTTGATCACGCCAACCGCGACCCTGGCGCTGGTCGAATCTTTTCCTGAAGCCACTGTGACGATTGTTATCCCTACGCAGAATTTGAACGTTGATGTACAAGTAAACCTGGTTGCAGTCGAACGAACATTTATGCGTGTGGTTGTGGATGGGGAAGAGGTCTTCAATGGCCGCGTCGTGCCCGGGACCGCATATCCATTTGAGGCCGAGGATCAGATTGAAGTCCTGGTTGGAAGCGGCGCAGCCATCCGTATCGTCTATAATGGACGTGACATGGGCCTGTTAGGTGGGCTGGGTCAGGTGATCAACAATATCTATCTGGCAGATGAGATCATTACACCGACTGCACAACCAACACCAACCGCAACGAATACTGCCCCGGTAACGCCTACACAGTTACCTACTTTAACCCCTGTGCCGTCAAGTACAGCTACGCCGTAATATATTGACCTTTATACTCGTTTGAGGTCTTGGACCCGAACAAGCCCCAGCAGAGAAAAATTTATAGGAATATTTACTCGTGTCAAAAAACACTTTTCATCTTGTTTCACTTGGTTGTGCCAAAAATACCGTTGATTCGGATTCCATGGCTCAACTTCTCCTGCGCGATGGTTATCATTCTGTGGATGACCCTCAACGTGCGAATATACTCATCGTAAACACTTGCGGGTTCATTGGACCTGCGAAACAGGAATCAATAAATGTTTTGCGCGAACTGGCTGAAGGCAAGCGCAGTAACCAGCTTTTGATCGCGGCAGGATGCCTTACCCAACGTTATGGCTCTGAAGTTGCAGAGAAA
>Ga0137338_1000024_pt1 | contig 24200 bp, 22 predicted proteins | sample EasRivERMLT366_2_FD_104770 | JGI IMG/M metagenome (GOLD analysis project Ga0137338, IMG submission 104770) | Soil microbial communities from meander-bound floodplain in the East River, Colorado, USA - East River MetaG ERMLT366_2 | ecosystem: Environmental > Terrestrial > Soil > Floodplain ...
CGGCGGGTACGGCGGGGATGCAACCCCTCTCCTCGTCCGATAACTGGCCTTGTCGCGCTCCGAAGATACGGCGGGTACGGCGGGGATGCAACCCCTCTCCTCGTCCGATAACTGGCCTTGTCGCGCTCCGAAGATACGGCGGCGAACCCCCGAGTGTTGCTTAACCAATCAAAATGGCGTATCTGTGTGGTGCTAATCCAATCAAAATGCCGTATCTGAGTGGTGCTAACCGGATTTGGTATAAAAGCGGCAAGCTACGACGTAGCTTAGTCATGTCGCTCGAGTTGCACGAACAGAGTCCTCCTCTGGATCTCTCGCTTCTTGATCTGCAAGGGGTGTCTGAGCTGCTTGCACCTTCAAGTATACCTGAGGAGTACTTTTTGCTTGGGGACGACGAGTGTGCGCGTGCGAAGCGATCGATTGGTGCATTGCTCAACGTCGTATTTGAAGTGGCTCCGGAACCTGGCGCTTTTCGACACGATTCGCCGGTGTCTCCTACGCTTTATGACCAGCATGTCCTCGCCGTCGACAGTGTGCCTGGCCCCGTCGTCGATGACCGAGATGCTGGACCGCCTCTTGATCCCGTTGCAAATGATGGTGGCGATGCAGGCATCTGTGCTGATGTGGGTCGGTTCGACGTATCTGTACTACTATCTCCAGGTTCTAGTACGTCGACTGGCGGTAGTAATCCACAAACGCCGGTACGGCCAAGCCCAGGCAACGGATGGCAGCGAAAGCTCCCGCGAAGCTTCGCCCGTCGAGCCCTCGCCGACGATCCAGAGTTCGCCAACGAGAGTAACGGGGACGCGCCGCCGGCTTCAACGACAGGAGTCACAAGACGACGACCGTCAGAAATAGCTGCAGAGACGGCTAGCGAGAAGGCTAACAGGATTCGTCGACAGCGACGAATGCAACAAGTGCGCAAGATGGATCGTGCCAAGCGTTTGCGTTTGTTTGTGATGTATGTAGTGGCACATGCACCAGAGATAGCAGTTAGATACCAGGAAGAGCAGGGTGTGTGGATTGAAGATGTGCTTTAATCCGTTTCTTCAGCTTCATCATCAATGAAGTGCTTTGCGCCGTTGCTCTTTTTGGCTTTCTTGGTTGGATAGGTAGGCGCTGGAAGCAAGCGCTTCTTCGGAGCTGGTGGTGGCGAAGATGGTACAGGCTTTTTCTTCTTTGGCACGGGCGTTTTCAGGGCATCGGCGTCTTCTTCGGTAGATTCGCCGTCGTCCTCCAGTAGGGCGTTCTTGTACGAGACGCTGTTGTCTTCATCGCCGCCGGGCAGTTGATCAGACGAGCAGATGAGGACGGTTTTGAACTGCCAAACGATGCCTGCATTGGGCGGCGTATCGTCGTCTCCGAAGTTGAAGTAGCCTCCGCTCAACTTGGCGATGGCGTTGACGACGGTCTTCGGCGGGAAGATGTTTTCGTAGTTGCTGACGTTGATCGGGACAGTATCGACGTGGGCTTGCTTGCTGCCTTTGCCAGGAATGCGTCGACAGACGTCGGTACCGAAGTGGCGTTGCTGGAAGAAGGGCATGGTGAATCGAGCCACTGGTGCATAAGCGTCGGTGGGCGTCGAGACGGATTCTTTGAAGACGAGGTCGGTCATCTTGTACTTCTTGGCGCTGTCCTTGTAGTGGTCGGCGAGTGCTTCAGTCAGCTGCTTGTTGAACTGCTTGTTGATGGCCTCTTTGAAGGCGTCCATGGTCTCCTTCAAAGCGGTGCCTAGGCTGAGAGCCTTTGGGTTGTCGGCGTCGATGGAAACGGAGACGGAGAACGCCGACGGACTGAGGGAATCCTTGTAGCGTTGCATGCCGAACGGAGTGCGGACGATGCCAGTGCGCATGTGCAGCTGCTTGCCTTCGTAGTGCATGGGGATCCAGAAGCCTCTGTCGACGGCTTCCAGATCCTTGAAGGTGAAGCCCTTGGCTTTGACTTTGCTAGCCTTGACGAGGTCCGACATGAAGCAGGCGTGTGGCGGGAGTGAGTTCAAACCGTGTATATATAGAGGTTAAGCTACGTCGTAGCTTGGCAGATCGGATCTTGGTCATAATGTCTGCTGACCCGGCCGCGTGCACCAGCTGCAAGCGCTGGGACAGCTTCGTCACAGACAATGCAGCCGGGGATGTCGTGTGTACAGCTTGCGGCCTTGTCGCTACCGAGCGTCTCATCGACGAGCGTCCTAGCTACGGCGACGTGCACCGCCTGCTATTTGTGCCGGTTAGAACCGAGTTTCTCGACCGACGAGTTTCTGACGTGGCTGGTGCAAGGGAGCAACTGCTCGAGCAGCTGCATCGTCGTCCTTGCCCAGGCGTCACTGTCCAGGTCGTTGATCGCGGACTGGCCTTGTATTCGAACTTCCTGGACGCTCTTCCGGAACGGCAAACCACCGTTCGGGGAGATTCTCGTGGACGGATACTGGTGGCCGCTGTCTACCATGCCGCAGTACTCGAGCGCGTGGATGTTGATCCCAGACAGTTCTCTCATGCGTTCGAACTGCCCACCGTCGAAGTGTGCAGAGGACTGAACACGCTGTCGCAGGTTTTGCCGGCGGACTCGGTGAAGTCCGTGTACGTACCGGACGTGCCTAGCTTAGTCCTGACGTATGCTATGGGTATGAGCTTTGATGCGGATACGAAGAGGGCAGCGCTAGCGATGGCCGGACGTGTGCAGGATGTCCGGTCGACTCGGGCGTTTCGGAGCTGGCGCCCAAACTCGCTGGCAGCCGGGGTGGTGTGGAACGCGATAGCGGACGGTGTTGTATATACGCAGCGACTGGCGAAGCAGGACGAGGTAGCGGCACTGACCAACGTGTCGAAAACAACGTTTATTTCGGTGCACAAACAGATAAAGGCGAGATTGGCCACTTCTTATAACAGACCGTCTTCTATTATTTCAGCTGCCCATATTCCGAAAGCATCGTCAAGGTCGAACCATTCGACAAGACCGTTGTCTTCGGCTAGTTTCAGATATGAAGGGTCGGGCCACGTGTTTTCAACGCAGTAACATTTTCCACTGCCTAGGCATTTGGAGCAATTCGAGCGGATGTGGATTTCGTGCTCCGCGATTCCTTGTCCGTGGCATCGTGAACAAAGTCGGCCGTGTCGTAAGATATAATATGCCATTTGTATGCCTTTCCAACGAGAGTATATATGACCACATGTTCGGTTGAAAGAATATAGATGGTCGTTGATAACTATGGACCGGACTTCAGCCCAGGTGTTCAGCCAATCGTTGTACCAGTATCCGTTTCCGTCTGCTTCGTCGTTGTCGTCTTCTTCTTCGTTCTCCTCTTCTTCGCTTTCGTCTTGTGAGTTTGCGGACATGAGCGAGTTGAATGAGTTGATATTTTGGCAATCCGGTGTACACAAACGAGCCACTTTTGTGGCAGTCGGTTAAGCTACGATGTAGCTTAAATTTGAAAATGATATAAAAGACGCGCGGACGGTCAGTTGGCCAGTTGCACGGCTGATGCGAAGAACGACCCTTTCTTCGACGCTTTCAAATACTTGTTATGTAACTCGCGTTGCTAGTACTAGGTGGCCTCTATGGGGCGAAGAAACGGCCAGGCCGTTTATGACACGCATTGGCTACCTGCCAGCCGTATACACGGACCTGGAGCGGCAGGAGCTGCTGGACGCTGAGGAGGCTTGGCTTGCCAACAGTGTGCAAGAGTCCAGGTTGCACCCGAACGCAGTTCAAGAGACCGCGTCTACGGTGCAGGGCCGACTTGACACGTAGACGTTGTTGACTTGCTCGCGCGTGGATCCTTTCCCTCGATAGGCTTGCCTACGTAGCTGAAGACTGCAAGGCGTTTGCAGGCGGTGGTTACGCAGGCAGTCGGTAGGATGGGATCAACGTGACAGGAAGATGACAACGACTACGTCATCAAGGAGCTCTGCTCGCCGTAGAAGTCGTCTGTTGGCAGAACGACCGCGTACCTCAGGAAGACGAGCGGATCTGCACGAGCGCGTTGCTGATTCATTCAGTCACACGCGCTGAAGAACCAGCCAACGCGCTGCGTGTAGGACCTGCTTCGACATCCTGTGCTATGTGGTCTATCTGCCAGTCGACGTGCATCATCTGTAGCAGATCGCTGTGATTTGTCGCAGAGGATGGACGTGGTTCCACACGGCAACGCAGTCATGCAAACGCGATCCTTACCAAGCGATGGAACGCAACCCCGTATGGACGCCCGTCCATATGGGTCTCGGCGGTATGTCGCTAGATGCCGAGCCCTATATGGACACGTGTCCGGGTGCTGTGGTCCATCTCGTTGATGGGATCCTTGTTCGCATGTGTCTGTCGGATGCTGCGGTACCACGTGTAACTGGACGGATCATATTAAATGTTAAGTTCATGTCTTTGCTGGACAAGGGCAGGACGCTTGTCGCACACAGTGACGGCTTCTTTACGTGGTGGCAGCCGCTGGGCCAACCGCATGTCCGCAGCGTTATGGAAGCGCAGGAAATCACTCAGCACCAGCCGTCTCCTCCGGCCGGCCTGCTTGACGGGACACTCGGCGGCGCTAGCCCAACGACAGCACCTAGCCCGCCGCCATCGACTGCCGAAGACGCCGTTCCTCCTTTCTCAACGCTCGCAGCTGCCAGTGCTGCTCGCGACGCCGCGGCCGGCTCCACTGCTACCTACCGCAGCATCATCGCAGGGCGCGGCCTTGCTCCGCTCCCCTTCGGTGGCAGTGTTCGGGGGGCGCTCGGGGCTTGCTGCACTCCCGCCAGCGTTGGCGACTGCGATGGCTCGTGCAAAGTCCGCGACGCCGTTCTCGGCAACACCGACCAGCTAGAAGCGCTGAATGCCGGCGGCTGCGCGATCGAGCAAGGCTGGCTGTGCTTGAACAGCTGCGTGACGACGACGCTGTCGGCCAGGCTTGGCTTCGTCGTCGATCTGTACGCCATCTACGCTGCTTGCCTGGAGCGCCAGAAGGCCTTTGTGGGGGCGACAAAGCGCGCGTTCCCCAGCTACTTTGTGGGACTTTCGTACCGAGGGTCTGGCATCGGACAGCCGGTCTCAAGGCGCAACTTGTCATCGCGGTTCCCAAACCAGATGAGCATCTCATGGCGTGTGGGCACAGCGGATCCCAGGCTGGGCCGACGCATGTCGAACCTGCATTTCATGCTCTTTAAGGACGGGGCGATCACGATCACCGGGGCACGCCGCTGGTATCACGTGATGTATGCGTTGGACGGGCTGCTGTCGCTGCCGGGTGTCGTGCCTGCTGGCGTGCCACGGCCGCCGCTGCCACAGCCGGAGATCAGCATGCACAAGCGTGCGTACCGTCTCGGACTGGACCTGCGTCTGGCCGACCTAGCCACGTTGGCGAATACGATGTATCGGTCGGACTTCTATGCAGTCCGAGCGGAGTATGGGATCACCAGATACACGGGCGCAAAAATTTACATTGTCGACCGGACAATGCACGAGAAGGTCTGTGGCAAGGCAGGCCGGTGTGCAAAGCACTGCCAGATGTCCGTTGGAGCATTCAGCAACGGGCAGGTCATGGTGTCCGGCCGAAGTCTGGCCGACGTCGAGACAGGCTTCACGGTCTTCCTTGACGTGGTTTCGACCTTCTTCGAAGAGGTCATCCAGCACAACTTCGACGATGTGTTTGAAAGCGATGCAAGTGGTATTGAAGAGATCGAGGACAGCGACGACGAGGATGATGCTTAGGCGATGCGCCATACTGTGATGTTGGGTCTGTTAAAGGCTACGCTGACGCCGTCGGCCAACACAGTCTGCATTGTAATCATGGGGTTGCTGTCGCTGCCGCTGGCATGCACTCGGAGGCGATACGTTGCCGGCGTGGCCACGGTTAGAGCAAAGCATTTTTGCAGCGGGTGACTCCACGTGTTGTTCTTGTGTAGATGCAGCGTGGATGCGTTCACGCGCGTCGTCCCATCGTCCAGGTAGAAGTAGAACACGTTGTTCTCAGCGTTGGTCACGCCACAATAGACCGATACCAGGTAGGTGCCTTTGATGAGAGCCAGTGTTGTGATGGTGCTGTTGGCCGGGCTGCTGGATAGTGTCACGCCCGTGTAAGAGGCCACGGTTGCGGCGGTCCACCCCATCAGGCATTGGTCCTTTGTCGTAGCGCCGTCGTTTTGCCGGATCATCAGGTCGGCCCGTGCTGCGTTCGTCCCGTCATCCAGGTAGATCGTCGAGCCACTGGTGATGGCCGTCGGAATAGTTCCAAAGAGTCTAGTCATGATCAACAAATCCGAACCAGACTGGACTGCATCCTTGTACAGGACGCCATTGATCGTAACGCCAGCTGCCGCTGTGAATTCCTGAATGGTTGCAGCTGTGATGCCCAGGTCGCGGATCAGTACGCCGTCGGCTGTAACACCGTAGCCGGGGTTCAATTCATTGATGTACGCGATCGGCAGCACCGCAATGGTGAGCGGCTCTTGATAGGTCGTCATTTCGCCACATAGAATATACGGAAATTTCTTATGCAATTCGCCACACAGTTATGTTGGGCCGGTTGAAGGCCACGCTAACACCGTCGGCCAGCACGGTCTGCATCAAAATCATCGGGTTGCTGTCGCTGCCACTTGCATGCACTCGCAGCCGGTATGTTCCTGTCGCGGCCGCGGTCAAAATGAAGCACTTCTGCATCGGATGGCTCCACGTGTTGTCTTTGTGCATGTGCAAGATGGAAGCCACTACGGGGTTCGTGCTGTTGTCCAGATAGCAGTAGAAGACGATGTTCTCAGCATTGCTGACGCCACAGTAGATGGAGACCAGGTAGGTGCCCTCGACGAGCGACAGCGAAACGGGCATGCCATTGGTTGGAGAGCTGGACAGGGTTGCACCGGTGTAAGAGGCGTCGGTCTGGTTTGTCCAGCCCATGATACACTGGTCCTTTGTCGTAGCACCGTCGTTCTGCCGAACCATCAGGTCACCAGCCGTTGTGTTTGCTCCGCTGTCCAGGTAGATTGATGAACCGCCCACGATGGCCGTTGGGATCGTGGCGCGCAAGGCATTGATCCGCAGCGTGCTCAGGTCGGTGTCGGTGACCGCTGCATCCTTGTAAAGCACGCCGTTGATCGTGACACCGGCTGCCGCCGTGAATTCTTGAATGGTCGCGACAACGAGTGCCAGGTCACGGGCCAGCACGCCATCGATGGTGACGCCGGCACCGGGTTGGTACTCGGTGATGTATGGGATCCCGAGCAAGGCAATCGTGAGCGGTTCTTGATAGGTCGTCATGCTGCTACGACGCTGTTCTACAAGACAATCGGTCGTATATTTCTTATGCAATTCTGATGGCAATGAAGGTTGGGCGGCGGTTGGCCGGCGTCGTCACGATCGTGGCATCGGCCGGATTCGTTGCATGGAAATTGCCGCGGATCTGTACCGTCTGGCCCGTGGTCAGGGTTTGGATCCAAGCGAAGCAGACCGATTCCGTGGCACCGGATGCGACTCCATCGATGCCGGACACCGACTGTGTAAGGACACCGTCGACCGTGCCCTTCCCGTAGAAGACCACGGCTACCGAGAAGTTCGTCGAGATGACGGAGAAGCTGTAGCCCATCCAGTATGTGCCAGCTGGTAGCGTAAGCACCAGGTCCGTGATGTCGGCGGCCGTGCCGGCAAGCGGGATCGTGATCACGCCGCCTGCGACGTGGGCAGCAAAGTACAGTCGCGTGAATGGCTGTAGGCACCGAGTCTGGGTTGTAGTCCCGTTGCTGATGGTTGCCATGAAGTCGCCATCGACATGGGTCGTGCCATCGGATTGCCAGAAGACTGCGCCTGGTACTTCGGCCGTCGGTACAGCAGCCAGCGAAGAAGTGACGCGTTGGGTTGTCGTGTTGGTCCACTGGCCATCTTGCACGATCACGCCGTCGATGGTGAGCGTTGTCGATGTCGGGGTCAGCGCGGTCGGAAAGAAGGTATTGCCAAGGAATCGAATGTCCTCGATGTTTACACCGATCCCGCTGCCAGGTGGCTCGATGATATGGCCTGTGGTAAGCGTGCCGATGTCGAACGAACGATCGGCCGTACTGGAAAATAGATTCATGACGATGAGGCACGCAACGCTACAGACATACGGTCAATCTGCTCTTATGCTATTTGCACCGCCCACAGCGTAGGCACGTTGTCGGGATCGGCAAGGCCACCCGTCACCGACATGTCGATGGCTACGCCAACGCCCACGGCACCTGCTCCACGCTTGAAGAAAAGCCCGTACGTAGTTGCCGCGGAGACGTCTAGCTTGAAGAAGTGTGATACCGAGCAGCGGCCACCGGGCGTTGCATAGGCAGCCTCCTTCTCTGAACCCACGACGTCGGCCGGCGTACCGGCCGGGTCTGCGACGACAAGTCCAACGGCTGCAATCGTCGACTCGGCGCTCGTCAGGAAGGTTAGGCCGTACCCCATGAGATACGTTCCGATGGGCAGTGTAATCTCGACGCCGGTCACGGCTACGTTGGTCGTTGTGAGGTAATTTATATCGGTGATCGTCGTATACGTGGCTTGGTACGTTCTCGTGAAGGGCATCATCGAGAAGTGGTGCGTCGTTGCGCCGTCGTTGATCGTCGTGTAGACCGTGCCATCCGTGTACGGCGCGGTACCATCTGCTTGCCAGATGATGCCGCCACTGGTAGCAGCCGAGGGCGGAGCCGCTAGCGATGCCGACAGCGCCAGTGCGGTGTACTTGACATGGCCGCCCTGTACCATCGTCCCGGCTACGTTGATGGGAATCTCCCAGGAAGCTGAGCCAATTTGATCCGTCCGCGGAATGCCGTCCTTCATCAGGATGTTCCCTTCGATCTGGATGCCTGCATCGGTGACGGCCTCGGCGAGGATGTTTGCGCGCAGGCGCTGCACGCGGTATGCATCGGACGCCTGCGGCGGGCCAGGCGTGGCCCACGACATCTCTCGATGGAAGAAAGAAACGACGGCGTGTACTCTTAAGTATGCGTAAGGCGACACTGCAACATGTAAAGCTGCAGCGTGTACGGCAGCCGGTCGACGACAAGCGGCGAGAAGCATTCGAACGTGTGCTCGTGGATTTCCGTTGCTGGTATGCCGTCGTCGCGCTCGATGACGGCCTCCCATTGCATGCGAAACGTGCCTGGGTTCATGATTGGGTCTGGCTGCTTGGGCCACACGCGGAACAGCAGTGGCTTCGGGAACTTGCCGCGCGGCAACACGTCGGCAAAGCTGTGCCACAGGTTATAGCTGGTTTTCGGTTCGAAGTCGGTATGCGTGTAGCGGAAGCTTTCAAGCCACGCGCCCTTCGGAAGACCGGGTTGCGGCGGCGGCTCAGCTAGCGGCACGAATGTGACTTCCAGTGTCCACGGCGTGGTCGGGCGGTTTGCGTCGGCCGGACCGAAGCCTTGCCAACGGACGCCAAAGACCATGCCGAGCAGCGCTTCGTCGTCTCGCGTCAGGGTAAGCGCACGGCCTTGTGGATCTTTGGACTCGGTCATGAGCGGGTCGCGGTTTTGTGGCACAGCCTTGGTCGAGAACATGGGTCGGCCGGCCAGCGAGCGAATCCTTTATGCAGAGTTTTCGCGAGGCTTTTTAACAAGGCGGAGTAAAATTAATACTGGTCTCCCGTTGCTCGCAGCAGGGCTGCCGAGCCGCGCTCGACGGTCTGGCCCACTCGGCGTACGGTGCGAATCAGACCTTGTCCTCTGCGAGCGCCGCGGGCTACGGCGTTGGCAACTGGTCCTGCAAGACCGCCTGTTGCGACATTTGCGCCCAGCTCGAGTGCGCCGCCCGTGGCTTCATTGATGTTCTGCACCGTGTTGGCTGCCCTGTTGATGGCGGACAGGCCTTGGCCGATCTTCGGCACCAAGCCGGTGCGGATGCTGCGGCCGACCGACAGGCCAATCCGGCCCGCTCGTTGTCCGACGCGGCGTGCAGTCGTGCGCACAGCACGACCGAATCGATATCCGATCGAGGGTCGACCATTGCCGCGGATGGATCCGGGCAGCCGGCGACGTACACCGCCCGACGACATGCGTGTGTGACAATAACACCGGGCCATGCTTTATGCATTCCCTACTTGTAAACAGCCACCTCGCCGCGATTGATCACAATCTTCGAATCGTGCTGCACCATGATATAGACAACGGCGTTGCTCGAGGCCGCTTGCTTGGTCAGGTTCAGCTCGAGTGGCGCAGCGCGCTCGCGCAAGTTCAGGCCGCTGACCAGGTTGTCGTCTTCTCCTAGGATGTGCGTGTCGAGCACCAGGCCGATGCAGAAGTCTTGGTAGCCTGTTGCGTCCAACGTGCTGCCACCGACGCCGTTGAATTGCGGGCCCCATTCGACAAACGAGTTGCCGCGGCTCAGGTCCTTGTACTGTCGCAGGGCCTTGAAGACTTCGCACATGGCACGATTGAAACCGTTGTACGTGCTGGCGTGACAGACGATCGCCTGCTCGGGCTTGAGATCGACGTTGATGCGGAACTGGAAATCCTTCAGGTTTGGGAAGTACCAGACCGAATACTCGTCGGGGACGGCCAGCGTATCGATGCGCGATTCCAGGACGAAGATTGCGAAGATGGCCTTGACCGACTGGTCGAAGTTGGAGAAGCGGATGTTCTCGGTGATGGCTGTCCCGACGGATGACTGGCGGATGACGTCCCAGCACACGAGCGGCAGTTCAATGTTCTTTCCCTCCGCCAAGTGTGCCCAGCCCTGCGTGACCCAGTCCTGCCGCATGGTGACCAGCTCGAGGATCAACTCGACTTCGTAGATCTGGAAAGCAGCCGCGATGGCAGCACCGGCCGCGGTGTTGAAAATCGACTCTTGCTTTTCGATTTCGAATTCGAGGTCCAGCGCAATGCCGCTGTTGCCCATGTACATCAGCGGGATATACAGCTCGTGGTTCAACAAGCAGAGCTCTTGCATCGGGTAGATAAACTCGTAGCCAGCCTGGGCTTGTACGTTGTTCTGCGGCGAGCCGTTTGGATAGCTGCCCGTGATGCGGCCAATCGATGCATGGTACTCTTGCGAGGTGGCCTTCCAATTGAGCCCGCTCAAGCGGTTCATGTACTGTACGTCTTCCAAGACGACGCCGTTGTTGCGGAGGGTGCCTCGGTTGAAAAAGGCTGGTGCACCGATGCGCTCCATGAACGTGGTTGCAGCCACCGTCTGGCTCTGAAGACGGAAGCGCATGTAGCTGTTGAGGCCATCCAGCACTTCATAGACGCCCTGCGGAATGTAGAAGCGGATCTTCTGGCCGGAGACAAAGGTCGCGCCGCTGACTGGATTCAACTTGACCGCGCGGCGAGACTCGAGCGCCGACGCGATGTCCGGGAAGTTGCGTGCCGAGTAGTCCGATCGCGTCGACGGACGACCGATGGTCGTGTCGCTGATGGCGATGGTCGCACCGCTAGCCATGATGACGACGACGACGACGACGATGCTGCTACAGACACTCCAAACAAGGCTTTATGCACATATTCTAGCGGCCTCCGCGTGCTAGTGCTAGCAACGCTTGGCGTTGTGACTGTCCTTGCGCTTGTTGTTCTCCTCCTCGAATTTGTCTGCCTTGTTCCTTGGACAGGCGTACGTTCTTGACATACAGCGCCAGTCGCTGACGTGTTCCTTCGGTTTGATCACCGGGCATGGCCACGACGGTAGGCTGTAGCTGGGTACCCCGGCCACGACGTTCGACACGGCGTGCGCGCAGGTAGTCGATGCGAGACAACAGCCTGGTGTCGGCCGGGTCGTCGGATATTCGCGACGGATTCGGCACCTCGTTGATGGCCGTCCACTGCGGAACACCACCGAGCTCGCGCGCATCTTGGCGTGGAAGCAGAGTCAATGGAGCACCGCTGGGCTTGATGACGGCGAAGTTGTCGGCGTTCGCATACTGTGCCACGGCTGGCGTTGCACCGGCCAACGCTGCGACGGTAACCATCGCAGTAGCAGCCACCTGCGCAGCCTCTTGATCGGACATGGTATCGACGCGGGGGATGACGATGGGCGTAGCACCCAGCGGACCGCCCAGCATGATGTCGATGCGTGGTAGATCCTGTGCCACTTCGCGAAGTCGCTCGGACAGAACCAGCTCGCGGCCAGTAACGCCCGTCGACGCTGTTTCCACGTCGACCGGGACCAACTTGTTGCGCCCGCTTTCACGTCCAGAGCCTTCACTCCTGCCCTTCTTGCGTTTCTGGCCTCGGCCTTGTTCGCGCGCCGCCGCTCGTTTTGCATCGGCCGATGCCAAGTCTTCTTCGCGCAGCGTTCGAAGAGCAGCTTCGCGTTGAGCAGCCGATGATCCGCCGCCAGACGCCGATGCCATTGAGCGAGCCGTCCGTGATGACTGCGAGAGTTCTTGTATGATAGGGCCGGTTGCCACTGCCGCCTCGGCAGCTGCTGCATTGCGCGAAGCTCGGGTAGAGCCAATGGGCAGGTCCTCGGCCGCAGCCGCAGCAGCGCCCGCTCGCACAGCCTCTGGACCGGTCAGAGCCAGGATCGCCTGTTGTCTGGCCGACTGGCGCGTGTCCGGCGCCGGTAGCTGTTCATAGCGAACGGACTCCGGATAGGCTCGCTCGCCTTCTCGAAATTCCTCGATGACGGCGGCAGCGTTGCGAGCACCTTGCTGCACTTCCTCGTCGACTTCGGGTGGCATGTGTGGCATTGAGATTCCAATAGCATCCGCATAGATGTTCACTTGTGTAGCTTGGATGCCCTGCGCGCCCTCGGCTAGCTCCTGGCTCGGAGCGACGTTGACGTTGATGATGGTCGGCGCAAAGATGTACGTAGCTTGGTAGGCAGACACGTCTGCCAGCTCCATGCCCTCCATCTCCGCCATGCCAGCAGCAAAGGGCAGCTCGGCGAATCCGTCCACGGGCGCCATGGCATACGCGTCGGGCGTGGTCGGAACAATTTGCTCGATGGGCAAGCCCTGCTGCAATAGCCGGACCGTCGCGGTCATGCGATCGACGAGCTCACTCTGCTGCAAGTTCTGACTGACAATCGGGCCAGCTGCTTGATTCGGATCTGCCACCGGGACCAGGTTCGTGCCATGGCCAAAGGTAGCGGGCACCAAGGCAGACGCGTTGAACATGTCAGTCGTGACCGGGTTCATGTATGTCTCCTCGGTCGCGCCACCGGCCCCTGTACCGCTGTCTCCGACGAAGGTGTTGGCGTTGGCCGCTTGTGCGCCATCGCCCTGCGTCGAAGACAGCGGCACGGCAAAGACTGCATCCGATGCCACAGGCGTCTCGCCAGGGATACCGGCGCCACCGCCGTCCGGCGAAGGTCCGAAAACGGCGAACGGACCGCCGCGTGTCTCGATGCGATTCACATAGCGTGGCTGACCGCCTCGTCCGCGACCTCGGATGACAGCCGTTTGAGAGCCGATTGCGACCGGTCGGTCAAACAGCGACGCTGGCGATGGCCCGGGAACCGGACGGCCAAAGACGAAGGCAGCGCCGGGCGAAGCCGATGTCTCACCGGGCATCAGGGCTGTCCGTTCGCCGGCATCGAAGCTGGCTCGGCCGCCCTCTTCGTCCTCTCCTCCTTCTTCTTCCATGTCCGCTATGTCGATGGCCGTGTCCGCTGGCGGTCCGCCAAACATGTTGCCCACCGGCACTGGGATCGGCGGCGGTGGCAGGTTCACTGTTGCTGCCGGTTGCCTAGTAGCCTCCTCGTAAGCCTGATCGCGGGCCGCATCGCGCCGGTTGAAGCCAGCTTGTAGCTCGGAGACGCCGCGGTTCTGCCGCTCCAAGGCCTGGATCGACGCGAGGTAGTCTTGCCGACCCTGGCCGCGGAACACGATATCACGCGCGATCGGGCCACCCGGCGGGCCTGTTGACCGCCGGTCGAGGGGCGGGTTGTCGGCGCCACCGGCTGCAATCTTTTGCTGCCGCAAGAAGGCAAATGCCTGTTGATCCGAGTAATCTTCAGGGCGTATCTGATACTTGCGTGCCTTGACCTTGCCAAAGGGCTGGGCTGGCAGGCGGTCGGCGTACAGCGTCACAGCCGGCCGGTAGGAAATCGTGTTGTTGGTAAACTGCGGCGCGTGCCTGCCAAGGTCTGGTGGTCGATAGCCACGCGCTCCCGTTGGACGGACAATGCCGGTCGGGCGCTCGATGCGAAGCGGTCCGCTCTGATAGCGCAAGCCATAGTTGCCACCGTGCGGCATGCTAGCGGCGAGACGATATACATGTAATGAAAGCGGCTCAGTCTTAAGCACTTCTGACAACAACAACACCAACGGCAACGACTACGCTGTAGCTACGAGCCAGCTGGAAGCCATGACATGCTGAACGTTCCAGTCGGTGCCGCTGGTTATTTCGAAGCTTTCTCCGCGCATGTTGGTGACCCACGTCAGGGCGCCACCGTCGACACCGGCAGTCTTGTTGCCAGCCACGATCTTGTCAGCCGCATTTGGATCGACGGTGATCGTGTAGTCGCCGCCTGTTGCTACGAAGCGGTACGTGACTCCCGCGCCGACCGACGAGATCGCGGGCAAGTTCAGCGTGCAAGTGCCGGTGATGAAAAGATCGATGCCAGAATCCGCAATGACCAGCGAGACTGGACTGTCGGCCGTCGTATAGAACTTGCGATCTCCTGCGGTATAGTTGTGCTTCAAAAACACGTTGTGTAGAAACGGAGGGATGGCACCGTTTGCAGCGGCCGCACTTGAATGCGTGGTCGCCATAGCGATGGCAGAGAGACGATGCTGTATGGAGAAACACACGGTCTTAAGCAATAATTAAAAATACTGACGGGGCAGCGGCACGCCAAAGGCCAACGGCGATGGCATATCCAATGGGCCAACGCCGGCACCGACTGGAGGAGCGGCAGCAGCAGCAGCAGCAGCAGGAGGAGCAGCGGCAGCTACAGAAGCCTGTCCCGAAGCAGCAGCACCGCGACTTGCTCCCGAAGCGTCAGCGCGTCCGACCGGACCTTCGTTGTTGCTGATCCCTCCTCGGCTGCGGCCGCCACGGCCACCGCGTCCTCGCGTGCCTGTTGTCCCGGCATCGGTCTCGTGCACAGCTCGATCACGGCCTGCATTCCCGCCTCGTCCTCGGCCAGCAGCTGGTCTGCCAGCCGCAGCGCCTCTTGCGCGGACAGCAGACCCGGATTTTCCGCGCGACGCTTTGCCAGCGCCCTGAGCATGCCCCGGTAGCCGCGCCCCATAGTAGCGGCCTTCGTAGGAGTGAGAGGGTCGGCCGGACTCTTCGTCGTCGGTGTAGAACTCCTCGACGATGCGGACTCGGCGTGGAACGGGTCGTCCGTCGGCATCGACGGCGGCGGCTCGCTTTGCGCTTGCCGACTTTGGCTGTGCTTGCTTTCGAGCTTTCTTAGCGGGCGGCGCGGCTCGTGTGCGTTCAGCGTCGGCGGGAAGCGCTCCAGCTTCATCATCGGCGGCAGTGCCGTCGTCGGCGCGTCCGGCGTCGTCGTCGTCGTCGTCGTCGCGAAGTACGTCACGTCCGTGCCGCGCACCTGCATCCATGTCTTGATGCCCGTTTGCGAGTCGTCGTCCAGCAGGTGCGTGAACGTTGGCACCCCGGTTCGAGGATCGGTGTCCACGACCAGGTTCGGCGTCGTCCGGGCCATCATCTCCTCCATCGTCGGCAGCCGCGCGGGCGGCGGCAGAGCGAGGTCGCTTTTGGCCGGCGCCGGCGCCGCCACGTCCTCTGCCCCGATGGGCGTGTCCTTGATCAGCAGCTCGGGAGGATGGATCGTTATCCCGGCTGCTGCTGCCTCGTAGCTCCTTGAGGGCTGCGAGCTCGGCTCGGATGGCGGCGAGCTCATCGCTAGTCTTGTTTTTGCGCGGGGCCTTCGGCTGCTTGCTGGCAGGCTTCTCCTTGGGCGCAGAAGACTTGGCAGCTGCCACGGCCTTCGCGCCTCCCTTCTTGGAGGGCTTGCTGCGGGATCGCCGTTCCACCGGCTCTGGGGCAGCAGCCGCGCCTTCTTCGTCTTCTTCTTCTTCGTGACTCGGCGGCGCCGGATCTTCGGGCTCGTAGTCAACCTCTTCTTGCGACATAAGAAGTGCGGGCAGGGCAAAGGCAGTGGGAATTGTAAAATGTTTCATATTAAACGCAGACACATTTCACAGCTCCTCGACGGTCATCTCGATGCTCCAATCCTGGCCTTCCAGATCGATTTCCTGGTTAAGGTTGTCAGTCAGCGTGAACTTGATCAGCGAGAACGTGCTGAAGCCCTCGACTAGCCAACCACTCTGGTTGTCCGGTTCGTATGTGGCGATCTGGCCGATTTGCGCAATCGACAGCGGCACACGTTCGACAACGTTGACCATGCGACGTCGCGTAGTACTGTACATGTGACCGAACGACAGGTTGCACTCGACGTTGATCGTGCGACGGCCGTTGTTTAGATCCGCCGGCCGAGGCGCTTGAATCTCGTGATCGCTGGTCGCCGCAAGCTGCGTTTCGCTGTAGCCTTCCTTCGGTATACCAAATAGACTGTATGCCGTTGACTCCTGCGCACTTGTTTCGCCAAACAGATGGCTTGTACCACCAAAGCCCAAGACATCGCCAGCCGTGAACGGCCAGATGTGGATCGCCGGATGTCCCGTGATGCGACGATTGGCCGAACTGTCGCCCTCTCCGAACTTGCCCACGACGACCGCGATGTTCGGAAACAGGAAGGGTGAATTCATGTTCGTCGCAGACCAGACATCGGCCAGAGACGAATACAGGCCGTCTGGCACCGTGAACTCGTATATCACGTTTGACGGTCCGCTCGTGTCTCTGGAGATGAAGAACAGCTTGTCGTTGACACCAGCGACGACGTTGTGGAAAGTCATCGGGAGGATCACCTTGCGAACGTAGACCCGTGCAAAGTTGATGCGCTCGTCATCGATGAACGCGAACTCCGGCTTCGTGATCGTCCCAGCCGTGCGTGTTGCCGAATTGAACGTGTAATGGAAGCGCCGGTTGACGTTGACGACGCCGACGCCGCCGGGTCCTGGCACGGACGACGTCATTACGCTCTCTCGTTTACTTTGTACGCTGCTTCTTAGGCACCTCCGAATCCGCCGACTCCGTCGACGAGCCGTCGCTATCATCGCCACGGCGCTTTTCGCCCTTGGCCATCTTGCCTACGAGCTCGTAGCTTGGCGGCTCACGCACGGGGCCCAGGTACTCATCAAGGTTCTTGTAGATGGCGTTGTTCACACGGTCTACCCAGAGGAAGGCGTACTTCTCGGTCGGCATCAGGGCCATCAGCCGCTCCCAGCTCATGCCCAGCTCCTCGGCAATGTCCTCGACCTCCTTCTGGTTCCACACCGAGAAGAGCGCATAGTGCGTTGTGTTGCCGCGCACGGGCTTTTCGACAAACTTGAAATTCTGCGCACACGAGATGATGCTGGTCCGCAGGTGCCGATGCCGGAATATGAAATCGTAAAAACGGTCCTTTTTGCGCATGCCCTTGCCGATGCAGTCGTCGAAGATGACCAGCTTCAGGTCCTTCTTGGGCAAGCCTTCAATGGCCGTAATGACCTTGTCGATGTTGGCCGGCCCCGGGTTGACAAACTTGCGCTCCGGATTCAGCGGCACGCTCTCCCACTTGGAGTCGTTGTTGAGCGTCGGCGAGACGACGAAGACCGCGTGGAAGATTTGAAAGTAGAATCGCATGATGAAGTTGATAAGCAGCGTAGTCTTGCCACCGCCACGAGGCGAGATCAGCTGGACAATGAAGTGCAGGCGCGGCAATGGAACGTCTAGCCGCCGGTTGATCGTCTCGACGAGCGGGTCGGGCTTCTCGGGCACGGCGTTGATCTTCAGGTTGCCCGTAGGTACGGTCGGGTTCTTGTCCTTCTTGGTTGGCCGCCGACGCTTGCGGCTCTCCTTGGCTTCGCGAATGCGCTCGCCTGGGTCGAACTGCTCCTTGGGGTCAGAGACCAGCGGCTTGGTGCCACGCTGGTGGCCGCGCAACGCCGGAAGCAACGGGTTTGGCATGGAGACACGCACACGCTTTACAGAAACACAGGCACAACTTAGGTAATTACAAATGACGACAGCCATTCAAAAACCAATCTCCCTTCTCCGCCAGCGTAGCTCCACGAGGCACATGCGGATGCGCCTCGATGCGCGCTTCGAATACCTTGTAGATAAAGTTGGCCAGTTGCTGCGGATGCGCGATGCCCAGCTGGCGCAACCTGTGAAGATCCGACGCCGCGATAGAATACACAGGCTGTCGACTAGTACGATTAGTCCATGTCGCGCTCGTGTCAAAGCCCAGCTTGCTCAGCTGTCCCTGGAACAGCCTCTTGAGCTTGTCTCGTGCATTCTCTGCAGAGAGTAATTCGCGCATCATCGACTGCGGCGGTGGATGCGCGACCGTCCAAGCGGCGGTGTCTATCAACAACCGGTCAACCGCGTCTGCGCCTTGGAACTCCACCGCTTCATTTTTCGCCAGTCGATCGCCAACCACGGACTGCAGCAATTTCAGCAGCCACTGCCGATGCTGCCTCGTCGCACCCATGAAACCGTCACGGGAGCCCATCGTTATCATCTTCGAGTAGCGCCGCTCGGTGTCGGTATCTGATGTATGGAAGTACGTACTCGGGTCGTCCATCCATGCCCAGATGTCCTTCAGGAAAGACACTCGCGTCTTTCCTTCCATGGCGCGTCTAATCAAAGCAGGATCAAGATCAGGACATAGCCCAACGAGCTCGGCCATGGCCTCTTCAGACAAAACAACCGCGCTCGGCATGGTCACCTCCTGCATTCTTTCCTCGCCTTCGATCCATTCTTCCCGACGATAGCCGAACTTGCCAAGCTGCTCATACAGCAACGACTTGAACTGGCAGATTGATTCAATCCTACGCATCGTAATATGCGCATATAGAAGCGTAGTAGGATAAACCAGCGAATATCGATCCTCTGCCACTGTAGCCGCAATGTTGACAGGCATTTGCACCCCGCCGTTGAGCTTGACCAAATATGCCGCTTGATGTTTTTGAAATTTTTCCACCACCTCGTGAATATTAGTCGGCATTTTCTTTGCCATGGCCGCCATGTTGTCGCCACGATTGAATCGAATGAAGACCGTCTTCTGGCCAAGATCTCGCACGCGATGCATCATCTGAAGAAGGTCAGACCACATCGCAGTCTGCTCGCTAATCCATGCATAAACAAACATCACGTCGAAGTGATCCTTCACCTCAAACGACACCCCGGCAGAAATACTCGGCGAGTATATAAGCACAGTCAATTGTGTCCAGGTATCAGGATCGGCTGCTTTGAAGCCAGGAGCATTGTGCCCTAATCCATTCCGTTCATCACTGTTGACTATACCGATGCCAGTCTCGACGTCGCCACCAAACTTATCGACAAGAGCCTTGTATAACACTTCGGTGTAGTTCTTCGACATAGAACATACCACGACCCGATTGCCACCTCGAATTTGTTCGAAAATCAACGGATTAAAATCGTCGTTGCACTCATATAGAGTATATTCCAAATCGTGTACCCACGTATTTTCAACACCGTGCATCTGTTCAGGATTTCGCAAACTACGCAAATAATCATAGACCATCCGAGACAAATTCGCATCGACTGCAATCACATAAGGAGCCCGCTTGACCATCTGATTGAAATCCAACAAAACGTCATCGCGCTGTACAATCTGCGGCGAGCCCGTATGCAAGAGCACAGAGTCGGCTTCGTCGATAATCACATAATCATATACAATCTCCACGTCTTCTAAACTCGTAAACTTGAATAGCGAATTGTAGACCACCACCACCCGTGCGCCATAACCACGTACAGTCTCGCGGATGCGCTTCTTGTCGTCGTAATATCGAAAGCCCACATCCTTCAATGATGTATACGCTTTTTGTGCGAGCGAGATGCGATACGTCACCAATACGATGCTGGCAGACGCTGGCAGCTCCTCCTTGATGTAACGGATCAACTCTTTCGTCTTTCCAACGCCCATCTGGCCTTGCACGTACAAGGTGTTGATTGGCATAACGGACTCCCATCCTTCAGGCCGTGCAAACGTATAAGGCCGCATACCATCCGCCAACAAGTACTTTGTTTGAAACGGTACCGGTTCCTGCGCCGTCAACGGCGACGGCATGCCAGCCGCATAATCCCATATGCGCTTGCGCATCGGCTCGCGACAGCATACATAGACCACAGAAAAAGGCGACGCGCGATAACACACAACACCGGCTCGGCCTCTTTCATGTACCGTGCCGTGTACAATACACCGATGTAGTGATTGCTCATCGATATGCGCCTCGTAATAGTCGGATGTTTGCGGCGAAGCTACGAACCGGAATGTCGGTGGCACGTCCAAGTATCCATCTTCGAGTAAGAGGCCCCGGATGTGCGCAATGATCTCGTTGCCAATTGACACGGCAATCGGCGTCACCGTCACAGCCGCCGGTCGGATTGGCTGACTGGCCCGAACACGCTTGTTGCTTTCCACCATACTTGCTTCTATCATCGGCAAATCAATATGCGAGATAGAAGCAAAGTACAGTACTGGCTCGCAATTCAACCGTGCCCAGCCCAAATCCACCACGGGCTTAAATGGATATCCTTTTTCTTTACCAGCCAAATACATGCATAGAATTTGATTCCCTCGATATGGATTGAAATCGATTGGATTTTTGAAACTGCGTGAATTCGCCAACGGCATACCCAAGCTATGACTATTATACTGGATACCGAGCATAAAATCCTTCAAAACAAGCTCGTTCGAAAAAGCAACGTCGTAGTACATATGAAAACTATTTTTGTAAGCAGAATGTTTTTTCGAAATCCTACTGGCACACGTGATAGATGGCAACGGAGCTACATAACGGAGCTCGCCCAACGTAGTACACACCACCGCATGAATATCGCGCAACACCTGCTGCCACGTCTCATCCGCCGGCTGCTCGATAGTCAACTCCAACCACTCGATATCTAGATACAAGCGACGCGGCTGGCCGTCGCGCATGATCTCACACCAGCCATGCCGATCTTCATCTGTCATCGCCTGATACTGCTGCCAAAAGAAGACAAAATTCTTGTAGGCCCCGTACACCTTGGCATCGCCATCGCTCACCGTGAGGTCCGAATCGCCGAAGAACGTCGGACGAGCCACGTAGAAACACTGACCACGAGCATCAGCGGATCTATACATGTTGGAGAGCTCGGTGAACCACAGCGTGCCGTACTCCATGCTGGGCGAGTGCGTGGAGTACCGGTTTCCCGCCACCGTTTCCCGCCCAACATAATCTATTGCACAGAGTCCCGTGCCCTTACACTTGTAGTTTAAGGCATATTAATCCCGATATAGTGCGAGATTTAAGATTGCCGCAGAGCCACATAGTAGCTTAACAATTCATATTTAAACGAAATTCACACGCAAGCACTCATGGCTGAGGCAACTGCAACGGTCGTCTCTTCTTTCCCACCGCTTCCGCCGCCAGACGCGCCACGGCCAACGATCATCTTCGTCGACGCGCCGCCACCGCCGACACGCAAGCGCAAAACTCCAGACCCCGTACGCTACATCCCGACTGTCGTAGTCCCCAGTGCCGACGACCCATCCCCGCCGCGCCAAAAGGAAGCCAAGCAACCGCGTAAACGCAAACCAGCTGCACCAAAGAAACCCACCGCCGTCACAGAAGCACCAGAAGCAGAGCCAGGCAACGAATACGAGCTACAAAAAGAGTGCATAACCTGGCTTCGCGAAGAATGGCCTGGCCTCATCGCCACAGCCACTGTAGGCGGCGCGCATCTAGGCAGCGGACCCAAGTCCTACGCCAAACTCGAAGCCGCTGGCTATCTCAAGGGCATCCCCGACATCTTGATTTTCAAGGCCCGCGGCCCGTACCACGGTCTTTTTATCGAGCTCAAGACAAAAACAGGCCGTATACGAAGGGAACAGGCTCTGCTTATCCCCAAGCTCATGCTCGAGGGATACGCGTGTGTTGTCGTCCGATCAAAAACCAACTTTCAAGCCTTGGTCCAATCCTATATGCGCGACGGGTCCGTATACCCGCCGAAGCCACCTTGCGATCGTACTCATATGTGCTACGGCCCAGGGGGTTGCCCTCACACCTGTCCGATGTGTTGTGACCACTTTTAGTACAAATGCTAAGCTACTACGTAGCTACACGGGTATAAAAACGCGATGATTCAAAAACGAGGTCAGTCGCCACACTGGACGCAGCAAAAATCAATCAACTCCTAGCGGACTGGGTGCAAGTCACGTACCACCTTCGTGACTCCGCGCCCGACGACAAAGCCTTTCAAGACTTCGTCGAGTCCTTCCTTTGCCTCGCTCCAGACCTCATGGCCGAAAACAACAACAACAAAAACCCGAAGCGCGCCGTCATAGACGCCCCACTGATCCGTCAAACGCTCGCCGTCGCCTTCATCAAGGAAGCTCAGCTGATCATGCACAACTTCACGGTCGACTTGGACCCTGCTCGCCGTGTGCAAGGCGCGCCTCCGCTGAACCCCGAAGACTTCACCAAGCCGGCTGACCGTCTGCTCGAGCTTGCCGCCCAGATCAAGAACACGCTGACGAGCAAGAGTATTCTTGTCTTCTATTCTGCAACGAAAGACGACTGCTAACTGGCTAGCTAGTTACTTCTGACCAGAAGTATTAAAACAACGATCGCATCGCTTGTTATAATCAAGGAATTGCTGAATATCAGCTGCGCCACCTCCGAACGACCCAACACTGCGTCCTTCCAGCAGATCCAGACGAGCCTTGAGTTGGTTGAATTCGTCCATGCTCGGACTACGAGTGCCTCTCGGGAAGTCGTCTAGTTTCATGCACGGCTTCTTCGGCATCGTATACGCTTCTTCCATCAACTCGTTTCTTGAACGCTTCATAACCAATCGGATGCGTAACTTATGCTCAAGCGCAGTCGAGTTGTCCCATGGCGATGCTGGGCCCCACTCGAAGACCTCTTTGGGCACTTCGTTTGTCTTCGCGTGAATCGACACCTCGCCCTCCGGCGTCTTGATAACCAGCACCACCCACTCGCCCTCCTTCTCGCGCCAACTCGCGCGCCAACCCGCCCGCTGTGCCAGCGCCATCGCCAGCAGGAAGTAGTCCGTGCGCTGGCTGTACACCTCGTCCAGCGTCTTCTCCTCCGCCGCCGCTTGCTTCTTCTCTGGACGGTTGCGCACGCAGCTGGGCGACTGACACCGGTCGCACTTGCCGGCCGCCAGCTTCTTCTCGCTCTCCGCCAGCTTCTGCTCCGCTTCCTTCTTGTCCATCCTCAGTTGCTGGATCGTTTGCCACCACCCACGTGCGTAGCGCGTCGACGTCCCAATGTCGTCGTAAAACTCTTGCTCGCTCGTCTTCGACTTCTCGCTGTCGCTTGAGCTCGTACTCATGCGCTTCTTGCTTGATGGCTAACAGCCGTTCTCGGTACCCAGAGCGCCGCGAGCACACGTTCGGAGAAGCAGTGCAATCTTCGTCCCGACCCAACACGAAGTGCGTCTCGTCGTCAACGCTCGCCCGTACGTTGGGATGCAAGTTCAACGACCGCCAGCAATGACCGCACAGCGGTTTGAAGGGCATGCACTCAGTCCTCGTGCGTACAGTCGTACGGCAGTGGCAGCTTGCCGTACACCGTATCGTCCAGCCTGGTCACCCAAGACCCAGGCGTGCACGACCAACACCGAGTCTTTTGACACAACACCAAAGGCACCCTCTCTCCAGCGTCAACGCGTGCCTTCCAACCGTACTGGCCTCTATACCAGTGCCGTCCACACACCCCGCACCACGACGCGTACGCTGCGTACGAGCCGCCCACGTTGTACACAAACGAATCAGCCAGCGTGACTGACCCGCCGTACCCGCCGCCGTGTTACCCCCTGAGTTACCCCCGACTTTGACGTGGCGTGACGCTGCAATCGAGATACCCCCTGCGTTACCCCCCGGGATTTGCCCCAAATAAAAATAGACGTTAAAAGGGGGGGATCAAAAAACCAGACCATATTTAACACTGCCCGACCCGCGAGGGGGGGAAAGGGAGGGTTCGGATAACCCCCCGCGCGTTCTTGTCTTGAAAGCATATAGGAGAGTCGCGAATGTGGTGGGGGTCCCAGAAGCACGGCCTGCCATACCATCTTAAGCACGGGGGGGATGAGGCCGAACGGCTTAACAATCCTCCTGGCCGAGCTACATCGTAGCAAAACCCCTTTTTATTTGAGAGGCCGGTCCTCTGGATTTACAGCTAGCTGTAAACGGCAGCTGCCGCCGGCCTC
>Ga0137338_1000025_pt1 | contig 23537 bp, 17 predicted proteins | sample EasRivERMLT366_2_FD_104770 | JGI IMG/M metagenome (GOLD analysis project Ga0137338, IMG submission 104770) | Soil microbial communities from meander-bound floodplain in the East River, Colorado, USA - East River MetaG ERMLT366_2 | ecosystem: Environmental > Terrestrial > Soil > Floodplain ...
ACTCGGTTGGCTGTCCGGATGATCCGCATGCGGCAAGCGCCATTGCGAATACAGATATGATGATCCAATGAAATATTGGAGTTGGCTTCATCAATTGCCTCCTTTCAATTCATCATACAACTGTTGGATTTCTTCCAGTTTTGGCTGACAGTATTTTTCGATGATGTCGTTTTTAATGATCAAGTCAGGTGAATTTTTTCCATCAGCAATACACTGACCAAATGCATCGATTGATTTTTGGTAGGCTGGGAACGCCTGGTCGTAATCCTGTTTCGCTCCAAAAGCGCTGCCCACCCCTTGATAGACAGTACCAAGATATTCATCAGACTGAACCAGATAACGGCGGTACGATTCGTGTTCTACGACAGAAGCCTCAAATGTTTTTCGAACTGATTCAAGAATCTGCGCGGCTGTATCAAAAGCGATCAAAGCAGAATCATAATCTTGTTGATAATATAAAATTGCACCTTTTTGTTGATAGGCATTTCCCAATGCCAGTTGCGCAAGATCTTGATCAGCATCACCAAGTCCAAGTCCCGGTTTCAATTCCAGCACTTTTTCGTATTCTGCTATTCCTTGTTCCGCCAACTGCAATGACTGAGGGTCAACAGCCTGGCTGGAAGCTTTTGCTGTGTCCAAAAGCTCTGCTGATTGTTTTATATAAACACTGCCGAGACCAAGATAAGCCTTGGCATACTGGTCATTGAAGTCAATGGATTTCAGGAATGAATCTTCAGCCTTCTGCCAGATCTCTTCCTGTTGATCAGGTTTGAACTCTGCCAGGAAAAGATATTCACGACCAATAAAGAACTGCACGATTTCAGATCCCGGCGCGGCTTCTTCCGCTTTTAGGAATGCATTGAGGGCATCCTGGGTCTGACCCAATTGTTCCTGGGCCAGTCCCATTGCGATAAACGCCACCGCAACGGATTGACTTTTCAATTCACTCTGCACACTGATTCCGGGGTCGTTCGGGTCAACAACGCGGATGGGGTCTCCGATCTGCGTGTTGCCCTGAATATCTTCAAACTTGTATTCATTCTGCGGCGCGATCCAGAAGTTCAGGACCAACTGCGGCGGATTCGAACGTGTATCGATGTATCCATACAGCAGTAGATCAGCCTTGATATTAGATGCCGTTTTCTCAGCCGTGTCCGGCTGTACCAATTGCACACTGGTGCGCGTAAATAATTTGCTCTCATTAGGCCAAACAATCAAATTAGGATCTTCTTTGAGTTCGTCCCTTAAATAATTTACGGCATATTTACTCAATTGTTGACCGGCCTTTGAAGAATGGATTTCACCATTCGCATCCATTTCCCCAAATTCCGCGACAGCCACGTTGAAAATCCCGCTCATTTCGCGCGGAGCAAACGCATTCGTGACACCCAATATCACAACAACAAGAACAATAATAAGCACAGCCTGAATCAAACGGGCGCGCATCAACCTCTGAGTCTGGTCGGCCTCTTTGCGCGCGGTCTTTTGGCTGGCATCCAAAAACTCCTGTTCAGCAAGGCTGATCAAATCATTATTCGTCTTTACCCAATCCAATGTCTGCTTGAGGCGTACACCGCGATAAAGCGCTCCGGTGTCACGCCCAAGTTTCAGCCAGTCGTTGGTATCTTCTGTCAACTGCCGATGAAGGATCAAGCCCTCGCGATTTTGATTGAGCCAATCACGCAAAGTCGGCCACTCACGGATAAGCGCCTCATGTGCAACCTCCACAACGCGAGTATCGCCCGGCTCCAATGTTCCGGTCGTGACCAGACGCGCATCGGTGAGAATACTCAACACCGCGTCGATGGTGCTTGTATCCGTGGAACGCGTTATCAGCTCGGAGAAAGCAGCGCGTCGGCGGGTATCCAATGAGTCCTCACCCATTTCAGCCAGCTTGATGAAGATCATGCGTGCGATGGGTTGTTGCTCAATACTGAGACGTTGACGAAATACCGTTTCGGCTGTTTGCGCGATTGCGCCTCGGACTCCGCCCGCGGCTGTATACCCCGAAACGGTCAGGACTCTGCCCCGACGGCGTTTCCACGTTTCCAGCAGGGCATGTGACAGCAGCGGAAGCGCACCGGGCTCACTGCCCAGGTCATCGAGAATGACCTCCACCAAGCCTTCCTGCACCTTCCAATTTCCCAAAGCGGCAGGAAGCAGGATGGCCCGCTTCAATTCATCGCGACTCATCGCGCCGATAAATTCCTGATTTTGCGAGACCAGTTCGCGCAGATGATCTTGAAAAGCCAGTTGACTATAGAAGTCAGCCCGCAAGGTTAACAAAATAGTGATCGGCTGAGCGTTGGCAGGGTCCAGCGCGTGAAGCAAATTTTCGATGAAAGCGCTGCGTTCATCATCCTGACGAGATTGTGTAAAAACTTCCTCGAATTGATCGATGACCAGCAGTAGATGTTTTTTATTGTTTTGAGCCAGCACCCGGCGGGCAACCAGGCTCAGGGCATTTGGATCCTGAGCGAGATCGTTGCGCAAAGTTGTTATGGCGCTGACAGATTCAGAGTCGCGTGTCAGGCTGGCCGCGAGCGCTTCCAATGGATGCGCGCTGGGAGTCAGGATGCGAATATCCCATTGACCGCTATCCGTGGGTGGGACGGAGCCGTCCGCCAGACGTTCGCCGCGCCGCAAAGCTGGGATAACGCCCGCCCTTACCACTGACGATTTACCGCTCCCCGAGGCGCCAATCACTGTTAGAAAACGGGTGCTTGTTAACCTTCCGACGATTTTGGCAACCAGTGTTTCGCGGCCAAAGAAGCGGTCGGCATCTTTTTCATCGAAGTATTGCAATCCCTGAAAAGGTGGCTCGCCGGGTTCGGGAGGCAGATTCTCAAGGTCTTTGACTTCCTCGTTGCTAACAATAGTGGACTTGATATTAACAACCGCGCCGCGAAAATCACCGGAGAGTTTGATGCTGTCTCCGGAAGATGCGCTGCGATTTTTGGCGCGCGATTTTTTAGGGGAGTTAGACTTGTCCGTCATAACCACTATGAATAATGTCGCTGCGAGGCGCTCTCCCTGGCACCGCCCGCCAGGGCAGGTGTGGTTTCAGCCGAAGCAGTCTCCTAATAACAGAAGGTTGCTTCGTCGGGAAGAACAAGTACCTCCTCGCAACGACATAATGGGATTTGCTGATGGAGCGAGAAGAAATTATTATGCGCCAACCAGTTTTGCTACTGTCAGTGCGATCTGCCCGGCTATGGTGACCACAACGGGCATCACATCTGCCAGGTTTTGAGCCGCCTGCTTTAGTCCTTCACCAGTAATTTTCACCATGGTTTTGTTGGGCTTTTTGGCTTTGGCCGCATCTACCAGTACCTTGGCAGTTTCAGCCACTGCCTGAACCTGTTCCTGTTTCTCTGCCGGGATTTTATGCAACGCCTCGCTCAACTGCTCAATGAGTTTTTCCAGATCTTTGCGAGTATTCTCATCATTAGTCCGAATATTCTTTACGTTCTGCTGTACATTCGTCAGAGTAGATTTGATATTAATATTCGCACCCGCAAAATTGCCTTTCACGGTAATTCGATCACCCATAAAGTCTCCTTTCAGCATGAATGTTACTATCTTCGCTTGTGGGGCCTCAGTACTATAACACTTTTATTTTAGCATCGAAAAGGAATTTTTTACCCGCTCTTTTGTTGTCATCAATAAGGACACAGCGAAACCTTATATAAAGAATCGTCTCGCTGTGTCCCTGCAAGATTATTTACTCAGTCTATCAAGGCTCCCACACATAATGGACTGTGCCAAACAAATACGGCTGGCCGTTTACATACTCGATCCTGATCAACCAGACCTTCCAGTCCAACACCACAGTAGGAGGCTTCACGACCGAGTAAAAGTGAATGTTGGTATTGGCATATTGCATCACGTTGGTATACGATCGCCCATAGATGATCTCATCGCAATTCAATTGGTAGGTGGAGTTTAGGACGTCGACCATTTGTGGTTGAACGATCAGTGCGAAGGTACCCGTATCGTTGATGCCGCTTCCGCCGCCACTGCCCCAGTTGATCACCTGTGGATCGGTAAAAACCGTTTGCGCGGTCATTGACGTGTAGTTGACCGTAGTACTCGAGGCCCAATAGTTCATATTCAAGCCATGTTTCGGGCTGACCAGGGAACCGAGCAGAATGCCATTCGAAGATGTCACGGCCTGTTTCAATTGCTCGATCAGCGGCGGGATACGCGTGTCCGCACAGAACGTCTCGCTCGAAACGTATTCGGTCAGGTATTTGAAATTGACCCAGCCTTTAATAACCCCATCCAACATGAGCACTTCGACCCATTCCGCGCCATCAGCTTGTTGGATGGCTCCCGTGCGTATCACATTAACCGCGTTGTTTACGAACGAACCGATGATCGGGCTGCTCGCTCCCGGCGCAGAATGAATATTGAGCACATCGTTCCCTGCCACCAGTGTGACCGCATACAATCCCGATGAGGCAACCGGCGTGGGCGAAGGCGTAAAAGTGGGTGTCGCTGTACAAGGCAGAGGCGGCGTCGGTATGGGCAACATCCCTGTGTATGAATTATTGGTCTCGTCACTTTCTGCCACCAGCGAGGTTGGATCAACGATCGCCGTAGCCGGATTCAGATTACCGGGGAAGAAGAGCGCTGTCATTTCGCCGATTCCCAATCCATTGACTGGAAACTGCGCCTCATTCACCTGGACCATGAAATTGCTCGCTGCCACCTGGCCTTGATTCTTAACCCAGACTCGCACACCGAACACATCGCCCGGCAGCAGACAACTTGAATTCTGCAATTCATAACGTATTTCGATGATCTTTAAATCAGGCAGGTTGTTCACCGGTGCGGGAGTCTGTGTGGGCGTAGGGCTGGGTGTCTCAGTAACATCCAGCCATGCAAATTGTGTGACGATATCGTAAAAGACAGAACTCTCGACCGGCTCGTTATACACAGGCGGAGGTGTGGAATACACACCCGGGTTGATCGAATGCAGAACGAATTCGAGGCTGATGCAGGCGTTACCGCGTAACGTGGTGTATGCCACCCATTTATAGAAGTGTCCAGTAGCTCCCTCCCCAGCTTCTTCCTTCAGGAAGGTGATGCCATTGATGGTTACGTTTTGAGAGGTCGTAACATTGGCGGCAATCGCCAATGGACTGCGGCAGGGATTCGCATTCTCGACCACCACCACATTCATATATTTCTCAACCAGCGTTGTCCCTGACTGGAAGGGCAAATTGATACGGGCAAGATTGGCATTGCTGCCCGTGACGATTTCACCGCCGTTTGGATATTTGAACTTAAATCCATATTGCGGATTAGTGTATGTTGGCCACTGGTCAGGCAGCGGCGTAGCTGTTATCGGATAACTTGCCGTGAAGTTCAATGTCCGATCCTCCCGGCCATAATAGTGACGCCAGGAATAGACCGGCGGATCAAAGGCATAGCCTTCCTGCACAGCCCATACATTTACCACATCCTCGACAGGCATGAACCAGAAATCTGACCGGTAATAACCGTTTGCATCCGTCGTCGCCACCAATTGACCAGAGTAGTTCGCAAAGGTGCGATAAATATGGACATTCGGCAACCCGATGCCATCTTTGGTGACACGTCCACGAATGATCAAGCCGGGTTCAGGCGTAACGGTTGGTGTCAGCGGAGTGCTGCCTCCAATATGTAAGATATACGGAGCGGTACAGCGCACGCGATCGCCAAGTGCATTACCGGTCGCAAGGATCGTTAGGATAAAGCGGACACTTTGCCCTGCCAGCGGAGTCAGACTCACATCCACGATATGGTTCTGACCTTCATTTTGTTCACGCCGTGACCAGAAGGTTTTGATGGAACCCGTCGCACTCATATAATCCAAACGGAAGGTCACATAACAACTATAACCATATTCACAGCCGACGTTCGCAAAGAAACGGTCTCCGGGCTGCACGGTAATGGCCGGATAAGTACCTTGAATGTATCCGTTGTATTTATTCTCGGGTGATATCAATAGCGAAGGTGTAGTCCCCAGTGTGCCATCTTCCAGGTGAGTGGAATTCGCTTGGATGACGAAGCCTTTGCTGTCGCCGTCTGTGCCCGGACACGGCAGGATTCCCGAGCCGCTCTTCCATTGGGCTGAACAGGCGTTGCTCCAAAAGTCGTATCCCATTTCGTTCAGCGTGCTACCACGCACATTGACCTCCAGCCAGAAAGGCTCATTGGCATTTTTACTGATACCAAACAATATGGTTGATGCATTCCGTAGAATCCAGAAGCCGCGATACTTCCCTTCTGAGGCGGGTGCGATCATGTTCATAGTAAGGTCAACGGTCTGCCCCGGCGCAACCGACCCCGGAAAGTTGACCGAGGTCGGCGCACCCATTTGATCGCCGCTATAGAAGACCAGGCTGTATGATCTTGTCCATGTACAGGAACCAACGTTCTTCAAACGCCAGGTTTTCGTAAAAGCTGCATTGGGAGAAAAGAGCGTGCCATCCGGTACTGTGATGTCCGCTACAAAAGCAGCTTTGTCACAAACGGAAGGTGAAACTATGGGCGGTGTACTGAACGGTGTTGCAGTCGGCGTCAAAGGCGGGAGCGCTGTAACAGTTGGCAGCGGCGGTGGAGTTCCTGTGCCCAAACGTAGAATGCGCGGCGCACCCCACAGCGCCCGGTCTCCGCTGGCTGAACCAGTTGCCAAAACCGTCAAAATGAATTTGACATTCTGACCCGCCAGTGAATCCAGATCAATGGTAGAGTGATAAACCTTACCTTCATATTTTTCAGGGAATTTCCAGAGTGTCTTCACCACGCCGTTGGAGGTTTGGTAATCAACACGGAACGTAGCATAACAACCCGTTGCGCCATATTCACAGCTGACCGTTGTCCGCAGGCGGTCGCCTTGTTGGACAAGGAACTCGGGATAGGTCGCCTGGATGTAGCCATCGGTTTTGTTTTGGGGAACAGCGAGCAGGCCTGGCTGAGGGTCGAGCGAGCCATCTTCCAGTTTTGGATTATCCAACTTGATGGCATATCCACGCGTATCGCCACTCGTACCCGGAAAAGGCAAAGCACCAGCTCCGCTTTTCCATTGGGCATATGGCGCATTAGCAACAAAATCAAATGCCACCATGTTGCTTTCGATCACATAGATAGTGACCCAGACGGGCAATGCCGCATTTGTGCCAATACCGAATCGCACACTTGAGGCGTTTCTCAAGATCCACGTGCTGTCATGATATCCGCCTGTTTGTGGCGCGACCATATTGATCGAGATATCCACCATCTCACCGGGTTTCACTTCTTTGGGCATCATCACTGGTGTGACTCCACCCAGTTGCTCGCCGCTGTAATAAACCAGACTATACGCTGTGGTCCACGTGCATGTGCCGATATTTTGCAATCGCCAGGTCTTTACAAAGGGAGCGCCAGCCGGAAAATATGCACCATCCGTAACTGTCACATCCGAGATGAATTTTGCCCAATCGCACAGCTGCCCCAGCGAGTTGTGCTGGGGAATACCCGCCGCAGAGGCCTGCGGGATGAATTGGGTAAATAGAATTACTACCAATAAGGTCGTAGCAAGGAACTTTTGCCGAAACATGATCGTACCTCCTTCGAGCCTGTCCCTCACAAGCAATCGCCTACCCCATATTTAATTCAACACGGCCCCGCACTTTTATCATAGCGCAAGAAAAAATTCATACATTAAAATCAATCTGACAATTTCGATTCAATTTTTGGGGCAACATCTCTACGGCAAATGAAGGTTTTTCCATCGACCCGTGTCTAATCCAGTAGAATGACCGTCATGGACAGCCGTTGGCTTGAACAATGCCGTGTGGGAGATTCGCTGGCTATCGAACGACTGGTACAAACCTATCAGCAGGATGTGTACCGCCTTGCGCTCTCCATCCTCGATGACTCAGATGATGCCGACGATGCCACGCAGGAAGTCTTCGTCGCGGCATTACGCGCCCTCGAGTCTTTTCGCGGCAATGCCTCATTCAAGACCTGGCTGTTCAGTATCACCGTCAACGTGTGCCGCACGCGCCTCGGACGCCACAAGAACCGCGGACGCTTGCAACAGATTATGCAAAGTCTGTTCCAGTTGAACAGCAAACAGGCACATCCTGAGAATGAAGCGATCCAAAGTGAATCAGATACTGACTTATGGCGAGCCATCCATGCGCTCGATGACAAACATCGCATCCCTGTCATCCTGCGTTACTATCACGATCTGCCCGTCGCCGAAATCGCTGAAACACTCGGCGTGCCAGTCGGCACAGTTCACTCCCGCCTGAACCATGCGCGTGAAAAATTACGTACCCAATTGAAAGAAGAGCCAAGATGACCGGGATCACGCACAAACAAGCCAGCCGTTACCTGCGCGCGGATTTGGATGGACTGCTCACCGATGCCCAACACCGTGAGCTCGATACGCATCTGCGCGCCTGCGAAGCCTGCCGTGTCGAATCCGAATCTTTATCTTCGCTGACAGCGCGTTTAAAAAACAACTTTCAGACAAGATGGGATACACAACACGGTCCTTCTACAAATGTGATCGCAAACATTCAATCACAAGCACGGAGGATCATCATGTCGAAACGAATCGATTTTGTTTTTAATTTTCTGGGAGGCATTGCCGCGTTGCTCGTCTTGTTTTTTGTAGTTACTTCGGTGATCTCACAATTCCAGAAGAACCCCACTGCCGCAAACGGAACTCAAGCAATTACCCGTTCACCGCAGAGCAATGATAGATTGATTGCATTCACAAAGGAAACTGACGGAAACTTTGATATCTATACTATTCACGCCGATGGCAGTGAACTGACCAACCTCACGAACGACCCCGCGCGTGATGCCAATCCGGTTTGGTCACCAGATGGAAAGCGCATTGCCTTTGAAAGTGACCGCACGGGCTTTAAACAAATTTATTTAATGAATTCGGATGGATCAAACATCGTTCAACTTACTTATGACGATGTTGATCATCAATTACCTGTAATCTACGACAGCCAAGATAGCATCTGGTCGCCTGATGGAAGTAAGATCCTTTTCTTACAAAATGATCAGGATGGGAAAACCTGGACCCTTAGCTCCATAAATATCAACGGCGAAAATAAGAAGACTCTTGTCAGTGATACTAGGCAGTTTGCCGCTGCCTCATGGTCGCCAGCTGGGGACTATATCGGGTTAGTTTTATTCGACGAGCCCGAACCAGACCGCTTATTGCCCAATATCTATGTTATTGACGCCGATGGAAATAACCTGAGAGAAATAAGAAAATTTTTCTCGCAAGAAGAACAGATTTTCACGCCCTACTTTTGGTCATCGGACGGGCAGTCGGTGATCTTCCCGGCCAACAAGTACAAACCATTCCGTGAAACCGTCTATGAACTTCGTCTAAATGACAACACCTTGACCACACTTGCCACGATCAAACCCTCACTGTTTGATTGGCAAAATGGAATTGCCCTTATTATCGATCCAAATAAAGAAAGCCAACCCCTCGTCTGGTTACGCCCGGATGGCACAAGCACCGAGTTAGATTACCAAAAAGGCAAAAATCCTGCAAGTTGTTATATCGACAAAGAGCGTTCTTCACGTGGTAATCTTGCCATAGGCAGTTACTGTAAGACAGATTCCAAAGTATTGCTTTATTGGACGAACGCAGATGGTAGCAATATTCAGCAATTGCCAGATTTAGAAGTCCCCGTTGTAAATGGCGGGCTCACAAGTCTAACTCTTTCGCCAGACGAAAAGTTTGTCACTTTTAACTTTGAAAGTGAGGATGAAACCAGTCTGTATATTTGGAATATGGAAGAAGCGCTTAGGGACTCTTCCGTTCAACCAACGAAGTTGCTGGTGGGTAAAGGTAAACTTCGTTACATCCCTTCGTGGCAACCATTGGCAGAAGATATCGTCGAAGAAGAGCCAACTCCTGAGCCAACACAAACGGATAACCGACTGCTCGCCTTCGCATCTCAAGAGGGCGGCAACTCCGAAATCTACACCGTGCATGCCGATGGCAATGATCTAAAAAACATCACGAACAACTCCGCACACGATGCCAACCCATTTTGGTCACCAGATGGAAAACGTATTGCTTTTCAAAGCGACCGTAATGGTGGATATTACTCACAAATCTTCCTCATGGATGCCGACGGCTCGAACATCGTCCAGCTCACAACCGACAAAGGCGAGCATATGCTGCCTTTTAACGCGGATGGTAAAACCAATCCATGGTCACCCGATGGAAGCAAGTTACTTTTCTTGCGACGAGGTCAGTCTGAAGCGGAATGGATCCTTCAAGCCATAGATATCAACAGCGGGGACACTGCATCATTTGTCACAGGTCGAATCTCATTCAATGGCGTTTCATGGTCTCCAAATGGGAACTATATTGGGTTTATCTTAAACGACCCCAAAAACACAGAGCTCGATAAATTTGTTTCCCAAATCCATGCTGTCAATGCAGATGGAACCAATCTTGTAAATATCAATAGCCTTCTGCCAGCTGATGATGATCAGGGATGGTTATACACATATGACTGGTCACGTGATGGAGAAGCGATTTCAATTATTACATCCAATATGCCTTCAGATGTCGATTACAGCTTTGGAAGTAACAGTGAAAACCCATACTATTGGAAAATTTATGAAGCCAGTCTTGAGCGTAGGACATTGACCGTGCTTGCAAAATCACGCTCACCTATTGGAGGATGGTGGCAAGGGTCATATTTCCTTAGAAATTTCATGGAGCCCACGATCACTTGGGTAAGTTCAGATGGCAAAATCACCCCAGTAAATCCAACCAAAGATTGTAAAAGAATCTATAACGAAAATACTGGCGGCTACACTGATGGCGGGTTTATTATTGATCAGTCACCTAACGGGAATGTTATAGTTGGTGCATACTGTCCCAATGGTGATATGACCTTGTTCTTGGTAAATCCACAAGGAACGATATTCAAGACACTTTTGAATTCACCCACCTTTGCACCTTCCAATACCGATGGAGATTTTGGGTGGGTGCCCACTGAGTTCACCTGGTCGCAGGATGATAAATTTATTGCTTTCAACATAGTTTTGAACAATAAAATAGACATGTATATATTGAATGTTGCTGAATCGACAAAAGACCCATCCCTACCGCCTGTTAGAGTTCCCGTTGGTTATAGTCAATTGAATTTATCCCCAGCGTGGCAGCCAGTCCCATAAAACGACATCGCTCTCCACGCCTGGACTGGTTTCAGTTAAAATAGACTCATGCCAACCTATGACTTTATCTGCAACGCCTGCAACCAGCGCTTTGACGTGTTCATGACCTTCAGCGAATACGGCAAGAAAGCCGTCAACTGCGCGCACTGCAACAGCAAGAACGTACGCCGCCGTATGACGAAGGTCCGCATTGCGAAATCGGAGGAGAGCCGCATGGATTCGATGGCGAATGATTTCAGCGGAATCGAAGGCCTGGAGGACGATCCCAAAGCGATGGGAAGAATGATGCGCAAGATGGGCAGGGAAATGGGAGAGGAGTTACCGCCCGAGTTTGATGAAGTGGTTGATAGACTCGAATCGGGTCAAAGTCCCGAAGAGATCGAATCTGCAGTCCCTGATCTGGGGAATACAGAATCAAGCGATGATGAATAAAAGCAGCCCGCCCTGTTCATAACGAGCAGGGCGGTGATTATTTATCCGGCTGGTGGCGTATCGACTGGAACGTCCGCTTTGACGGCCACGTCCACCTGCTTGACCGACTCCTTGATATTGCGGGCGCGTCCAAGCATATCATGCCAGTAGGAACTACCTGCGCTTGAAGCAAGTCCCGTCAGGAAGATCCCGCCTATTTGACCCAACTGTGAGGCAAGCGACTGTGTGATCTGATCAGAGAAGAGCGACCCAAGGATCTCGAAGGTATTGATGTGCAGGGCAAAGGCAATGAGGATGCCAATGATCGCTGAAAGTAGGCGCAAAAACGTAATGCGCTGTTTTTCAGTACTGGCATATTTTTCACGCAGGGTGGAAAGTTTGATGGCGATCTCTTTTCTAGCCAGATCCACCTCTGTTTCCAACCCCAATTGCTTCAATGTTTCCACGGCAGACACCACCTGGGCCCTGGCTGTTTCATCCAGGTTTTCCATACTGGTCCTGGTACTTTTCGCGATGGACTGAATGGCGATCACCTTTGCGGCCGCGCCTGAACCTTCAGGGAGCCATTCCTCTATTGACTTGAGTACATCATCCGGGTTGGCTTGCTTTTGTAGTCCTTTAAGAAAGGAAAATGGTTCAAGGATGGTCTCCACACTGACCGACATTACAAGCAGGATCGCAAAATAAGCGCCCAACACACCCAGGACAACCGAGATATTATTGATGTCGAGATTCATGGATTTTCTGCTCCGTGAGATAGAGAAAGATAATATGGCACGCTACAACATTTTTTCGATCATGGCGCGATGTTCCGCAAAATGATCGGTCGTATCGCCGAGCACCCACATCAACACCGGGCGCTTCTCCGGGTCATCTGCATGGCGCGGCGCCAAAAGGTCTTCATAAGTCAGCGACTCCAATTTGTTGATCAGCTCAACATATACACTCTTTAAGTCAGCCAGCACATCCTGAAGGGGACGGTTACGGTTGCGCTCGAACAACACCGGGTTGATGATCTCCATATCCCAACCTTTTGTCACCTCTTCAGAGACTTGCAACACCTCATGGCTTGGGCGGCGGTCCAGATGATAGCCCATCAGCACATTCATCCACTCCGCCAGATGCGCGAGATTATCTTTCGGACTCCACCCGCCTTCATCAGGCGTGGTCATCTTTGTGAAATCAAGTTTGGCAGCCACATCCATCAGGGACTTCCATTCACGCTCAATGGACGCCAGCAATTCAGCCTTGCTTCCGGGGACCCATTCTTCGTTACTCATCTTCGCCTCTTTCTACCGCTTGTCTTATGATTTACTCAACTTTGGAATAAATTGCAAGCTAAGCCTTCTACTTCTGATCCAGATCGTTACGCGGCACTATGTACGGGACAATTGTCCCGCCTTCTACAAGCTTTTCCTTCTCCGAATCTTTTCTCAGAATCCACGCGTCGCCGCGTACGAGAGTCGTTTTCTTTCCTTCTACTTTCACATACGCGCCATCACTTAACATGATAACCGGATTATCGTGGAAGAAATGATAATCCGCCAGCCACTCATCCTGCACAGACTGTCCATGGGCATCCAACGCGTAATGCGCAAAGAAATTGAACGGTGTTACGTTCAAACCATCAAAGTGTGTCGCTTCCACGGTGTTCATTTCCCTGGATGTGAGAATGTTTGGTCCACATACGATCATCCCTGCGCTAAATCCAACCAACGGCAAACCAACCTGTATTCTTTTTCGCAAGTAGGACAATACGCCGCTGGTATGCAAACGATGATTCAAAAGAAATGTATTCCCACCCGGAATATAAACCAATGACGCGCGGCGGACAAGCTCTTCGATCTCCTTTTGTGTCATCAACTCGGTATTGACAACTTCCAACCGCGCCAAACCTTTGAATACGCCCGCTGTATCAGCCAGCCACTTCTCTGCATATAATGACGCCAGAGGCATATACACCAGCACTGGATCATCCTTATCTGCGAGATAGGTACGGCTGGCTTCGATGACAGCACTGCTGTTTTCACCGGGCATGGAAAAGAGATGCAAGTTCATAGCCTAACCGCTGATCAAATAAGCTTCCTGCAACCAGCCGATCAGATCCGAATCCACTTCAGCGGGCGAGGTCAGTTTTACCTCCTGATGAAATCGGCTGGCGGAAATCTGTTCACTCTTCTTAATTCGTGCGTGTTTGATCGGTGAAGATGATTTGATGTTCAAGACCAGGGCAACTTTTTGTGTGGCGATCCCCGCAAACGCAGACTTATTCACCAAATGAATGGAAGTCTTCTTCGGTTCTTCGATCACTTTCCCAAACTTGTGTGTCTCTTTCAAGATGCACTCATAAATGGATTTGACAACCGGGTCTTTGCCCTCAAAGTGTTGGGAGATAGTCGGGGATTCGGTCATGGAACTTGTCCTTTCTCTACCGATAATTTATAGAACAAGTGTACGACAAAGCAAGAGGTAAATCAAGGCTGACACCAGCTTCAGATTTTATAAAGTCAAAATGATCGGCTCGTGCTTTGTAACGATGATCGTATGCTCGAACTGCGCCGCGATCGATTTATCCGAGGTGCGCAGGGACCAGCCGTCACGTTCCCGAGTCACACGTCCGATGCCGGGGGTCAGAAAAGGCTCAATGGCAAGAACCAGACCTTCGTTGAGAATGCGGCGGTCCTGCGCGTCGTAATAATTCAGGATCTCTTTTGGATCTTCGTGGAGTCTGCGTCCTATGCCATGACCGGTCAGATCATAGATGACGTTATAGCCGCGCTTGCGCGCTTCATTCTGGACCGTGCGGCTGATACCGTTCAAGGGACTTCCGGCTTTGGCGACGCGCAGTGTCTTCATCAACGTGGCTTTGGTGGCTTCGAGCAATTTAGCGAGATTGCGTTCGCTTTTTGAAACGACCAGCGACGCACCCGTATCGGCATAATAACCATCGAGTTCGGCAGAGACATCAATGTAGATCAGCTCGCCCTCGCGCAAAACATACTCGTCTGGAATCCCATGCGCAATGACCGGTGAAACACTGATGCAGGTCGCGCCAGGGAATTGATACATCGCCTGCGGAGCAGAACGCGCACCCTCGGCTTCGAGAAAGGCGCGACCGATCTCATCAAGCTCACGCGTGGTCACCCCAGCACGAACGTGTGCTTGCATCTTGCGCAACGCTTCGGCGCAAATGCGCCCGATGGCTTTGAGATATTGAATGTCTTTTTGAGAGTCAGCGGTCATAGTCTATAACTCGTTATTTAATGTTTTTTATTTCAAGCAGATAACGTAACAAAGATTCCATACGTATCAACATTACTCGCATTTGTTCATCAGTATACTCAGACGCAATCTCATGAGTTCCGCGTTGGAATAATTCCAAAAAAGCGAGCGCGGCATCAATATCCTTTTCAACAAATTCAAAAAATGGTTCTTGGTTGACTCCTTGACTAATAAAAAGTAAGCGAGCTCTACGAGTGGGCTTACCTTTATCATAATGATTTGGAGAGCTACTCCAAACCTTTATCTCGTCATCCGGTGCTAGCAAATGCAATATATGAGTAAAAAGCTCTAGTAACGATGTAGATAAATGCCTTGCCCGGTCAGGGTTTGTTGATTTTAGAGATTCGCGTGCCCCGTTCAGCGGAAGCAAGTAATCTGGATTTATTCTTGCAAGCAATAAATCGAGTGTCTCTTCAGTTTCTGCAACAACATACTTATCAGTCTGACCTTTTTCTTCTACAAAACTAGCATCAATCTCGTTATCAAAAGTTACTGAATCGAGAGTATTGACGCCATTAAAAAATTCGATGGCTGGAAGCCTCGATAATATGGGCGGAACAGAAAATATTTCTAATGGTTCATTTTCTAACCATTTGTATAGACTCGAGTAGGATTCAGAAAAATTTGAAAAGGAGGCCTTCAACGAACTTCTGACATTTTCATCTACACTTAGGGCGTTACCGATGCTGACAAATGGTATACCCGAAAGAAAGGACTGGGATAAAGCCGAATATTTCCCAATATCTGCTAAATGTGATTGCATTGCAAATGAATATGGTTCTGTGATATTTAGCATATTTTGAATTTCATCGAACCGAACCTGCCACGCTCCGGATTGGGCTATAGCTTCTTGAATGACTTTATTCATGTCGGAAGAATAGGTTGACTCAAGTAAATTACCTAAAGACAAATTAGCTGAACTTATTAACTCATCAAATGGAGACGAGAGGTATCTTTGAAAATCATAAGTATTTATTTGGTCACCAAGAATTTTATCGAGGCCAGGTGAAAGCAGACCAATCTTGTCAATAAGAGAATCTTGTATGTCATGCATTTTTATAGCCTGTTGAATAATTGGATTCATCTCTGTAGCATAGTGCTGGAGTGCATTGAATATCGTCCGCATTGATTCGTTCTGACTATTGTTTGTTTCAACGATAATTTCAACGTTACTTTTCTTTGACTTATTTTGTTGCTTTTTTCGTTTTTGTGTGTTCATACTGTGTTCTCGATTCTTTTATCAATCACCTTCCGCAACTCCTCCTGCACAGACTCCCACCTCTTACCTGCATCCACCATCACCCAGCGTTTCGGTTCCTGCTTGACCATTACCAAATAGCCCGCACGGACGCGTTGATAGAACTGGATCGCATGGTCATCCATCCGATTCCATTCTTCGTTATTTTTCTTTTTGCGCTGTAGTCCTTCTTCCACATCCACGTCCAGCAAAACCGTCAAATCTGGGATAAGTCCGCCTGTTGCATATTTCACCAATGCGCGGACCTGTTCCAGATCCTGTTGATGTCCATAGCCTTGGTAGGCAATCGTCGAGTCGTAGTAACGATCGGAGAGCACGATTTCGCCCAAAGCGAGGCGCGGCTTGATGATTTGCTCCACGATCTGGGCGCGTGCGGCTTGATAGAGCAACGTCTCGGTGCGTGGATGCATCTCCACGTTTTTCAGATCGTGGATCACAGCGCGAATCTGCTCACCAATGGATGTGCCACCCGGTTCGCGCGTGGGAAATACGATATGTCCCTTCTCGCGCAGATACTCCACAAGTGGCGGGATGTGGGATGTCTTGCCGGAACCTTCAGGACCTTCGAGGGTGATGAACATATCGGGCTAATTTCTCCAGGGAAGCTTGATATCTTGGTCGATAAAATAGAGAGCCAACACGGCTCCAACGACAACTCCGATCAAAGTGTTGACAATGACCCGCCAGGAAAATTTGCCCAATAACCGCAGTTCGCTATGATCACTGACAATGAGCGGCGAAGCCTCCCCAACCATCACCCGTGCTCCGGTCTTCGCGGAGGTCTTACCGAGCAGATAGATTTCGTCGCCCTGTTCAACATATCGTTCATGAACACGCATGTTCTTGTTCAGGTTTAGAAACCCTTTTGTATCCACGCCCATTTCGTTCAAAACGGCCTGGGTTTGCTCATCCAGGGAACTAAAAATTCCAGATGACTTTTTCACGTCATCGCGCAAAAGGAGTTCCATTCCCCGGCTGGGATGGACCCGCATCCGCCCGGTGCCGTCGTGCACATCGAAGGGCTCTGTGGATGTCTTACTATACACGGTCACCCAATGGGAGCTTTTCCCGGAACTGCGTCTTTCCGATACCACGACCTGCCACAAAACACAGGATGTCTTTGTGATGGGACTATGGAGTGTTGCCTCGCCATCGGCTTTACCAACAATCTCGACCTGTTCATCCGCTGGAAGTGACGCAATGTCACCGGTTGATGTTCGGGTCATACGAATGATCTTCCCTATCTCTTTATAGGATACAAGCAATCCGAGGAAACCACCCAGGGCGCCTCCCAAAATAACCATCAGGTTGTTGTTCAATAAATCCAGCAGGGTGTCCATTGCAACTTCTCCATTTTGGTTGAAATTTCCCCTATGTCATGATCCAGCGCCAGACTTGATGAGAATTGGACTGTGCGGCGTTTTGTCGGGTCAGAGCCTTCGAGGGTGTGAACATGGGAGTAAGTATAAAGTAGACAGGTATGCAAGTAAACAGTCAGGTGAGCAATCTCCCATCAAGTAGGGATTGCTTCCTCTACTCGCTGTTTAAGGCTCGGGGTTTGCAATGACTGCCTTAAGGTTGTTTTATGCCAACTCTTAACGTGTTTTAAACTATCACATAATTTCGACATAATTTTTTAATCGGCATGTCATCTTCGAGTACTAGCATAACAAGTAACTCAAAAGGAGATACGAATGACTATGAAAAGAACTCTCTATATTTTACTTGTAATGGCAGTCGCCGGAGTATCCGGTTTGACCGGCGCCACTGTCGGCGGGTATACGATCTACAAGGCTATCCAACAGCGGTCGAGTTTACCCGCGCCGATCCAGCAAATTCTACCGGCGAATAATACCGACCCAAACCAAACCATCGTCCTCAACAACACAGATATCGAAACGGCCATCACCAAATCCGTTCAACATGTTGGTCCGGCGGTTGTAACCGTTGTGGGCAAAGTTCCCGGGAAAGTAACCATTTTCGGTTCCACCGGCGACCAGACCGTAAGTGGTAGTGGTTTCTTCATCACCGATCAGGGCTACATCCTGACCAACAACCATGTAGTGGAAGGAACAAAAGAAGTCAGCATCGTTCTTTCAGATGGGACCGAACAAAAAGCAGCCCTAGTCGGCACCGATCCGCATTCTGATATCGCGGTGTTGAAGACGGAAGGAGAAGTCCCGGCGGTTGCAACGCTTGGGAATTCCGATGTATTGGACCCGGGCGAGTCGGTGATTGCGATTGGGTCGCCGCTGGGGAACTTCAAGAACACCGTGACAGTTGGCGTGGTCAGCGCGACCGGACGTTCCATCGACACCGGTAATGGCTACCAGATCGAAGACCTGATCCAAACTGATGCCGCCATCAACCACGGCAACTCAGGCGGTCCGCTTGTGGATCTCGCGGGTGAGGTGATCGGCATCAATACGCTGGTGGTCCGTAACAGCGGGATGGGTGATGTGGCAGAGGGACTTGGCTTTGCCATCCCTGTCAATACTGCACAGGTGATCTCACAGCAGATCATTCAAAAGGGATATTTCTCACGCCCGTATATGGGCATCAATTTCCAGCCGATCAACCCGGATATCGCGGCACAATATAATCTGCCTGCGAAATGGGGCGTCTATATCACAAAAGTGGCTGATAACAGCCCCGCCAGTGAAGCAAGCTTGAAAGAAGGCGATATCATCACGAAAGTTGGTGAAGTGACCATTGACGAATCACATTCTTATGTCAATACGTTGTTCACATTCAAGCCTGGTGACCAGATTATGTTGAATGTTGTACGAGATGGCAAGAATACACAAATGCAAATCACTCTTGGCGAGTCAAGCCATACGTAATGCAGGTAGACAGATATAAACGTAAACAGGTAAACAAGGCAGGGCAAGCTATAAAGCTTGCCCTGTTTTTGTAATAAGTGACAAATGACAGATGACATGAGGGGACGAAGTTTTGTATAATTAATCAATTATCCAATGCCAGATACTGCTCTCAAAACGAGTACACGCCCGCATCACTTTTACTAACGCAAACCATTAGTCACCTCGTCATAGGGTTTTGATATTTACAGGAGTAGAAATGAAGTTTGGTCTACGCAAACCATCTTTCAGAAAAAAGTATATCTGCTCGAATTTCTCCAAGCAGATATATCAGACATTCACTTGGCTTAAAAGCGCCAAACGGTCTTGGTTGGCTTACTAATCCCCAAAAAAGCGTTATATAACCGCGTTTACAATCGCACAACCTTCAGCATCAGTGATTTATTTAAATCAAGCGGTTGTTCTCGTTACTTTGGCCTTGGCATCTTTATATTAATGGTGGGGTTTTTATAGGGTTGTTTTTCTAAGATAGGGATATTAATTCTTATTTTTGTTTATCAAGTTGCGACAATCTGGTGTTTATGATTGCTGGCATTCAAGTTGAGCAGGAAGTGTTGCGAGATCGCGGCCGATATATTTCATGAATGATTATTATCAAATATTAGAAGTCCCCCCGAATGCTTCCCAGGATCAAATCAAAGATCAGTATCGACTCTTGATACAAGCTTGGCATCCAGATAAATTTAGTTCCCCTAAGAGTAAAGCAAAGGCTGAGGAAAAAAGTAAACAAATCAATGAGGCCTATAACGAATTAAAAGACCCGATTAAACGTGAGCAATATGATCGTCAGAGGCAGTATTCTCAAAAGGTGCATGACGATCAAGCCCAAAGCGAATATGATCGCAAGCGACGTGAAAAAGAAGCAAGAGAAAAAGCAGAGGCCAACAGACGACAGAAGGAGCAAGCTGAAGCCAAAAAGCGTGAATATGAAGCAAAAGCACAACGGGAAGCAAAAGAAAGGGCAGATCGTGAGCGAGCGAAATGGGCTGCCGAGGAACAAGCCGAGCGAACGAAAGCCCAAAGAGAAGCGGAAGAAAAATCTAAGGCACGATCTGCCCCTTTTCAACAATCATCTATGCCTGATAAAAAGACTGCTACCAGTGCGCCCCCCGCCAGCAGTTCATTATCCTTTTCATGGAAAGGAGCAGCTTGGGTTGTTTTTGCCATATTACTTGTCTGGCTTGGCGCAAGGGGACTTTCTCCTTCGTCCAAGACTGCTTCGATAGCGATAGAAGTCCCAACAGAGACGCTTCTCGCCGTGACAGAAGCCCCTACACAAGCACCTGACGCTACCGTGATCTCTGATGGTGTGACCATGCTCCTTATTCCAGCGGGTGAATTCACAATGGGTAGTAATAATGGAGATAGTGATGAAGAACCTATCCATAGAGTCTATCTCTCTGATTATTACATTGACAAATACGAAGTGACCAATGCCACATACAAACGCTGTGTGGATGCAGGTGAGTGTATTCCGCCCAAACAAAGCGACTCAAACACACGTTCCGCGTATTATGGCAACTCCGAATTTGACGATTATCCCGCCATTTATGTAGATTGGAACATGGCAAATACCTACTGCTCATGGCACGACACGCGTTTGCCTAGCGAAGCCGAGTGGGAGAAAGCCGCGCGCGGCGCAAATGGACGCACCTATCCCTGGGGCGAAAACATTGATTGTGACAAAGCCAATTATCAGAGCAGTTGTGTTGGCGATACAACAAAAGTTGGCAGTTATCTCGACGGCGTTAGTCGTTATGGCATTTATGACATGGCAGGCAATGTTTGGGAATGGGTGAATGACTGGTATGGTGAAAAATATTATCAAAGTTCGCCCTTCTCGAATCCTTTAGGAGCAGACTCAGGTCAATATCGAGTGCTACGGGGCGGCTCGTGGCTCGACGGCAACAACAACGCGCGCTCTGCCAAGCGCCACAAGACCGTTCCGGAAGATATTTACTTCAGCCTTGGCTTTCGTTGTGCCCGCTCACCATAGTTCTAAAAGCAACTATACCCTTTTGAATACGGTAAATAAAAAAACAGGTAAACAAGTGACTTGTTTACCTGTTTACATGTCTACATTTTTACTCTTACTCCCTAAAAATCCTCACATGCCTTCTTGGCTCTTTACCGTACGAGTGACTCACCAACTCGGCGCCGCGCGCCATTTCATGTTGGAGTCTGCGCACGAGCGATGGACCCGGAGGCAAGTCCACCCAGCGTTCGCCATTCAATACGGCGGAGATGGCTTGTTGGGTTTCACTGCGGATATCGTCCATAGTATCGCGTGGGGCTTGCGCGGACAGGCTATACAAGTCGCTGAGGAACTGCTCCACTTGCGCGACGGTGTTGGCGCGCAAAACATAAATGGGCATACCGCGCTGCTCGGCTTCGATCACCGTCTGCTGGCGGTTGCGATAATACGTCCGCAATGTCACCAGCGCGTCCGCTTCGGATACGTCGCGCACAATGACCGCGGGCACACCGAGTCGCTTTGCGGCTTGTTGCAGTCGATTCCGCGCAACGCCATACGGATAGACTCGCACGGGCTGTAACGCCGAACCAACTTGCGGAATCGGTTTGGCTAACGCGGTACTGATAAAAGACTCCGAGTGTGGAATCGATTCTTCGGAGGCCGCAGCAGGCACACGTCCGCGCCGAGGCGGTTTCACATCCGCTTTTGGTTTTACAGTTTGCGCGGATTTCTCGATCTGGATCTTGCCTTCGGCATCGCGCATCCGCACTTCAGGTGAGATGGGCACGTCGCGCAATAGCGCATCCACAGAAGACATGATATCGGCATGGACCGCGAAGCGATCGCGGGTTTGGATCTCGATGAGCACATCGAACGTGGGCGGAGCGCGTCTTTCGAGGACCGTTTTCTGGGTGCCGCGTCGACGCGCTTCCTCATCTGATAGTGTGACCGCTTCGATGCCGCCGACGAGATCGCTGAGCGTTGGGTTGAGGAGTAGATTATCGAGCGTTTGACCGTGTGCCGTGCCAATGAGTTGCACGCCGCGCTCGGCAATGGTGCGCGCGGCGAGGGCCTCGAGTTCGCGCCCGATCTCGTCGATGACGATGACTTCAGGATTGTGATTCTCAACCGCTTCGATCATCACTTCATGTTGATGCGTTGGCACTTTGACTTGCATGCGCCGCGCCTTACCCACTGCTGGATGCGGCACATCGCCATCGCCGCCAATTTCATTGGAAGTATCCACAATGATGACGCGTTTATTTTCCGCAAGGATGCGCGCGGACTCGCGCAGAAGCGTCGTTTTGCCAACGCCAGGTCGTCCAAGGATCAGCGCGGATTTGCCAGACTCGATGATGTCTTGAATAATGTCCACGGTGCCATACACTGCACGTCCGACGCGCAGAGTTAAACCGACAACTGCGCCGCGCCGGTTGCGAATGGCGGAGATGCGATGCAATGTGCGCTCGATGCCGGAGCGGTTGTCCGTATCGAAATCACCGACGCGTTCCACCACATGGTCAAGTTCGGCGCGCGTAAGTTCCTTGTTGTTCAAAACAATTTCGTTCTCCACAAAGCGCGCCGTGGGTACACGCCCGAGATCGAGAATGATCTCGAGCAGGTAGTCGCTGTTATTTGCCTGTTCGACGGCGTGGCGAATGTTCGCGGGCAGCACGTCGAGCAGCGCGTCCAGATCGTCTGTAATTTTTAGTTGTGTCATAGGTTTGTTTGAGGGTGTCACGGGTACGTGATCGGTAATGCGTAATCCGTAACACCAGGAGGTGAAACGATGAATGACGAAAGAGGCTAATACTTGCGCCGTGAGGTTCGTCTTGTCACGGCTTACAGTGATTTAACGTAATTGACCATGGGAAAGTTGCCTGCCTATTCTGGGAGTTTCTGGTTCCATGTTTCAGGTTCCAAGTCTATTATACGAGGAATGGGGAAGTCCTAGCATTAGAATGTGATTGTAGAAAATCAAAACTTTATTTCTTTGTGTCAACCCTGCTCACCCGCGAAGGCTGTACACTCACACCCGAGGGAACCGCAGGCACGGTCTGACCTTCTTTTACCAAACGCGCCAAATGCTTTACCATGACAGCTTGCCGAACACCTGCCTTTGCGCCCAGATCCTCAAGCACAGGCTCAAGCCATGCTTGATACGAACGCACACACACATATACAGGACGATTGCGACGGTCCGGCAGATTGCTGATCAGTGAAGTTAACTTCAGGCTTACATCCAGCGCCTCGGGATGGATCAATGGCGTGAGCACAATCCCATATACGCCATACGTGACACCAACGTAACACCTCGCACCCTCATTGCACATCCAACCGATCTTATTGCCGGGTTGGGGTTCAACAGGTTGTAATAAGGGTGGAACAATTTGATGATAAAGACTCTGGACCGCGTTAAGATGGATGGAACGCACACGCATCCAACCCGACTTTGAGTCTGCTTCTGATATCTCCGAAACTTCCCACATCCTCTGCCATG
>Ga0137338_1000028_pt1 | contig 23359 bp, 30 predicted proteins | sample EasRivERMLT366_2_FD_104770 | JGI IMG/M metagenome (GOLD analysis project Ga0137338, IMG submission 104770) | Soil microbial communities from meander-bound floodplain in the East River, Colorado, USA - East River MetaG ERMLT366_2 | ecosystem: Environmental > Terrestrial > Soil > Floodplain ...
ACACAAAAAGTGTCGCCACTAGTAATTAAATCATAAGATTCTTTATCATAAACATCATAATCTAATGGATCTGGTGGAACTTCTTTACCACGTGCTTTAATTATACGATATGTTTCACCAATAATATCAAGAGTGGATAATCCAAGAGTATCCATTTTAACTAAACCATTTTCTTCGGCCTTATCTTTATCATATTCAATAGCCAAAGAACCATCTTTATCTTTTCTAAGTGGAACTAGCCCGGTAAGTGGACGAGCAGAAATAATAATACCACCCGCATGAGTTGACCATGCTCGATATTTCCCACAAATATCTTTATACTTTTCTAATTCAGGATATTTTTTACAATATTCTGCAAATAATGGCACTTTAGTTAAAGCATCATCAATAGAATGAATATCAGATGGAATACAATCTGCCACATCATTACCTATTCGTACAGCTTCTTCTTTGGAGCCGCCTAATTCACAGGCACGAGAAATATCTCTAACATAAACTTTAGGAGTAATAGTGTTTACATTTGATACGTGCGCAACATGATCTTCACCATATTTTTGACGCAAATACGCTTGCACACGCGGGCGGCCAGATGGGGCAAAATCCGTATCAATATCTGGAAAACTGGATTTTTCCTTATTATGAAATCTAGCAAAAATTAGATTATATTTAATAGGGTCGGCCTGATGAATACCTAATAAGAATCCAATTAAAGAACCTCCGACAGATCCTCGACCATCTCCCACTGCGATATCGTTTCTGCGCGCCCAATCAATAAAATCCGCTACGATTAACATATAACTAGAAAACCCATGAAACTCGATAACATCTAATTCTTCTAAAAGACGCTGTTCATATTGTGTTCTATTTTCTGGCACAAGCCCTTTGATACGAGTATTGAAAAATTTATCACAATGATATCGTAAAAATAACTTATCTTCATCTAGATGCTTGACAGATTCATTTTGAGCGGTTACCCATGCTAAAAATTCTTGATAGTCAGGCTCATCTTTAACTGGAAAGATTGGTAGTTCTTTACCAGATGGATTTGAAAACTTTGGATCAATCCAATCAGGAGTTTCGCACATATTTGCAAAGTATAGGCTATTTGCGCATAATTCTGCCGCAAAATCCTCGCCATGATTTCTGGCAAAAAAAGATTTAACTTCTTCGCCTGACTTTAAGTAAAAATCTGGTACATTATATTTAAGTCGAAAATTAGAATATTTTGGTTGATGCGATCCAATAGCTAAAATAGTATCATGAATATCATAATCTTCTTTTTTCAAATAATGAGCATTACAAGTTGGTACAACTTTAACACTATGAGTTTTGCCCAAAGCAATTAGTCTCATATTTAAAAATTGTTGATCAATCTCATCACTGTAAAAAGTAGCATTACGCTTCATATTATTTGGTTGAATTTCAATGCCTAAATTATCTCCAAATAAAACCTTTAAACGCAATAATGTTTGTGTTGCCTCATCAAACTTCTTATTCATTAGAAGTTGACTAATAATACCATTACCACAACCAGTTAAGCAAATCAGATTATCAGCATACTGTTCTAACAATTTCCAATCAATTACCGGATACACACGTTTCCCCAAAAACGCACCCTGGTCAAAACCCTTTTTATTTATAGTTAATAGGTTTCGATATCCTGTTGCATTTTTAGCCAATAAAACAATATGTTTAAACTTTTCATTAATACTGGAGGCATCATTTACAAAATAGCACTCACAACCCATGATGAGTTTAACGCCAGTCTCCCGAGAAGCTTTTAAAGCATCCCAGGCGCTCGCTAAAGTGCCATGATCCGTAATAGCTACAGCTGACTGCTCCAACTCTTTGGCTCTTTGAAAAAGAGATTTGGTGGAAATTAAAGAATCAAGAATAGAAAAATCTGTTTGATTATGCAAGCTTACAAAATCTGTCATAAATATCCTGTGATGTAAAGTATTATAATACATTGCATATCAACTCAATCTAAAGAGCTATTCAGTCTAAGAATAGACTGCGTATGCTGTATCAGGGAATACAACGTTATCAAAAATTCACAAATGCAATATATATTTAATTGCATTTTCGTCAAGAGGGTCAGAATTTTGGCGCAATTCTTCATGAATTTTAAACTGTTGCCGCCAAAATTCTTTATTATTCGCTTTTTTAAGTAGCAACTCCTTTAAATCTAAATAATTCAATTTCTTTTTATTTACTAATCCATGAGCTATAATAGTGACAGCATCCCAATTTTGCTGTAATTCTTTATCAACTTCTTTAAGAAGCTTTTGCTTATACCTATATCTTGGGGGCCCGGCCTCTGCTAAATTATATTTTTTAATTAAAGTATTGGCCTCTGCAAAGTCATCAGAAGAACCATCTTTTAAAAACATAGGGAATTTATCTGATCCAGAAATCATCTTAAAAAATCTTTTTTCCGCCAATAATCCTGCATAAAAAATACAAATAGAAGCAGATAGCCTATTATTCAGAACGCGATCGTCCTGAATTTCATGCAAATCCCAAAGATTAAATTGAGTAATTCCGCCAATTCTTTTAGTTTTCTTAGTTTCCGAAACGGACACTGACTCTATATTCATACCATGAAGTAACCCATAAATAGTATGGCCAGCTTCATGGTATGAGGTAGAGATTAAGTCATGTAATTTATGGAATTTTTTTCTAATATCACTAATAGAACCAATATTACTCGCCATGGTTTACTCCACCTGCTGAAGTAATACCTCCAAATTATCAAGTTTTTTGGTACATTCAGCTTCATTTCGTTTGCATTTGACGGTTAGTCTATCAGATCCTAACGGCCCAGTCAAAATAAAGTCCGAATTATCCACATATAAAATCCCAGCTGTAGTAAAATGTGTGCCTTCCCTAAATCCATTCCTAACTAAAAAATCTAAATGATTTTTATTTAAAGGACGATCCGTTTTGAAGATAATAGCCTTTTTACCGCAGCAAGATTGTATATTAAACTTCTCAATTTTCATATTTTAATCTTTATTATCTAAATCAACACCTTTGCCTTCAAGTAAGAATAAAGCGTATTTTATTTTTGCAGTTTGTACTTTTAGAGCGTCTCGATAAGGTTCCGAATATTCTTTTACTAATTCTTTAGCTCCATTAAGCTTGATATCTCCGTCTTTTTCTTGATCAATGGTATAAATATTACCCTCACAAGTCACAATAATCTTTTTGAGATCTTCTTCACTGGCAGCATCTGCAGTATCCTTAAACTCTGGTAAACCAGTAATAACTTTGTACCATTTTTCTGGAAACGTAACTGGTGCTTGACTATCTTTCTTACTCATTTGTATTCTCCTTACTCAACAAGCTGTACTTTTTTCGTAATAAAATCCATTGCATATTCATCTCTAATCCTAGAGAATAAAACTTGCAAATATCCGCTCTTATTCATACCTTGAATAATTTGATCAATTGGTTGCTGTACTTTTGTTTTAGCTAAATTCTGTTTAATCATATCAAATACTTCTTGATCTGATAATTGTGCCTCCGGATTATCTTCTCTAACCTTATCTAGAATAAGAGATAATTTAACATTTTTTTCTGCCATACCCATATACATTTCTCTATCAGCATCACTAATAGTATTCCAATCAAGCTTGGCATTATGTACCAAATATTGGGCTTCTGATAAAGTCATCCAATTAGGAACTGCTATAGAATGCATATCTACCAATTTTAATGCTACAGATTCATTAATAGATACTTTTACTTTGTTTTGTATAGTGTTAGTAGCGGATCCGGTTACTGATGTTCGCAAATCAGATAAATCTTTTTTACCTAATTTGGTAGCTAAAGTATCATCTAATGGACACGGGCTGTTTTTAGATCCTACATTTAAAGTAACTTTAAGATGCACTGTTTTACCTGATAGAGAAGGAAGGCTACTATTTTCAGGAACTAGAATATCAAACTCTCTAACCTCACCCAAAGTCATTCCTAATATGTTATTATCAAAATTACTAATATTACTATTTCCTACAGTAATCATTTCGCCTACAGCAGATAAGTGCGGAAGCACTTCACCGTCCAAAGAGCCATCATAATCTACAATTACGTTATCTCCAACTTGAACGAAATCACTATCTGAAAATGGAGCTGCATCCCCATACCTAACTCTTAGTTCCTGAAGCATTTTTTCAGTTAACTCTACAATAGAATCAGCTTCATGTGGTTTTGGAACTTGTAAACCTTCGTATGTTTGAAGCTCAAAATCTGGCTTAGTATACATATCAAATTCACAAACAAATTTACCGTCAGCCAAAATAATAGAATTGAAACGAGGCGGGCCATGCGGTCTTAATCTCTTTTCAAATAAAGTATTATGGTACGCATCTTCAGCTAACGCTCTTTTTAAAGAGTCATCAATTTGAGAACGATAATGCATCTTAATAGCATCTAATGGCGCCTTACCATCTCTAAACCCAGGCACAGGAGCCTTTTTAAAATGAGATAAAACATCTCCCTTTTTATCTAAAATCTCAGCCGCATTAGCTGTGTAGTGAATAGATAATTTACATGGTTCAACTTCTTTAATTTCAATTTGCATATATTCCTCTTACCATGATACTTCACCGTAAATTTTTTGATTGAAAGCTTTTGCTTTCCCCTCAACACACTCATTCAAATAGTCACAAAAATTGCATAGTGCGGTTGGAGTAGGTTTAAACTCTGTTTCTGTTACCATTTGATTAACATAGTCAATATATTTTTGTTCTACTTTCATTACTTCTTCTTTAAGAAATTCAGTAGTAATATATTCAAAATCATGACGCAATAAGATATAAGATGCCCTTACTTTTGTAATAGTAGGATCTTCACTCATTATAACGAAGGCATATGTTAATAATTGAAAAAAATCATCTTTAAGATATTTTTTGTTTTTGCTTGTTTTGTAGTCGCCAACGTGGATTACATTATCGTCATCCAACTGAATTCTGTCAATGGCGCCGTTTAAAATAATATTCGAGCCGACAGGTAATTCAAATCTTTTTTCTACCGCAATTACGTTAGCAGGGTGCCCATTATTTTTTTCAATTGAAACTCTTCTTAAATACTTGTCTATAATCGCCCAACAGTCTTTCTTCATTTCTGGAGTCATTTTATCTTTATATTCAACTAATGCTTTTTTATACGACTCTCCCATAGTAATATTATATGGAACCAAAGAACCCTCAATGTAAATTTTGTGGAACTCTTCTAATACCATATGGCAAAACTTACCAAAAATATGAAAATCCCAATCTTTGCGAGGTAATTTTTCTACATAACAATACTTGAATTTTGCTTTACAATCAATAAATGTTTTTGTTTTTGAAACAGAAACACGAAAATCTTCTGTCATTACCATTTTATAATCATTTCGCTAATGTGTGTAATAACTATATATCAGTTAACATTTATTACCAAAATACGGAAATCTTGCCCATTCGTAATAAAAATTCATCAATTTCTTTTTTAAGATCTTCAAGATCGTAATCGTAAAATATAGTATTACCAAAAGATCTCTCAATATCTTTGTTTATAAAAGATACAAAATATACAGTGCCAACGACCAAATAAGTATCAATAATATTAATTTCTACAAAAATATCAGCTATATAGCCATATGGGGGTGGCTCTGGTAATTCATACTTAATACAACGAAAATAAGAATTGTTATGATAAGACTTAGTCCACTTATCTAGGGTAATATTGCTATTTAGCACCAATTCCATGTTAATTAAAAAAGAACTCTACGTGGAAAATTTTGCCACTCAAATACGTATTTAGAGCCTTCACCACCCTTCATAGCTTTAGTTCCTGCTAAATTACCATCCCAACTACCATTAGGAGTATAGGGCGCGGTGGAAATAATCCATTTATTAGTCCAAGTATCTAAATAATAATAAGTTATAGAATTTGTTCTAGGATTATAATGAGATCTCAAAAAAGAACCACTAGCTGGAGGGGCATCTAAACCACTTGTGTAAAAATTATTACCATCTCTAGTTTTTTCTGGATCTTCTAAAGAAAAATGCATTCTATTTATATTCGGTGGAGAGTTTGGATCTTCCGACGCAACATCTTGGAAAATAACAAACGCTCTAGGATCAAATGTATTACTGTTTTGATCGGTAGTTTCTGGTGGAGCTGAGCCTACTTCTAATGTAACTTGTGCTGGTAATGTACCAATACCATGACCCGATTTATTTTGCCAATCAGTAGTTGAATATTTAATACTATAATTAGTCGTATCAAAAGAAGCATTGGTAAAAGCATTGGGAGTACCAGCACCATCAAAACCGGTTGATGTAGAAGGTAATGCCGGATTATCTACAGTAATACCTGCATCGGCTGGGTTTTCAAAACCAGCATTAGGCTGACTAGGATTGGTGCCAAATGGATACAATCCTGGTAAATTATCACCAGCTTCCGCATCTGTTGACGAGTGAGCTAATCTAGCATTAGTTCCATCTACCATATTAGTGATAAATGTTTCTGTTACAATTGGGCTAGTATCTACACCATTAGTTGCTATTACTTTTAATGTAATGCTTAGCTTATTGGTTGGTAAAAAAATTGGACTAACATATATACTAGAAAATAATGTTGGAGTTGAGCCATCTAAAGTATAAAAGATAGAAGCGGATACATTGGTAGAAATAGTAATAGTTCTTGGAATACCCGATACTACCTGCTCTTCAGATGAAGTTATTGTAATACTTATAACTACCATATTATACCAATGTTAAAAATCTAGGATTGATAGTTGTCATGTCTTTTTTTAGCATTATACGATAAATCTTATGAGCAGCTTTACGTAACATTTTAGCAATACCTAAATATATTTCATCTCCCTCTCGACGATATAAAATAATAAATCTATCATAATAATCTAAATATTCTAAATGCGGAGGAATGCCTTTATATATGCCCTTTTCGGTTGCTATTAATTTTTGTAAAGCTAAAACCAAAATAGAGCGATAAAACTTTTGTTCACCACCGGCTACAAACTTTGGTACTAATTCTTTAAGAACCTCGAAACTCATCTTATAAGTGATGCCAAAATATACTTATTTATTTTTCAACTGCAAAATAATTTCATCTACCTTTAGCTGTAAACTCTTTAAAGATCCATTATTATCAATGATATAATCAAATTCTTTATCTAAAATAGACTCTTGGTTAGTTTCACTGGCATGATTGATGATTGGGCCGTTATTATTTCTATGTAATTTGATCATATAGAAATTATGATTTTTAAGATGATCAAATTCATTTCTAAACCTCACATCTGTAACAATCACATGTTTATTATTTTTAAGAGATTTCTTAAAACGAATGTCAAAATTATCTAACCAAATAGATTCTTTATAACCCCTACCCATTCCGGTGCCAATATCAATTAATAATTGTCTAACAGTTAAAGGGTTTCCATTTTTAAAAGCCCCAGGTATAATTTCATTACGAAATGATGAGGGCCCATATAAGTATTTTTTGGGGAAATCTGGAAACATAATCCTAATCATTTCTTTAATCGGATCTGCAAAAGCTAAAGTGTCTACCTTATAAGAAGTTAATTCTTTCTTTAACATTTTGCTTAAAGTATTTTTTCCGGTATTTGCTTTCCCAGTTACAGCTATTTTAACCATAATTTCCCTTTAATTACCAAGAAGATACTACACTGGCTTTAGATACCATATTAATATCTTGTTCTACCAATATAGCATGTGAAAACTTATCTTTTAAACGATCATTATGAGTAATAACTAAAATAACAAAATCCTTTTGAAAGAATTTAACGATATCAGCATATTCATCTACACTTGTAGGATCAAAACTTTGATCTATCTCATCCAATAATAACATTCTAACATCAGTACCAATCAAATTTTGCAACAAAAATGATAGTCCTAATTTTAAGCTAAACATAACAGCTATTTGCTGAGCTCCAGAAAGCTGTTCATAATATCTATTTCTTCCATTAATTTGATAGTTAATATCTAAAGTATCTGCCGCCTCACCAGTTTTTTCTACCTTTTTCTCAATAGAAAAAGTTAATTGAATTTCTTTTCCACCTGGCCTCAATTGAGATAATAAATTATTTGTTTCCCGCTGCAAATCATCTAAAATATTCTGAATAATAAGATTAGGTATACCAGTAGAAGAAAACCCCTGAATAACTAATGGGTATATGCTATACTTAGCATTTAAAGAAACTAATTTTGATTGCAATTCATTGTAAGATACCTGATCTTTACTTCTTTGATTTAAAGTATGTTGTAATACAGCCTTACTGCTATTATAATGTGTAATTTCTTTATTTAAAAGAAGTATTTGTGAATTAATAGTAGCAATTTTCTGTTTTTCTAAATCAATCTGTTGATATGTATTATTTGCTTGTTCCATTACAGAATTAGTTAGCTGCTCTTTAATTAATTCTAATTTAGAATTAACCTCTAACAATTCAGATGTGAATTTTTCAGATAACCTATTATATTCTTCGTAAAATGATTTCTTATCAAGAACTTCTTTATTTTTAGAAGATATGGTTGTATTAACTGCCTCTAGTTGTTGTTTGGATAAACTTAAACTATTGATACTTTGTTGATGTTTGGTAATTTCAATATTTGATTTATTTATTTGTTGCTTGCTATCTTGAATAATTTTTTGACATTTAATCATCTCTTGATGTATATGAGTTTGATGTTCTTGTCGTTCTTTATCTGTCATAGGTTTGCGACAACCTTTACATATATTACCAGTGGGCAATGGAATCTTATAATCTTCATAAGTCTCCATACTAGTCTTGATAGTAATATTAAGTTGTGCAACGTCTTCTTTTATATTAGAAATAGCTTCAGTTAAGATATCTATTTGACCATAATCAATATTGGCAAGTTTACTCTGCAAATCCTTTAGAGTATTTATTTCTTCTATTAATTCTTTGGCTGCTTTAGCTACGTTTGTTTTTTTAGATTGATATTCTTTAACCAAAATTTCTGTTTTAGATTTTTCTGCTAACAAACTCTTTTCTTGAGATAAAAGATCAGTAAATTTGCCTTCTAAATTTGAATGCAAGGTAATTAAATCATTTATTACAGTGTTCTGTTCATTAAGATTATCATTAACAATTGATAACTCATTTTGTTTGGTAGATAATTCAATTTCTACTTGAGATAGTTGTGACTGGATAGATATTATATCTTTGATCGGATCACCTAGAGTATTTAGAATAGTGGTACTTTTGTCAATTTCTTTAGAAATAATTTGGCTCTTATCTTTGGCTAGTTTTTCCAATTTAGTATAAATTAACAAATTAAAAGCATCTTTAAGAATGCCTTTTCGTTTTTCTGGTGTAGCCGTAGATAATCCAGAAAAATCATTCTGAACAAAATGAATTGTACTGCGAAATGATTTGGGATTAATCTTTACTAGTTTAGATAGTTCTTTTTCTGTATCACTAGATCTGCTGCCAGATAAATCTTTCCAGTATTTTTTACTAGAGTCTTTATCAGATAAAGGAGTATAAATATTATTCTGAATACTATGATATATTTCTATTTCTGACCCTGGAACAGAATTTCTTTCCAAAAGCAATAAATCAGAACTTCCCTTTCTAGTACGTTTTCTAGAAATACGATACTCTAAATCTCCAATAGAAAAATCTAATACAACACGACATATATCTGTATCATCTCTAATAATACGTTCTAAATTAACATCAGATTGATTAAATAATACATATTCAATTGCCTTAAAGATCGTACTTTTTCCTACACCATTAGCTCGCAAATCATTTTGCTCTTTATTTCCAACAATGAGGGCGGCACTAAATTGTGTAAAATCAATAAAACTCTTATCATGACACATAAAATTGTCAATATATAATCTTATCGGCTTCATTCTTTGGCCTCAATTTTGTACTCGTTATAAATTTCTAGAGCTAATTCTATAAATGCTTCTCGTACAGGCTCATCCACGTACGTCTGTGCATACGTTTTAATAGCAGAATTAACGTCCATTTTTGTATCAATAGTATTATTGATATCTTTTTTAATCAGAGACACCTTTTTAGATTCAGAAATTCCTGCTACATTAAACACGCCTTGGGTTGCTAAGAATTTCTCTATAGATGCTTTATTTATAGATTTAAGTTCGGGATCAGTTAAAGTAATTTCAACCTTAACAATTGCTTTGTTTAAATCTTCATTTTCTTTTTTAAGAAAATCTAAGACGTATTCAGTAGTATCTACAATGTCTTTAGGTACTGAAACTAATAATTTACGTAAAGATCTGGTTGGTAAATATTCTATCGTGTAATCATTCGCAGAAGTCTCATCAAAAATAACGATGTGCTTTTTATGATCAGTTTCTCCAAAATTAGAAATATCCATACTACCAATATGAGCTACATATGGGTTGCTTTTTTTCATAATTTGGGGCTTATGAACATGGCCCATCCAAACATAATCATATCCAGTAAACATGGATACTGGGCAAAATAATTCATTAGTCACATCATCTATTTCATCACCAATAGGAATTGATCCTTCAATTGCAAGATGCCCTATAAGGACTTTCTTATAGGTTACAGGAATAGCAGCTAATTCGTATATTAAAGAGTCGCGTAACATCGTCAAAGCTTCTGCGTTTGAGGCAGTTCCAAAAGATTTTCTATCACGAAATGGCACAAGAGTAAATGCAGAAGAGCCAATCATAATGGTGTTAATGTCCTTATAAACACTAACATTATCTAAATCCATCTCACTAATAATATCTAAAGAAGACACAAATACTGCACCACTTCGATACAAATCATGGTTTCCCATAATTATGTGAATGTGGATATTATATGCTTGACATTTTTTTAGCCAAGCAATAAAAATAGTAATTAATTGCGGATTGGGGCGGGGGTCTTCAAACACATCACCAGTAATAATAATATGATCTGAACCCCGTTCGACTGCTAAATCTAACGTCCAATCCAATAAATTAAGTTGATCGGCAACCCTACTATTTAGATTTGAACCAATACCAATACGTCCTATTGATAATGATTTACCTAAATGTACGTCACCTAAAATTATTTGTGACATGATGTATAAGTAATAATCTTTTCTTTTAAACGCTCTACAATACGCCGTAAAGCTTCATTATCCAAACGCCGTGTCTTAGAATGATGCTTGTCGTACAAATCATCATATACCGAGCATATGCCCTCAATGAAAGTTTCGTCTTTTTCACCGGTATTCGTAAATCTAAAATCACGAATGGCTTCAGAAAAATTCATCATAATTTCGAGACGTTCCGAAGCATCATCTGCATTAAACGCATCTTCCTCACCAACACTGTCTTTAAATAGTTTCAGAATTTTGAAAGCCGCTTTAACCTTATTGGTTCCATCCATCTCGGCCACAAAATCACACACCGAATTACCATTTTTACAACCAAAACACCAATAACTATTGGTGTCTGGATACCAATAGAAAGAGGCAGTTCGTTCACGACCCCCTTGATGTGATAAAAATGGACAGATTATTTTATGATTATACTCACTTAATTGTAAGCGATAGTGTCGAAAAACACTTATAATCGGGACAGTATTTGCCTGCCGAATCATGTCTTGGTAGAAAACTTTTCTCGAAGAAGACGCTGAATAATTTCTAGTCTCCCCTGATGTTTCGCCAAGGCTATTGGATCTGGTGTTATTTGATAATTCGCGCATGATTGAGAATATTTACTAAAGTCATCTTTTTCCTCAGAAATTAGGTTTAATAAGGTTTCTTTAGTGATCATGATCAATTTATCCACTTTATTTAGATTGTCAAGTGCCCCATAATTTATTTTATTTTCTTCTCTAGTTGGGAGCAAAGATATTCTAAATTATTTATTCTATCTCTTTGTTGAATACAGTTTTTCAACATCAATGCAATTAAACTGATAGATCCAACACCCTCTACTTCGTTAGGGTCATTATTAATGTCTGTAGCGAAATTTATCATATCTTTAAGTAACTCTATCTCTATCTCTTTTTGAAAAGAATTTTTATTTTGAGGTAAAGTTTTATCAGACATCATATTATGAAATTTAACTGCTAAATCTGCCGCTCTTCTTTTAGAAGCAGATGCTCTTTCTTGAATTTTTCTAACGCCTTTATTCAAATCATCTTGAGTAGGTTTTTTAGGCATAGAATCAAAAATAGATTGCTGAGTGCTTACTGTTTTCAATCCAATTCTTTGAGAATGAATTGATGGTTGCTCATTATCTTCTTCATCAAATGGCATATTTACTCACTTATTGTTTCTGGTTACAACTAGGTATTTGTCTGCTAATTCTACGCCAAATTTACTTCCTAATGACACCTCTAATGAAGGAAGTACAGCTGAAGAACTAGCTACTAAATACAAATTAACAGTATCGATAGGTACTGGACGACAATGCATCTCTACAATTTGTCCGGGTAACGCAAACATTTCAATGGTTAAATTTCTAATTTCATCCCAAATAACTCCAGCTGGAGTATTTTGTAATACAGCAGATGGGTCGGTTTTAGGTTTTGATGCTGGCGCTGGCGCTTTTGCTTGTGACGATTGTTGTGCTTTAACAGATTTAGTTTTCTTATTCATAAATTTCTCCTAATATCATCAACTACATATATCAACAAATGCATTTTTAAAAGCACTAGTCATTACTACACCATTAATTCTCTTTTTTTCTTCACCATTCACCATGATCAGAACAGTCGGAATAGAATCAATTGCAAATCTTTTGCGCAAATTTATAAAAGACTCTACATCAATTCCTATAAAAGATATATTTTTATATTTCTCTTCTACCTTTTCAATCATTAAATTCATTTTTTTATGAAAAGGCATCCAAGTAGCATAAAAGTACAATCCTCGGATATTATCTTGTAATAGTAATTCGCTTTCATCAGTAATACAAATCATTATTAATTACCAGATGATTTAGGTCCAAACTGAAATGTTTTTAATAAATCATCTATAGCTTCTGGTATCCCAGCTTTTTGTAAAATAGATTTGGCGATTTTCTTAGCTATTTCTTCCATTTCTAATGAAATTTCTTCTTTAGAACAAATACCTTTAGCTATTAAAATATTCTCTAAAGCTTTAAGTCGTAATAAAGCATCTGCTATAAGCATATCATTGGTTAATTCTAAAGACTCTTTTTTATTCATGGAACCTTCCCACAACACTTCTTGTATTTTTTAGCAGAGCCACACAAACACAAATCATTTGGCCCAAGTTTTTTCTTTTTAAGAATCTCTAATTTGGGAGCTTTACGATCCATAAATAGAGTAGAGTTAATGTGATCTAGTTCATGCTGACATACTACTGCAACTAATCCTTGTGCAATAAACTCATGAGGATATACCAAATTATTAACAATATGTATCTCTTGAAATCTAATGGTGTCTTCTACTCGACCAGGAAATGACAAACATCCTTCATCTGTAAATATAGTAGAATCATAGCCTTTTTTCAATTGACAATTTACTAAATCCAAATGTAAATTATTTAATCTGATAATAGCAATTTTTTTAGCAATACCTATTTGGGGAGCGGCTAAACCAATCCCCCCTCTACCTAATTTATTAGCATGTATTAATTCATTCTCTAGCGTGGCAATTAAAGTGCCAACATCATCTGGGTGAACATCTTCACATTTAACACGTAACGCCTCTTCATCATTTACAATAATCATCACTTACCTATATAACTACTTTGACCCACAATTACATCCGCGTTTAGCTGCTCTTTCAGTATCTGTCATAACAGTTTTGACACATACTGCACATTTTTTTTCTGTTCTGGAGCATAAATCACATAATATTCCAATGTTAATAAATACTGCCCCTTGACATCGAATGCATGTCTTCTTAGTTTGTAGAGATGCTAATTTAGAACAATTTGGACACAACATAATGATTTTCCTTATCATTATTCCGGCATATTATAAGAGTGTGAAATTATGATCCCCTTTTATCCTTTCATGTACGAACAAGAAAGTTGTATTAAAGATACTTTTGAACCACTACCATTATACATTGATATTGAGCCAATGCCAATTATTCAAGAAATTGAGCCAGAAAAACCATACATTACCATTATAGATATCTTTTAATCACTTTTTAGATCGTGACTCTAAGATAGAATTAGCCTCTATAAAAAGGCTCTTAGCATGATTAAATTGTAAATAAGAATTAACAATATCTCTAACCTGGCGATAATCTTCGGCAGGATCAGAGCTATCAAGGCATGACTGACAAATTTTGAAATGTGTCATATTGACGGCAGACAAAGCTACACTTTGTAGAGAATCTGTTTCAAACTCTTTCGCACATACAATGCAATTACAGCTTTCCTTGATCATAGTTCATCCTATATATCGTTGAGATATATATTATTCTATAATATTGCATGATTGGACGAGTATAATATGAATATACTCGTCCCCAATAACATATTATTTTTAATTAACTATAATTAGGAGTGGCCCAAAAAATCGTCCCAGTCTTTATGCCAATATTCTTGTGGATCAGAGACATAATTATAGGAGGCAAAAGATGGATGAGTTGGTTTTCTCAACAAGATCATACCAGCCTGGTCTGGTGTTTTAGCTGCCTTTTTGTTATTACAATCGTGACAACACACAACACAGTTAGTAAAAGAAGTAATTCCTCCTTGAGCACGAGGCAATACATGATCTACAGTAACTTGTGATGCTGGTAATTTTTTACTACAATACTGACAGGAACTTCTATCTCTTTTAACTAAAGCTTTACGGCTAAAGTTAGAGTTAAAAAAATTTCTTTTGACGTGGTTTTTCAATCTCAAAATAGAAGGGTGCTTTACTTTACCTTTACCCCAAACAATATATTCATCCCAATCAGAGATAACCTCAACCTTATCCTTGATCAATAATTTACATACTTTTCTTTCTGGTATGAAGGATAAAACTTCATACGAAGCATTAAGTAACAATGTTTTTCTACTCATCGTCTATTACCGTCTATTATATTTTGTTTTGCAGATAAAGGGCGCAAATTACTTAGTGCCCATGTTTTTTGAAAATTGTACTCATTCAGTGAAGTATAAGTTAATTTTGATTGTGGAATAATATGATCTATATTCCACATCCATGTTGCTTGATTGTTGTCATCCCATATTTTAGGATCGTATTTGCCTTGGTTATCCCATGACATCCATGGTTCAAATTGTTGTTCGAGATGTGTTTTTAATTCTTGAATAGTGTATGGCAAGTATTTTGAAATTGATTTGCCATCCTTAGATGATCCAACATTCTTTAAAAACTTTCCAACGGCAGCAGAAACTAATATTCTTAGTTTGAAAACTAAATCATTATTATATCTATATTTTGAATGTTTGTTCCTAGCATATTTATGCGAGAGTCTGTATTTTCTTGCACGTTCTTTTATCACTAGCAAATTAGTAATATAGTAAGTTTTTTGATCTTCTAAGATAACTTCTTTATTTTTTTCGTAATAGCTTTTCCTGCTATCTTTAATTTTATCTGGATTCTCAGCAGCATACTCACGAACTCTATCTAAAATAACTTCTTTGTTCTTTTGATAATATTTCGCATTCTTTTCTTTAAAGATAATCCTATTCGCTTCATAAACTTGTTTCTTGTTATTCTGATAATATTGTTTGTCATATTCTTTCTGCTTAGTTTTATTATCAATACGATATCGCTTATCACAATCTTTACATTGTGTTTTATGACTACCACGACCATTTTTACTAAAACAGCCATCATCTTTAGGAATACTACATTTAGAGCAAATTTTCATTTAATATCTTTTAAATCAATTACTGGCGCACAAACTAATACAGTTTCATCAAACTGAAATTCAATAGTTATTTTTACTTGCTTTGGGTTAGAATTAGCAAACTTTTTAGACTTATCACTTGGCTCTACTAATCCTAAAGAAGGTAGCGGCTCAGTTTTATTATCAAAACCTTCATATGGTTGACCGTGTAATTCATGTTGAGTGGCACATTCCTCTAAAGCTTTTTCTAAAGCTCGAATCATTGGTTTTTTTACCTGCTCTGAATTAATTACTGATTTTTTCATACTATCTAATCCTTTTTTAATTAAAACTCTAACCAAAGCTGAAAATGAAGTATATTCTTTTTCTGATAATTTCTGGGACAACTCTTCAATTTCTTGAATGGTTGCTTCATCAATTCTCAATAATTTTTGCACTAACATTATAGCTCCGATATATAAAGCATATCACATTATTGATATATATTAAATAAAGGAATATTATAACTTAGCTAGTGAGTCCCTTATATCCTCACCATTACAAATTTCATTACCTAAACAAGTCCATCCTAAACGATGTCGACGGGCAAATAATTCTATCTTATCTGCACCTGGAAACATATGATCCAAAGAATCTTGTAAATGTTCTGGTTTGGCCGAATGCTTCAAATTCTCTGCCAAACAGACTGAACGCTGAGATTTGTTAGCTAAAATCTTATAAATCTTATTACTATTTGTACCAATTAAGCAAATTTCATGTGTTTGTCTAAATAAACGACCCATACCAAAAGCCAGTATTCCATTGATAAAACTATTACTTTTATCCGGGTTTAAAATATCAGATACCTTAGATAAGCTACTAAGATAAGTTTTTAATTCTTTCTCTTTAAGTTTACTTGTCTGTTTACTTCCTATCTTAACAGATTTGAAAAAATGACGAGCTAACTCATACAATGGAGATTTTTTAGTCTTTACCCACACATACGTCTGCTTATGTGTAAATCCCCAAGCTTTCATAGTGTCTAGACCTTCTTGTAATAATGAAGAAGGTACCCATAAGGCTAAAATTGCTCCATTAGGATCTGCATAATTTTTAATAGGTAATTTTTGAATGTCAGAAATTGACATTACTTGATAGTTAGATACCGCACTTCTTTTTACATCTGACATTTTTAATGTATCAGTAAATGGCCACGGACAATCTGCTACCACTACTTGAAAATTCTTACTCATAACATTCTTTATGGCTTAACAATAACTGCTTGTAATTCTAATGGAGATTGGCTTCCATCTATTGTAATATCTTGTTTTACTTCCAAACGTTCTTTAGTTCCAGAATCTAATTTTCTAATAAACACACGATAACTACCCATCCCTAAAGATGCAGACCACTTTCCTGTACCATTAGTGCGTGTTTTAACCACCGTTTGCATACTAGTCAAGTCCAATATTTCCACATCTGCTAAAAATAAAGATTTTCCGTGAGAATTTACTACGCGCTGTGATACTGGAATTGCGTTATTTATAACGTTTTGTTTGATTGGTTGTGGGTTGGACGGCACTGTAGATACATCTAATTTCTTAGAAGCTTTATCTGGTATAATTGCCTCACCAACTGAGCGACCAGGTGGTGGAGTATTGGCTCCAGTCATAGGTGTTTTTGGAAGTTGAGTTGGATATTTAGTGGCTTGTTGGCCCAAATAAACATCATCACCCGTAAAAGTTTCTGGCCTAGAAGTACGCCTAAAACCTTGCGGTGAATTTTCAACTGGAAGATGAGACTCTGCAGAAATTGCAACTTCCCTTTCAGAAAGTGGGCCAGCCTTTGGTATTAACATTGGAGATGTTGGAATTGTATTAACAGTTTCCACTACTATTTTAGAAGTAGATTGTTTTTCTAAAATAGCTAAAACAGAATTTATCTTATTAGATAAAATCTTTATATTCAAATCTTGATTACGAATAATCTCTAAAGCTATATTTAGCTTACTTTCCATTTGAAGTAATACATCTGTTGCTTTTCTTGGTTCTTTTTCCAAAACAACCCCTTTACACTAAGAAAACCCCAACTTTTATTTTCATCTTCTTAATTACTATTATATCATCAATTGATATTGGATTACCAGGATATAATTCATGTTCTCCAAAAACTAATTGCGTTATTTGTTCTTGTATATAGTCTAAAGAACCAGAACATAATATTTCTTCTTTAAGAAATAGAAGATAGCTATCCTCTTCTATTTCTTTTAGAATAGAAAATGAATCGTTATTTTCTAATGATTCATGATGGTGAATTTTATGAATATGATTATCAGAAACACCTAAAGCTACAGCTGTAACCATATCATTATTATCTACCATATTGTGATTAAGATCTATACCAGAAATATCATCTACAATATCACCGTCTACTGAAGACCAAGTTTGTTCGATATTATTTCCAACATTTGGCAAGAAACCCCTTCCAACACCCAAAGGAGAAGTCGTAGTTTCGGCATATGGCTGCCTAATTGCGGGACGAGCGCCTCGCATATGACTTTGCTCTTGATGAGGTGTTTTTTGGATAGCGATAGCTGAAAAACCATTAGCTAATGGAGCAGATTTATATTCTTCTGGCTCTATACCCATCACTTGATATTGTGGGACATATTTTTTATGTGCTTCTGGTTGTGTTCTTGCCTTATTTTTATAGAACTTATTTGACATAGTTTATCCAATTACTCTGAAGAAACTTCATTCTTGGAACGACGAGAACCTTTATCACCCTTTTTAAAAGTTTGATTAGTTGTCTCAAATCGTTTCCTCTTCATCTCATTACGTTTTCTTCTACGTTTATCAGATGGCTTTTCATACGTCTGCTTCTCTTTATATGCAGACAAAATACGCTCTTTTTGAACTAATGCCCTAAAAGCTTTTAATGCTTTATCAAAATTATTATTGTATACCTTTACTTCCAGGGGAAGGGCCTGCACTGCTTCAATATGTGCAAATTGGTCGTTGACAACGACTTGACTAGATTCACCTCCTTTAACTGTCTTCTTGGAGGAATTTTTCCTGGTTTTTTTGTAATTGTTTTCTTTCATTGATCAATAACCCGTTTTAACCTTATTTGAAATATTTGTCAGTATTAATCGTATTTCCATTACTCATCATATTTTTATCTTTAACTAACCGAACAAACGTATTATCAATATCTTTCATGGATGGTTTATTTCGGTCATGAGATAATGCCTCAAACATAGAAGATACGTATAAGTCTTTTAAGTAAGCATAAGATAATTCATTTTTAACTGCCAGGCTGGCCAGTTCATTACATTTCTTATCAGAGATAATATTGTCAAACCATCTCTTTAAGTATATATACGCCATTTTTTGATTTGGTAAGGGAATTTCAAATTTTCTATCAAATCTTGATGGTCTGTTAGTAATATTAGCCTGTAATTTTTTAATATTATTGGCAGTTGCTATGACCAATAATCCATTTTTAGCCGAAATGCCATCTAATAAATTAAGAAAGGTAGAAATATCTAAACCGCTTTCAATTAAAGAATCCAAGTCTTCAATATACAAAAGTGAGGGACTCTGTTCTTCTGCATATATAAACGCTTCTCTCAAAGCATCTGCATTAGCACCAGGGCTAAAAGTTACTGGCTTAAAATTATACTCAGAAATAATAGTTCTTATTATAGATGTTTTCCCATTGCCGGGCTGTCCAAATAACAAGATACCACGTTTCCAAGGAATTTTGGATTGTTTATAAAAATCTTGAGAAAACAAGAAGCCCTCTACCAATTCTTTAATTTCATGCTTCATATCTTCTGGCAAAAATAACTCTTCCCAAGACGCATCTTTAGTATATGGGACATCATCTCCATCAATAACTCTAATGTGTAAGTTTTCCCTATCTCGCTGAGCTACCCAAGCATCAAATTGATTTCGAAATTCAATATATTTTTCGTAATTTTTATCAGAAACAATTACGAAAAAACTTACTTCATCTTCATGCTGATTACCTTTATGAAATAAGGCTGCATGAATAAATTCCAAGCCTTTAGTCTTGATAAGAAAAACTCCTTGTATAAAGAATTTTTCATAATCTAGATCGGTCTTCCATGAAATAATAGAATCTTTAAATAGGCATTCTACAGAAATATTATTTTCTCTACAAAAATGTAGAAATTGCCCATCAATAATAATTCTATTTTGAATAAACTTATTCAAAGATGAATTGTCTTTCAAAGCACCTTTGAAAGACTCCATAGTCCAATTCATCAAATCAATAAAATTAGAGGTTGGACGTGGTAAGGTAGGATTAGACCAAACACCAGAAGGTTTCATTTTAGATAAAATCTCTAGTGAAAGATGTTCTTGACTCTCTAATACATCTGGTGTTAGAAAGTCATTAGAATCATTTGGATTTACAATCATTTTAAATATGCTCATTCTTTCTATTTAAGACTTTATGTTTACAGTATTTTTACATTTTGGATATGCGGAACATCCTAAAAATTTATCTCCAGTTTTAGTAGTACGTAAAGACATATGATTACCACACTTAGAACATAAAGTGCTCCCATGAGTTAAATATGCCTTATCTAATTCTTTCTTAAATTCTGGAAAAAATTGTTTCAACATATCAATATGATTTATTTTTCCGCTTTCAATTTCATCTAATTGTTGCTCCATTTTGGCGGTGTAATCATAATCCATAAAAGTAAAATATTGCAATAACTCATCGGTGATTTGCTTACCTAAATCTGTTGCATGGTAAACATTACCTTTCTTTTCCACATAATTGCGGGCGGTAATTTTACTTAATAAATCAGCATAAGTAGCAGGGCGACCAATGTTTTTATTAACTAATTCTTTGATTAGTTTATCTTCTGAATATCGGCCTGGTGGTTGAGTTTGCTTTTTTTCCATTTTAAGAGCCCCTTTACCAGTTAACTGTACCTTTTGACCAACAGTTAAAGATGGAATATCAATACTATTGGTATCTTCAATACCAAGAATATCCATATATCCCTTATATTTAAGGGCTTTACCTGATGCTTTTACTTTATATGTAGCATCATCAACTGGATGAGCCGTTACAGTTAATGTATCATAGATAGCTGGCATCATTTGGCTGGCAACAAAAAACTTCCAAATAGTCTCATAGACTATTTTCTCATCTGAATCAATAATGGCAAAATTCTGCCCTGGTAAAAGTGTTAGATCAGATGGCCGAATACATTCATGTGCATCTTGGACCGCATCTTTATTTTTATAGCTGTATGGTTTTTTAGGCAATTCATGACTATTATCTGCTAACCATTGACGAACTTCCTGTAAAGCCTCGTCTCCAACTCTTACAGAATCAGTTCTAATATAAGTACAATATCCAGATTCATATAATGATTGGGCGGCTTTCATAGTTCTTTCCGCTCCAAAACTATGTATCTTAGACATTAATCTCTGAAGAGTAGAGGTAACTAGTGGTGCTTGAGGATATTTCTTTTCTTCTTCGCTTATTACTTCAGAAATAGTATAATCATTAGCTGTTAAAGACTTTTTAATAGCTTCTGCAGTTGTTACATCAGTAATTCTGCCAGTATATTTGGCCAAAAAACTATCTTTGGCATCTGTTGTTAATTTAGTTTGAATAGTCCAATAGTCTTCTGGAACGAAATTTTCAATTTCACGCTCTCGGTCAATAACCATTCTAGTTACTACAGATTGAACACGGCCTGCTGATAATTTAGGGCCAAAGAAATTCATCAAAAATGGAGAGGCCATAAACCCAACTAAACGATCTAAAATGCGGCGAGCCTCTTGAGAATGAAATAAATTCATATCAATATCTCTTACATTCTTAACTGCTTTAAGTAGTTTATCTTTTTTGATTTCGTTAAAAACCATTCTTTTAATAGGCTTACCAGTACCTTCTAGTCTTTCAGACAAATGCCATGCAATAGCTTCGCCTTCCCTATCAGGATCGCTTGCTACTAAAATATTATCAGCCTTTTTAGCTGCAGCTAAAAGATTATCTAATATGTCTAACTTATCTTCCATTAACACATAACGTGGTTTAAAACTATTATCAACATCTACTCCTAACCCATGTTTACCACCTTTAGCCAGATCAGTAATATGACCCTTGCTCGCCATCACTATGTAATCTTTACCAAGATAAGTTTGGATCTTATCTGCTTTAGATGGCGACTCTACAATAACTAATGTTTTCATAATACTCCAAACCTGACATGGTCGAATGTGCCCCAATACGAAAAGATAAGGCTCCGTCCGCTTAAGCGCAAGGGCGGCCTTATTTATTTTAATAATTGAAAATGTGGTCAAAAGACTTAGAAGATTTCCTATTAAGAATATCAGGACGGTGTTCCATAGATTTATCAGTTATTAACCACTGAGAACGACCGCAATCACAAGTAATAATCTCATGTACGTTGGAAAATTTATTTCTTTTTTCTTTTATTAAACGATGTAAAGATGGTCTAAAATTTTTGTAAAAAGTGGAGTGCGAAAAATCAGATAAAGATCTGAAATTTTTAGGATCGCCATCCAAATAATAAGAAGGATTAAAACTTAAAAAATGACTATTTAACTTAGCATAGATACTATTTATTCTTTTAGGAGAAATATCTAAGAGACCATTAGAGATAACATAATAAAAATTAGGCAACTTAAAACAAAACTTACATTTAGTTCTAGCTAAAATAGGAATAGACAATTTTATTTTAACTACATTATTTGGTTTTGACGATTTAGCCATGATTTTCCTTACTCATCAAAATTTGAGCACGATCTATAATTTTCTTCCTTGCCCTATTCACATAGACCATGCCGCCCATTTGATAATGTGGTGGTATACGCAAATGCGTAACTATTACCTCTGTTCCAGGATTAATATTATTCATTTTAATCTTAGAAAATGAATATTCGATAACATTATCCATTAAAGACTTTTTACTATTCTTTTCGTTAATAGATAATAATTTCCCAATATAAAATGGTTGCGCAATAGCGCCTTTCCTTCCACCAATATAAAATTCAGTGGTTCCATTTTTTATTTCCAATTTTGAAGAAACAATACCATGGAATTCACTAATTCCATCAAATAAATTAATATTATCATCTAATAGAGACGATACCACATATTGCTTATTATTTCTTTTAAATGAAAACGGCAGTTCCTTCTCTAGTAGAATAATATATTCTTGAAATATTTTACTTTGAAAGCCGCCACTCCTGCTTCCTGATAGTAAATAATTAGTCATCTCTATCGGAAATTTGATAAGAATATTTTCAAAAGCTTGATAGCACAAATACTTATGTTTAGCTGTTGCTTCGGAACTACTATATGGTACATTATTTTTTTGAGAGGAAATAATATCTTGCAGCATAGATATTTGCTGTAAAAGCATCTGTTTAATTTCTAATTGATTATCAGCCAACATATCTGATCCAGATATGTTTTCTCTAATACTATTTCCAGTTTCATTATTTATATCTAAAGTAAGAA
>Ga0137338_1000030_pt1 | contig 22575 bp, 33 predicted proteins | sample EasRivERMLT366_2_FD_104770 | JGI IMG/M metagenome (GOLD analysis project Ga0137338, IMG submission 104770) | Soil microbial communities from meander-bound floodplain in the East River, Colorado, USA - East River MetaG ERMLT366_2 | ecosystem: Environmental > Terrestrial > Soil > Floodplain ...
GCCGGACCGCATCGAGGCCATCACTTTCGGAGGCCCGGACGATCCGCCGGGGATGCGCTACCTGATCGCGCTCGAGGTGGCGCTCGGAACCGTCTCGGACATCGCTTCGCAGATCAAGCTGAACGAGCTGCTCGCGCCGGTCGGCGCGACGTCGCTCGCGGAGGCTCTCGCCGGCTCGAGCGCGGCCATTCAGACGCTCACGAGCCGCTTCGACTTCGAGGACGGATCGGTGACGACAGGCCAGGCGGCAGCTGCCCAGCAGGTGAACCTGGTCGACTACAAAGGCCAGTCGCGAGTGCCGGTCGAGAACAGCGCGAAGATCGTCCTGCTTGCCACCTGGCTCGTCGAGGTGCTGACGTGAGTGTCGCGACCGCCACCCGCGTCTCGCTCGGCCTCACCTGCGACCACGACTCTTGCGCCGAGTTCGCGGGGCCGCTGCTCAGCCAGCTCGCGAACGGGTACGAGCGCTGCTCGGTGCTCCCAATGCCTGACTCGCTCGAGGACTGGCGAGCGGAGCATCGCACCGCACGGAAGCGTGCCGACCGCGCTGAGCGTCTCGGCTATCACTTCGCCGAGATCCGCCGCGAGGAGCACGACGACGACATCTACGCGATCAACACGTCGCTCGACTCGCGGCAGGGCCGGCCGATGAGCGCGGGCTATCGCGAGCGCCCGCACTTCGGGCAGCTCCCCGCGTATCCCTGCGACCGGCATCGGGTCCGCACGTTCGGCGCCCTCGACGTCCGCGGGCAGCTCGTCGCGTACCTGTGGCTCTACCGGGCTGGCGATCTGGCGCTCGTCTCGTCGATCCTCGGCCACGGCGCGCACCTCGCGAACGACGTGATGTACCTGCTCTTCCAGGGGATGCTCGAGCGCGAATCCGACTTCGGGGGCTACATCGTCTACAACCGCCATGACTCAGGGACAGATGGCCTCCGATACTTCAAGGCCAAGCTCGGCTTCGAGTCGACGGAGGTCTCGTGGGCGCCGTGACCTACCCGACGCTCGAGCACGTCGCGATGCAAGCCCGCCCGTACCCGGCGCATCTGCTCGAAGGCTGCGAGACGGGCTTGTGCCTGTTCGCGGCGGCGTTCCTCGGACACAACGACGCGGTCTGGTTTGCGGAGGCGGGGATCAAGACGACCTGCGTGGACATCGACGGCGAGCGGCTGGCCGAGATGCAGGCGCTCTACCACGACGACTGGGAGTTCGTCGTTGCTGATGCTTTCCAGTACGCCGACGACGCCAGCCACTTCGCGTACGGGCCGTGGGACGCCGTCTCCGTGGACACCTTCACCGGCGACGCGATGAAGAAGTCGCTGGGGAACCTCTGGGACTGGTGCGAGATCGCCAACAAGCTCGTCACCGTGACGATCACGCTCGACGCGACGGGCGACTACCGAACGCCGGAGGGCTGGACGTCGTCGCTCTTCCCACGCTCCGGCGACGTCTACTGGCTGGTGCTCACCCGTGCTTAGCCTCGCCGACGTCACCGCCGTCCTCGTCACCCGCGGCGACCAGCCCGAGCAGATGGCGCGCATACGCGAATCGCTGATCTCGACGACGTGACGGAGAAGCGCCTCCACGAGCTGTGCGCCGTGTGGCAGGAGCGCCTCGGTCTCGACGGCTGGCGCGTCGTCCTGAAGATCGGCGGGGTCAGCGACGAGGACTCGTACATGGAGACTCATCGCTCCACGACCTACCAGCGGGGCGTGATCTACTGCCAGCCCTGGCTGCTGGGCAAGGGCGCGGCTCCCGACAGCGTGATGATCCGCGGAGACGACCTCACTGACGCGTTCATCGAGTCGAGCCTCGTGCACGAGTTGCTTCACCTCTACACCCGCGACATGCGGGCTGTCGTTCGAGACGACCTCGACGGCCAGGTGCACCGCGACGTCTACACGGTGCTTGAGGCAGCAATGGCCCGGGCGGAGGAACAGTGCGTCGACCGGCTCGCCGAGGCCCTCGTCAGGGCGTTCGACACATGAACCCCGCCGCTCCCTTCACACGCGCCGACCTCGAAGAGCTCCACACGGAGCTCTTCTCACGAGCGGACCGCGTCGTCCCCATGCGCGACGTCTTCAAGGGCGACACGGGCGAGCGCGTGATTGGCCTCCGCCATGATGTCGACGACAATTCCGGCTCGTTCGACACGGCGCTTCGCATGGCCGAGTGGGAGTGCGACCACGGCTACTCGTCGACGTACTTCCTGCTCCACGGCTCGTACTACTGGAACGAGGAATGGCTGGGCGAGGTGCCGCAGTTCGAGGAGCTCGGCCACGAGGTGGGGATCCACGTCAACGCGATCGCCGAGGCTCTGCGGCAGCGTCGCGACCCGCACCTGATCCTCACCGAGGCGCTGTCGGAGCTTCGCGCGACCGGTGTCCGCGTCGTCGGCTGCGTGGCGCACGGAGACGCTCTCTGCCACGCAGCCGGGTTCGTCAACGACGAAGTGTTTAGCGAGTCGCCGCGACCCGCCTGTGGCGCTCCTGACCGCCTGATCGTCCATGCGGGCGTCATCTGCCCGCTCGTCCCGGTCTCGCGCATGGCCTACCAGCTCGAGTACGACGCGAACTGGCTCTCTCGCGGCGACTACCTCTCCGACAGCGGCGGCCAGTGGTCGCAGCCGTTCGAGGAAGTGGCTGCGCGGTTCGGCGAGGGGCAGCTGCACGTTCTTCAGCATTCGGACTGGTGGGGCGAGGCGTTCTCGCCAGTGGAGGTGGCTGCCTGATGGCCGTTCGCATCATCCGTTTGCTGCGCCAGCTCCGCGATGTCGACACGACGGGCGTCCAGGACGGGGACGCGCTCGTGTACGACGACGCGACCGAGACGTGGATTCCGGGTGCCGGCGGCGGAGGTGTCACCGATCACGGCGCGCTGACCGGCCTCGCCGACGACGACCACGCTCAGTACCTCAAGGAGAAGGCGAGCGGCGGCACGGCGACAGAGGTCCCGGAGCACACGCACGCGAGCGCGGCGCAGGGCGGGACGATCAGCTACCAGCCGAGCGACTCAGACCTCACTGCGATCGCGGCACTTGCGACAACAGCCTTCGGGCGCGGACTGCTCACGCTTGCGAACCAGGCGGCGCTGCTCGCCGAGGCCGGGGCCGCAGCGGCGTCTCACGCGCACGCCGGCGAGGACATCACGTCGGGCACGGTGGCCGATGCGCGGATCGCCGCGACGATCGCCCGCGACTCCGAGGTGACGGCGGCTATCGCCGCGCACGAAGCGGCGGTCGACCCGCACCCGACGTACACGACCGCGGCCGAACTGGCGGCGTTCGCGCAGCCTCTCGACTCAGATCTGACGGCAATCGCGGCCCTGACGACGACCGCGTTCGGCCGCTCGTTCCTGGCGCTCGCCGATGCCGCTGCCGCTCGCGCTCTCATCGACCTCGAGCCGGGCACGGACATCCCGTCGCTCGCGGTCTTCAACGATCACTCGGCTCGCCATGAGAATGGCGGAGCGGACGAGGTGAGCGTCGCCGGACTCTCCGGTCTCCTCGCAGACGGACAGACGCCGCTCGCGCACACACACGCAGTCGCCGACGTCGACTCGGAGGCGCAGCTCTCCGGCAAGGTCATCAAGTCGGATGGTGCGGGCGGAGCGACCTGGGAGGACGACGAGACGGGCGCTGGCGGTGGGGCACCCACGGACGCCGACTATCTCGTCGGCACCGCTCACGGTGATCTGTCCGCTGAGATCGTGGTGGGCACGGCGCCCGGCGGCGAGCTTGGCGGGACGTGGGCGGCGCCAACCGTCGACGCGGTGCACTCGGGCTCCTCGCACGCAGCTGTGCAGGCTGCGGCAGAGGCGACTGCTGCGGCTGCGCTAGCGGCGCACACCGGTGATGCCTCAGACGCGCATGACGCTTCGGCGATCTCGATTCTCGACGCGGCGGCAGACTTCACCGCGACGGAGGTGGAGGGTGCGCTCGCGGAGTTGCAGGCTGACGCGGAAGCCGACGCGACGGCGCTCTCCGATCACATCGCGGACGCGAGCGCGGCCCATGCGGCGAGCGCAGTGTCGGCCAGCTCGGCGACTTTGAGCGGGACTGCGACGGATGTGCAGGGCGTCCTCGAGGAGCTGGACAACCTCCTGGACGATCATTCGAGCAGGCATCAGAGTGGCGGAGCGGATGAGATAACACTCACGGGCCTCTCCGGCACGCCGCTAACTCTTCAGTCGCATCTGGACGACGGGACGGACGCCCACGACGCCTCCGCGATCTCGATCCTCGACGCTGCCGGCGACTTCACGGCCTTCGATGTCGAAGGCGCACTAGCGGAGCTTCAGTCCGACCACGAGGCAGACGCGCAGGCGCTCGCAGACCACATCGCCGACGCTCTTGCGGCTCACGCAGCGTCGGCCATCTCCGTCTCGTCGACGACGCTCTCGGGAACCGGAACCGACGTACAGGCCGTCTTCGAGGAGATCGACAACCTGCTCGACGACCACTCCGCGCGGCATGAGAACGGCGGGGCGGACGAGATCTCGCTCGCTGGGCTCTCCGGCACGTCCGAGGCGCTGCAGGCTCACCTGGACGACGCGGCGGACGCACACGACGCCTCGGCGGTGTCGGTGCTCGACACGGGAACCTTCTACACGGCGACCGACGTCGAGGGCGTGCTCGCGGAGATCGCGCCGCAGCTCGGCGGTGGTGGCGGCGAGGAGATGCAGCGGGACATCGCGCAGGGATCCCACGGCCTCGCGGTCGGTGACGTCGTTCGTCACAACGGCACGATCTACGTCAAGGCGCAGGCGAACTCGGCGGCGAACGCGGAGGTTGCCGGCATCGTGTCGGCGGTCGCGGACGCGGGCAACTTCACGCTCCACTACGGCGGGCGGATCACCGGGCTCTCGGGTCTGACTGCCGGCGAGGTCTACTTCCTCGACGACGACACGGCTGGTCTTCTGACGACGACCGAGCCCGCCGACGCGGGCGATGTCTCGAAGCCGCTGCTGATCGCCGACTCGACGACGACCGGATACTTCTTCAACTGGCGCGGAGCCACGATCGCTGACATCGCCGCCGAGTTCGCCGGTCAGAAGCGTGTCCTCGAGGTACTCGTCACCGACCCGAACGGCGACGCTCTCACGACAGGCGATGGCAAGGCGCACGTCTTCATCCCGGCTCTACTGAACGGACACAACCTCGTCGCAGCGCACGCCGCCGTCACGACGGTCAGCTCGAGCGGCACTCCGACGGTTCAGATTCACAACGTCACGCAGGCGGCCGACATGCTTTCGACGCTGATCACGATCGACGCGAGCGAGAAGACGAGCTACAGCGCCGCGGCGGCTCCGGTCATCGACGCGGCCAATGACGACGTCGCGACCGGCGACGAGCTGCGCGTGGACGTGGACGTGGCAGGTACGGGGACGAAGGGGCTCGTCGTCATCCTGACCTTCGAGGCTCCCTGATGCGCGCCGAGTTCGACGCCGCCGTCCTCGCCGACTCGCCGTGGGCGTACTGGAACTGTCAGGACGCCGGGGATTTCCCGGTTGACTCGTCCGGCAACGGCCGCGACATGGAGTCGAAGAGCGGCACCATCGACTACGAGCAGACGGGGCCGATGGAGGACTTCGCGATCCTGCTTGGCGGCGGCGAATATGTTAGACGCACCACGTCAGCGCCCTCCGCGACGGACAACTTCACGATGATGCTGCTCGCGAAGCGGGTCGCTTTCAACTCCCAGGACAAGACGATCACGGATTTCGCGAACCCAGGGGCTAACGGCTTCGGGATTGCCACTATCGGGAGCGGGTTCAGATACCACTCCCATGCCCAAGCCCTGGGACCTCAGAGCGCCGGGGACATCTCGGACACGGTCTTCACGCTCGTCCATGTCGTTCGGGCCTCTGGGACCTGGATCTACTACATCGACGGGGAGGTAGACACCGCGAATGCGGGAAGCACTGGCGTGGGTGCAGCTTCTGGTCGCATCTGCTATCTCCAGCGTGATACTGATGTCTCGATGCAGGTGGCCGGGTGGGCCGTGTTCGAGACTGCACTGAGCGACGAGCGTATCGCTGCCCACTTCGCGGCTATGACGGCGGAGCCGGCGACGTTCATCCCACGAGTGGTGGGTCTGATTTGACTCACCACCCACAGGAGGCGGGCTGATGACTAGCGCACTTCCAGGTACTGGTCTAAAGGGCGACACCGGCTCGACCGGATCGACCGGCGCACCGGGCGCGGACGGCAAGAACGTCCTCAACGGCGCAGGCGCTCCCGGCGACGGCACCGGCGTCAACGGCGACTTCTACATCGACACGACAGCGGACGCGATCTACGGGCCGAAAGCCGCTGGAACGTGGAGCGGCACTGGGCCGACGTCGCTGGGCGGCGGCGCTACCCCGGCAAGTCGAATCTCCCTCTACGTCTTAGCGAGGTGACACATGGCAACTGATCCAGCATTCACCGCAACACCGCTACTCGGCTTCGCGGCCGTCTCGACAGCGAACACGGCTCGCGACGGCACAGGCACGATCGCGACCGTCTTCACGGCAGGGGCCGCGGGTGCGCGGATCTCATCGCTTGTGCTTCAGGCGACCGGCGACCCGGCAGACTCGATCGTCACGATCTTCGTCGACCAGGGCGCGGGCTTCAAGCTCTACGACGAGGTCGACCTTGAGAACTCGCCCGCTGCCTCGACGACGGTCACGGGTTACCGGACGCGGCGCACCTACGACGACTGGCTGCTCGAGCCGGGCGACATTCTCGGGGCGGCGATCACGGTCGCGTTGACAGCGGGCGTCGTGAACGTCTGGGCGCACGCCGGGGACTACTAGGCCGATGAACAACGGACTGCTCGCGTTCCCGGCTGGGATCGACCTTCCGGCAATCGACAGAAAACTCGGTGGTCTCACACTCGATGTCACCGAGCCTCGCTTCGGTGCGAAGGCGGACGGAGGCGACGACTGGGCAGCGATCATGCGTGCGATCGACTTTGCCTCGCCGGGGGACACGATCTACTTCCCTCGCATAGCGCAGGGGAAGAGGGCGACGGACTCTCAGACGACGTGGCTGCCTACCGACTACATGATCGGCAAGGCACTCTCGGTGAAGAAGCCGTTGACTGTCGAGCGGCCGGGGCCAGGCTGGACGAGACTCAAGACCCTCGGCGCGCACCACGCCTTCCACTGTGACAACTCGGCAGGCAGCATCGTCGGACTGGGCTGGCGCAACCTCCAGATTTCGGGCAACACCGTCGGGGATCGCGGCATCTTCCTGGACGGTGCGAACGAGTACACGATGTACTCGATCGAGAACGTCTACATCAACGGATTCACCGATGCCCTGTATGTGGATGCGCCGTCCAACGGCATCGCGATCAACAGCGCGTTCGAGTACAGCACTCGAGGGATTCGCGTGCAGGGCTACCTCGTCCTCAACAAGTGCTGGTTCGAGAGTCTGACGACGGGGATCGAGGGGTTCGGCGCGGCCTTCATCACCGTGATCGCACCGAAGTATGCGACTGTGACCAACCCCATCGTCGCGACGGACAACTTCGGCTTCATCCCAACTATCTCGGTGATCGGGGTCGACGACAACGCACTTCCCTCGGTCGCCTCCGCCGCGACGGTGCAGCTCCGAAATACGGGTACAGACTTCATCACGATCACCGGCACCACTACGATTACCTCGATTCAGTTCTCGTGGCCGGGCCGGGAAGTCACGTTGGTTTTCCCAAGCGCTTGCACGGTCGTTGACGGGAGCAATCTCAATCTCGCTGGCAACTTCGTTGGGCCGGGGATTCTGAAGCTCGGCAGTGACGGCACGAACTGGGATGAGATTTCACGCTCCCCGGTGGGGGTTACCCGCGTGCTCGACAAGGAGACGACGAACATCGACGTCACCCTGCTCACCACGGAGCAGACGGTGTTCACGCACACGATTCCCGCCAACCTTCTCGGCACAAACGGAACGCTGCGACTGACGATGATCGGCGACTACCTGAACAACAATGCGACCTCAGCAACGCTCACCATCCGTATCAAGTTCGGAGCCACCACGCTCTACGCGGACACGGTGGACGCGAGCGCGACAAGCGCGAGCCGTCGCCCGCTGATCCTCAGCCTTCTGTTCGGCAACGAGGACGCGACCAACGCGCAGTCGGGCGGCGGCACCATCTTCCTGGGCACGGCTGCCGGAGCTACGACCGGGCTTGGCGACCTCGACGCCGATGAGATCGAATCGACGACGCCGTTCGCGTGCATTGACTCGACGCTCGACACCACCGCTGCGCAGGATCTCGTCGTGACGTTCCAGCTCGACGTGAACAGCTCGACCTTCTCCGTCCGCCGCCGAACGGCCGTCTTGGAGTTGCTCTAGATGCAAATTGACGCGCTAATGCTAGCGAGAGGATCATAGGTGCCCGCCCTCTGGTTCGTCGTCCCCGCGCACGGCCGCCACGCGCTCACCGCCATCTGCTTGCGCCAGCTCCGCCGAACCTGCGACGCGCTCACCGGCGAAGGCATCGAAGCGACGGCTGTCGTGATCGCCTCCGACGAGAACCTGGACACGGCCCGCGCCCTCGGTTTCGGCACGATCGAGCGCGACAACCGCTTCCTCGGCCGCCGCTACAACGACGGCATCCAGCTCGCGTGCGACCCGGCGTACAACCCGCGTCCCGCCGAATACGTCGTGCCCTGCGGCTCAGACGACTGGGTCGACCACCGGATCCTGCTCGAACTCCCTCCGATCGACACCGTGCTCGGCTTCCAGCACATCTCATTCGTCCGCGAAGACTGCGCCGAGCTTACGTCGCGCTTCCTCAACTACCCAGGCGGCTGCGGCATCCGCATCTACCCACGCCAAGTCGTCGAGCGCCTCGGCTACCGCCCATGCGACGAGGACCGCGAGCGCGCCTGCGACTCCAGCATCCTGACGAACCTCCGCCGCGCCGACGCTCTCAAGCTCGCGCACGGCGACATCGACCCGCGCCAGATCGTCGACTGGAAAAGCCCGGACGCGCAGCTCAACACCTACGAGGCCGTCAGCGTCCGCTACCGCCGCGAGTCCGCCGGCGACCCCTTCACCGAACTCGAAGGCGTCTTCCCCGTGGAGGCGCTCCGCGAGATGGCAGCGCACTACAACCGAAACCGGGAGCTCGTGACGGCGTGACCGCCACATGCGGCGTCTACGAGGTCACGGGCACCCGCAGGTATCGGGACCACGCGCCCGGCACGACGTTCGCGGCGCGGCTCGACGAACACGCCGAGGAGCGAGCGATCGCACGAGGCGACATTCGCTTCCTCGAGCGGCTGATCCCCGCGCTCGAGCCGGGGAGCTTCACGTTCCCAGACGGCTGGCTAACCAGCCATCAGCACGCACACAACCGAGGCGCCGAGAGGCGCCTCACTCATTGAAGGAGGCAGTAGGGCGATGACTTACACGAAGCTCGTCGCGAGGCACGACAAGATCACCATCGACGGGACCGACGTGTCCAACTCGTTCCGGGAGTTCGGATTCACGGGCGAGCACACCGAAGAGGACGTGTCCGGCTTCTCCGTCTCCGGGCAGGACGAGACGCTGGCCGGCCGCACCGCCACCGGTTTCGCTGGCGAGGCGTTCTACACCGAGGAGCTCGTCGCGATCGTCGCGCCGTTGTTCTTCAACCGCACGATCGTCGAGATCACCTGGCAGCCGGACGGACTCGTGGACGCTACACGCGAGGTCTACGTCGGCGACTGCCAGGTCATGCAGTTCGGGCCTGCGAACACGCGTGGCTCGGTGTCGACCATGCCGTTCACCGCCCGCGCCGCCACCGAAGACGGCATCACGATCAACGACTTCACCTAGAACGATGGGTGACGCAGAGATCCCCACGGGGTTCGAGATCGCCGGAGAGGTCTACGAGGTTCCGTTCCTCGACTCGTTCGACATGGACGAGGCGCAGATCCTCTACGACCTCTCCGGCACTGTGCTCGAGGACTTCCGGCCGCCGCATCCCGACTTGCCGGATCTCCAGCAGACGGCGGTGTTGCAGCTCCAGTTGATACGCACCCGGACGCCGGCGTTTCGCCGTGCGCTCGTCCACATCGCGTATCGCCGGAAGCATCCTGACTACGACGTCGACGCGATCGACGCTGTCATCGGGAAGATGAACGCCGCCGATGTCTCACTCGCGCTCCTGTCCGCTAGGGGTGATGACGAAGTGGACCCCTCGCAGAGCTCCCCGAAGCCGCCCGACTCAAGGAACAGAGAGAGCGGGACTTCCGAATCATCGAATGGTGGGAGTCATTCGGGGAGCGATTCGGCGCCACGGGTCGTGACCCTCGCTCCTACTGGGACTGGCGAATCGGGCACGTCCTCTCAGGACTCGCCCCCGGCGACGAGCGCATCGGCAAGTTGAAGCCCTCGGACCTGGTGGGTGCCGTGGACATGTTCGAGCTGCTGACCATGAAGGCGGCAGCGACCTCGGCACTGGTGGGCTTTGGCGACAATCCAGGTTAGGGGCCTCGCCGAGCTTCGGCGAGCGTGCCAGGTTGCCGGGAACGGCATGGCGCGTGACTTGAACGACGCGCTCAAGTCGGCTGGCGAGCCGGTGCGGAGGACTGCGGAGACGCTCGCCGTTGCGAACATCTCGCGCGTCGGCATCCCCTGGTCGCGAATGCGTCTCGGGATTACGCGACACACCGTGTACGTGGCTCCGGTCGAACGCGGAGTGAAGTCGCGAACGCTGAGAGGACGCCGACGACCAGGGTTCAAGACGAAGCTCCTCGACGAGGCGATGGCCCCGGCGCTCGTCCAGCAGTCGGACAAGGTCGCACAGGAGGTCGAAGACGCCGTGCGCGACATGGGCAAGGCGTGGGCGAGGGCGTAGATGGCTGACTCCCGCGATCTCCTCGTCAGGATCATTGGCGACGACCGCTCGCTCCAGCAGGCGTTCACACGCACCGAACGGCGGACCAAGCAGTTCGAGGGCCGCATGTCTTCGGCCAATCAGAGCGTCCGCGGATTGCTTAGCGGTGCCGGTGGCCGGAGCAGCCTCCTCTTCGGTTCCGGTGCGTTTCTCAGCACCGCGGCGATTACTGCCGGGCTCGCGAAGTCGATTCAGGCAGCGAGTGATCTGAATGAGGAGGTCGCGAAGTCCCGGCAGCTCTTCGGCGCTGCAAGCGGCGCTGTGGAGTCGTGGGCGCAGACGACCGCTGACGGCATTGGAGTCGCGCGCGTACAGGCACTTGCGGCTACCGGAACGTTCGGCAACCTCTTCTCGACGGTGGGCCTCGGGCAAGAGGCCGCGGCTGGCATGTCGCAGGAACTCGTCCAGCTTGCGGCCGACCTCGCCTCGTTCAACAACGCCGACATTTCGGACGTCCTGGCTGCCATTCGCTCCGGTCTTATCGGTGAGGCTGAGCCGCTGCGACGCTACGGCGTGCTGCTCTCGGAGGCGCGCGTTCAGCAGCTCGCGATGGCGACGACCGGCAAGGGGAACGTCAAGGAGCTGACCAACCAGGAGAAGGCGCTCGCGCGGTTCAACATCATCCTTCAGGACACGACTTCGGCTCAGGGTGACTTCGCGCGAACGTCCGATGGGCTGGCGAACCAGACTCGCATCTTGCGGGCACAGCTCAACGACCTGAGCGCGGATCTCGGAACGAAGCTACTGCCGGGGATGGTCGCCGTTGTTCGCGGGGCCAACGATCTCATCGACGCTTTCACCCAGGCCGGCGACACCTTCAAGGGCGTGGAGGGTCTCGGCGACACGCTGGAGGAGATCGACATCTCACAGCTCGTCGCCATGCGCGACCGGCTCGCGGAGGTCAAGGGCGAGGGCAACGATGTCGTGGGCATCCTCGACCAGATCATCGAGCGGCTTCGCAATCTGCAAGGCATCGTCATCGGTGGGCCCGACAGTCTGGGCGGTGCGCGTGGCCCTGGAGCCATCGCCGGTAGCAATGCGCTGGTCGACGAGCGCAACCGGCAACGCGCCCTCGAGAAGAACAAGAAGGAGCTCGAGCGCAGTCGCAAGGCTTTCGCGGACTTCATCAAGGGGCTGGGTCTCAAGCTCGACCGCGCCGGCCTGACGGCTGACCTCAGCGACGACCTCGCCGTACTGCGGGAGATAGAGCGGGCCATCAAGCGACGCATCCGAGCCGAAGGGCGGACGTTCGAGCTCGTGCAGCAGCTCACAGACGTGCAACTGAAGATCGCAGCCACCGTCGGACGCCAGCAGGCACAAGCCGATCAGCGGCAGGCCGATGCGGAGGACCGGGCGATCGAGCAACAGCAGAAGGCCCAGGAGGCGCAACGAGACCGCCTACAGCGTCAGGCAGAACGACGCCAGGGTGATCAGTTCGAGGCTCTCGGACAAACCCGCGGCGGCGACCAGCGCGTTCCCGGTGTGGGCGCACTTCGCCGACGTCTCGGGAACCTGCGTGGTCAGGTCGAGGGGACCGTCCTTGACACGGCGCAGACCGAGCAGCAGCTCGACCGCATCGCCTCGGTGCTCGCGGGCAAGTTCGGAAAGGTCGGCCGCGATGTCCGCGCCGCCATCCTCGCGATGTTCAACGACATCTCGAACGCACTCGGCGAGGGCGGAGACAAGGTGGGACCGCTGACCAAGACGACCTCCCTGAACAGCAAGAAGCTGCTGGCTGGCATCGGACTGTCGCCCGAGGAGATCCGTGAGCTGCGCGGCAGGCTCTCCGGCTTCAACTCCGCGGGTATCGGGTTCGCCGGACCACCGAGCACGCGGGGGGCGGCAGGGGGCTTCGGCGGCGCGCAGGGCCGGATAGTCGTGGAGTCGCACGTCACGGTACAGCTCGACGGCCAGAAGGTCGGCACGGCTGTGACCCGCAGCCAGCAGAAGACCAGGCGCCGCAATCCCAAGCAGAAGCGTGGCCCGAACAGGAACCGTTAGATGGCGGTCACCGACTCACCGGGCGCCGGGCGCGTGCTGGTCGCGCTAGCGGACGGGCCGCTCGTCGCGGAGCCAACGTGGACGCGCTACGACACGCTCACCGATTGCCGCTGCTACGGCTTCGATTCCTACGCCGGCCGTCAGTCCGAGCTCGACACGACGGATACAGGCACGGCGACCGTCTACTTCCACGACCGTGTGGGCACGCTCGACGCTGACAGCTTGGTCGGGCTTCAGATCATGTTGCAGCTTTACAACCCGGTCACCGCGTCGTGGCATCCCCGTTGGCGCGGCCACATCGACGACATCGACCACGAGCTCGTCGACGTGCCGGGGATCCCGCTGGCGAACGTCGCCTTTCAGTGCGTCGGGATCTTCGACTACCTAGGCGGCTGCAAGATGCTGCCCGGCACATTTGGGAACGTCGCGCCGGCGGGGATGAACGGAGTGGTCTTCTACGAGGACGGGCGCGTCGACGATCGCATCTTCGCGCTGCTCGACGACGCTCAGATCGTCTCGACGATGCGCGTCGTGTTCACGGGTAACGTGGACGTCAACGAGACGCTGTACGACCCCGACGACGTGATCCTTCAGGCGGTGCGGGACGCGGCCGATGCGGAGTTTCCAGGCGTCGCGAACTTCTACGAGGACCGCTTCGGGCGCTGCGTCTTCCACGGTCGCTTCGCCCGCTTCGATCCAGAGGGCACGGAGTCGGGCGGCGCCAACTGGGACTTCAACCGCTGGGATGCGGCCACACGCGAGGACGTCACGACCGGCGTCGCGCAGATCCGCGAGTTCGCGTACAACCGGCCGCGCGCACGCATCATCAACTCGTACATCGCGTGGCCCCGAGCCGACGAGAACGGCGTCGAGTTCGACCGCTCGCTCATCCCGACCCTTCTCAAGACGGACGCGACCTCGATCGCTGCCTACGGACACCGCGGCGACGACGCCCCCGACCTCATCATCAAGGAGAACTTCAACAACGCGAACACGGGCGCCGAGGAGTGCGCGCTCTTCGGCGATTTCTACGTCACCAACTACGCCGAGATCCGCAAGGCCATCCAGCGTGTCGTCTTCAAGAGCATCCGACCCGGTGACGCTCGCGCGGCTGCTACCTGGGATCTCATGTGCCGCGGCGACATCTCAGACGCCATCCAACTCACGGTTGACGAGGCGGGTCTCGCGGACGTGGCGTTCTTCGTCGACGGCGTGGCAGTCGAGTGTCGGCCGCTCAACCCGGAGATGGACCTCGTAACCGTCACGCCGAACCTTACGCCAGCCTCCTACTACGGGACGGACGTGTTCAACCCATGAGTTCCTATCACGGGTGGACCCACGCGCCGAAACGAGATGGCGGGACGGATCCGATCCCGGGCATGCACGGGGTTAGGGCGACCATCCTGAGCACGGCCGCGAAAAACTTCGACTCGAGCATTCCGGGCAACAGCCACGAGTGGAAGTCGCCGTTCGTCGCTGGCAGTACGACAGCCGAGATCGACGACCCGGCCGTGATCGAGGCCGACGAGATCGGCTTCCTGTTTCACAAGCTCGGTGCCTACCTCGTCGCACTGGACTTCGACTTCACGACCCTCTTCGCACAGTACGTCGCCGCAACGCTCACGCCTGCCGACCCGACGGACTTCCTGTGCGGTGCGCACATCGCCGTCGGGCCGAACACAGATGGGCCGGCGTCGGTCTCGGGCGCGAGCGTCTGTCACGTCTTCGTCGTGATCTCGGCGCCTGCCAGCGTGACCGTCGCCGCGATTCAGAAGAGCGGCGCGACGCGAGTCATCGATTACGCCTCGGCCGTCGCCGTGAAGCTCTAGCGCCCAGCGCACAGACCATGCCCAGACCCTCACGCCACCCGGCGCGCTTCGCCGTGCCCACCGAGAGGAGACAAGCCATGACCGACGACGTGCTGACCAGCCGGCCCGAGCCGGAGGGCGACGACCAGGAGGCCGCCACCGACGTCGCCGAGCCGGTGACCGACGAGGCCGACCTCGAAGACGCAGGCGACCTCGACGAGGACGACGAGTGAGCCTCTCGCCCACCCAGCGCAAGCTGGCGCGCAGGCGCATCCGCCGCTACTGCGAGCGCTCAGAGGCCGCGAAGGCGAGCATCCACTACTCGCAGGCCCGGCCGATGACGCACCTCGGCGACGAGCCCGAGGCCGGGTTCACGGCCGACTGCTCGGGCTTCGCGACCTCGGCGTTCTACTGGGCCGACCGGCACGTTCGCGGCTTCGACGTCGACGACCCGAACGGGCTCGACTACAACGGCACCGGCTACACGGGCACCCTACTCGCGCACAACCGGCGCCGCCGCGTTCCGCTCGATCGCAAGTTCTTCATTGGCGACCTGGCGCTCTACGGGCCGTCGCTCGGGCAGACGACGCACGTCGTCATCTGCCGCAAGGGCGGCAAGGCGGACGAGGCGGTCTGGTCATCGCACGGGTCGGAGGCGGGGCCGTACGCGGTTCGGCTCCACTACCGCGACGACCTGCTCTGCGTGGTTCGCTCGGAGGCGCTGGCATGAGCGAGCCGGCGACCAACGGCACCCAATACCGGCTCTCTCGACTCGAATCGGACGTCAAGGAGCTGAAGGAAGGCCAGCCCGCCGTCATCGCCGAGCGCGTGGGCAGGCTCTCGCGTGACGTCGCCGATCTTCGCGACTCTCTCGGCAAGCAGATCAAGGACGGCGACGACGCGCTCGCGAAGCAGATCGGCGGCTTCCGACGCATCTACGTCCTGACGTTCTCGGGTCTTGGCTTCGCGATCGCCGGAGCCGTCGTTGCCCAGATTCTCACCGGAGGCACCTGATGAGGAAGCTCGGGCCGAACGTGCCGACCGGGCTCGCGGCCACGTTCGCCGTCTTCGCCGTGGTCGCGCTCGGGCTATCGCTCGCCTTCCGCTCGGCCGATCAGACGCGGCTCGAACAAGGTCGTCACGACAACTGCGTGGCCATCGAGGAGATCAAGGCCGAGATCCGCCCGCCGGTCTTCAACCTCGCCGACACGAAAGCCGTCCTCCGCGACCTAAACGTCGACCCCGCCTCCGAGCGCGGAGAGCGGCTTATCGCTCGCATAAGGGAGACGGCGAAAGTGGACCGGGCGACGTTCGCACCGGGGAAGTGCTGATCGTTCCAAGCGACCCACGATGAAAGGAGCACCATGATCCCCAAGCTCAACCGCATCGCGAAGGCAATCGCGGCGTTCGCTGTGCCCGCAAGCGTGTTCGTCGCCGACGTCGCAGCCGACGTGACCACGGTCTCAGAGGACGGCTTCATCGACGGCACGGAATGGCGACTCGTGCTGCTCGGGCTTGCGACCGGCCTCGGTACCTTCCTCGCGCCGAAGAACGCGACGGCCGCCGGCTAGACGGCAGCAGCAGGCCCGCATTGTCAGCGCGAGCTCATGCCTCGAAGCCGAGCGTGAACCTGTACGCGCCCCCTCCTGGCACATCCAGATTCATCAGCCTAAGCGCGATCTGTCGCGGGCCGGTTTTCGCAACCACACCGATGAACGAGTAACCGTCCTGGATCGCCCGGAACTGGAATTGCCGCGGCGATGTCTTGGTGAAGCTCATCCGCGGACGAAAGCCGTTTGCGATCAACTCAGCCTTCACGAACCTGACCACCCCGGACGGGTTCTTGAACGGCTTGCAGGGCCAGCCAAGTGGGTAGCGATTCATCCTCTCCACCTGTAGGTCGATGCGTCGCTGAATCTCCTGCTTCTGCTCGGGCGTCAGGTCAAGCCCTTCGAGTCCCGCGAAGCCACGAATGCTGAAGTACGAGGCGAGTCGAGAACGCATCTCCCTCGTCTGGTCTGGCGTCAACTCAAGGCCGTTGAGAATCGCGGAGGTGCGAAGCCCTGTTGTAGTCGTCAGCTGGAGGCAGCGACCGACGTCGAGATGCGTTGCGGCTGGCGTGATCTGAACGGACCCTGATCCTGCGACCACACCCAGCACGAGCGCGCCGAGGGTGATCCGTCTCATCCAGCGCATCCCACGCACGGGTGATTCGTGGCTCATTGCGTGCTCACCGGGTAGACACACGCTGCCGACGGGCGTACTCTGACTCGACCTCGTGTGGTGGGCTTTTGCGGCCGGGGTTGTCCCCGTAGGGGCGGGGAGAAAGAGGTACCCATCGTGCGAGCCGTCCGCGATGAACGACGCATTACGTCCCGTTTCCCCCCTCACTGGCTCGAGGAACTACGGCTTCTAGCCGACGCGTTAGAGCGCGGACATCCCCTGCCAGGGCTCGAAGAGCGCGGGTCATGTCTCGACCCTGTTGCTCGACCGTCGCTCGCAGTTCTCGAAGGTGGTCGGGAGTCGTCTCCTGTACGACGATGCCTCCGTCCCCTCGCAGCCACACCGCTTCGGGGCAGCCGCTGAACTCGGCCAGGCGATGGGCGAGCTTCTTCGGCTCGACGCCGTGCTCCCAGCCGATGACCGTCTGACGGCTCGTTCCGAGCGCCGCGGCCAGCTTGTCGTGGGAGAGCTTTCCGCGGGGGCCGTCGGTGCTTCGGAGCCACTCGATCCGCTTGGGCAGAGGAAGCGTCAGGAGTTCTTCGCACGTCACGCGGCGTAGCGTGGCGACTTTACGTCAGGTTTTCTAGTGTGGGGGACTTGACACGTCAACTTGACGTGTGATAGAAACCGCACGTCGTGAGTGTGATCGAGCTTCAAGACCGGCTGCGCGAGGCACCGCTTCGTCTGATCGCCGGTCGCATACGCAGGGCGCGCCGCGAGGCCGGCCAGATGTCGCTCGACACTCTCGCGGAGAAGGCAGGCACCTCAAGGCAGCATCTCATCGGGCTCGAGAAGGCGCGCCATCGCCCTCGGCTCGGGATGCTCTCGAAGATCGCGGAGGCGACCGGACGCCAGGTCGAGTGGTTTCTCGACCCTGATGTTGACCCAAGCCCCTTTCCGGAAGACGGACGGGACTGAAGCCATGTTCGACGCCCTGATCGCAGCCCTCCAGGACGCCCGGAAGCGGCTGCACCACGAAGGAGGTCTGAAATGAGAACCGGTTACAACGTCCGTGAGGGGTCGAAGATGCTCGCCGAGCGTCGTGCCGAGCACGAGCGCTGCATGGCGGTCTCCGAGGCGATGATTCGCCGCCGGCGCATCGCCCAGCTCTGCCGCCGGGCCCTGCAGCTGCTCGACGAGCCGACGAGGGTCGCGGCCTGATGGAGCTCCGCCCGCTCGAGGAGACGCTGCGCCTGGCCGCTGGCTTCTGCCGGCGACTGTACGCGATCGAGCGGGCTCACCTCACCTCTGACGAGGAGCAGGTCGACGAGCTCCTCTCGACCGTCGACCTGGGAGACCTGCGGCGCGTCGCCGACGAGCTCGAGCTCCAGTCGACCGTCCGCCATCTTCCCCGCTCGATCCTCCCCCCGACCGCGGCGGGTGCCCCTGACCCACTCGCCGCGGTCGCCCCGCTTGACGTCTGGAACGCGCGGGCATGACACTCACGGGCCCGGACCTCTCAGCGATTGAGCGGGTGTACCTCTCGATCATGCGCAACCGCGAACCCGGCGTCGCCTGGGTGGTCGCGCGGCGGCCAGGAGAACTGCTGGATCGGCAGCCGCAGCCTGCCGCCGCTTCCGCCCCAGACGATCGCGACTCGATCCTCGACCGGAGGCCTTCGGCCGCCGCCTAGATGACTCCGACGAACGTAAACACCTTCGATTGCGGTGCCGAGAATCAGGCGGCGCTCGCTGATCGTCAGGTTCGGCCACTCCTCACGCAGGTCGAACCGCATGCCGACCATCCCGCTGAGATCTGCGGCTTTCTGCGCCCGACCGTAAGCGGCCCACGCCCCCTCGACAGTCCGGACACGCTCGCGGAGACCCTCGAGGAAGGCGTCCTCGCCGAGGACGCTGATCAGCTGTCCGTCGCGGTAGGCGACGAGCTCCACCTGGGCGTCCTCGAGCTCGGTGCGGGCGCCGACGACCTTCTCGGCTGTTCCCTCGAGCACGACCGGCGATCTCTCCAGCCAGGTCAGGAATGCAGCGTCGACGAAGGCGTCCAGACGCTTCATTCCGATGCCGACCGGCTCGGGGCACGTCCCTCTGCTGTGCCGCTTCTGACAGTCGTAGCGCGGGTGATTCGCTCTTCCCCCGGTGTTGCGTGTGAGCACCTGCGAGCAGTTGGCGCAGCGGACGATGCCTTGAAGCAGCGTCCCTTCGCCGCGCCGGGGCGAGTACGTCCTGACGTTCTGGGCGGCGAGCCACTCTGCGGAAGTGACCAGCGGCTCGTGCGCATCGGCGTTCACGAGCTCACCCGAGTGGGCTTCTCCGAGGTACGTGCGCCGGGCAAAGATCGACTGGACTGTTCCCGCGGTCCACTGGCCCGTCGTGTGCGGAAGAGCCTCGTCGAGCCAGATGGCGAGCTGCTTCAATCCGTGTCCAGCGGCCCGGCGAACGAAGAGCTCGCGGATGACCGGAGCTGCGATGGGGTCGGGCACGAGGCGACTGTCGGCAGCCTTCGCGTAACCGACGGGCGGAACACGGCTGATGTGTACGCCGCGAGCGATCGCGCGGGCGCGGGCCGTCCCCCACGATTCGCGGATCGTCTCGAGCTCGAACTCAGCGAGAGCGAGCAGGATCGATCGGGCGAGCTTTCCGGTAGGGGTCGTCGGGTCGACGCCGAGGTCGACGGCGACGAGTTGGCCGCCGGCGGCTTCCAGGTCTCGAATCGCGATCGCCGCTCCCAGGATGGAGCGAGCGAAGCGGTTCATGCGTGCGACGATGAGCCCGTCGGCCTGCCCGGTCTTGACGAGCTCCATTGCGTCGGTGAAGCCGGGCCTGTCCATGTTGGAGCCGGGCTGGTCGAGGTCCTCATGCCACGCAACCACCGAGTGGCCATTCGCCACCGCGAAGCCCTCGATGCGCTCGCGCTGGACGGACGTGGAGATGAACGACTCTCCCTCTCGTCCTGCGACGCGGGAGACGCGCACGTAGCCGACCAGTCTCACGCCTCGGAGTCTACGCGATTGTGGGGACAGTGTTCAACGTGGTCGGTGGCACGCGGAACGTCACCCCCAGACGCAGCCGAGCTCGTTCGCCACCTGCGCTGGACTGACCTCGACGCTCGGCCTCCAGCGAGGCGCTTGTGAGGTTCCCACTCGGAGCCAAGATCGAGAAGATCGCCTCGCGCGACGAGTCGCGGCCGGTTCTGACGAGCCTGTACCTGCGCATCGTCGAGAAGAAGAGTGGCCGGGGTCGCAACCGCAAGGTCGAGCGCCAGGGCTTCCTCGAGGCGACCGACTCGTACAAGGCGATCCGCGTCCCGGTCGATCTCTCCGACGACGACGTCGAGGGCTTCGTCCCGGTCGAGGCAATCACACGAGCTCGCCAGCGCAAGCTCGAGGAGATCAAGGCGAACACCGGTGTCCGCGTCGGCGACGTCGTTTTCGACCGCCCGACTCCAGGCACCTGGCCCGTCCTCGCGGAGATCTTCGACACCGAGGAGCTCGTCTTCTCGGTCGGTCTCAACGCCGCCTTCCTCAAGGATCTCGCCGAGGGCCTCGGGGCCGACCACGTCCGGATCGAGTTCCAGGGCGTCGTCGTCACGACTCCGGGCGGCAAGCGCAGGGGCATCGAGCCGAACGCGCTCAAGCCGTACCGGGTGACGCCGCTCGGCGGCGGGAGTCCTGACGCCGAGGCGATCCTCATGCCTGTCCTCCTCCCGGAGTCCCCCCGATGACTCCCGTCGACGCCCTCGTGCACCTCACGCAGCTGGTGATCGTGCTCCTGATCGTCGCCTTCTTCGCGAACGCCTTCGCGCAGTCGCTCGTCGGGCGCGTCGCCTGCCTCGTCGGCTGGCACGCGTGGACGTCACGGACGGAGCGCGATCGCGACCTCCTCTTCACGTTCAACCGCTGCGAGCGTGGCTGCCGGCAGTACGGCCTCGAGTTCATCGTCGACTTCGAGCGCCTCGAGCCACCATTCGCAGGCTGCTCGTGCAGGAAGCACCTCTGGTCTCCCAACTGTCTCGTGCACGGAAGGCAGGACGCGGCGTGATCGTCGCGCTCGTCTCCGACCAGTGGATCGGGCTCGGGATCCTGGGCGTGACGTTCGGGCTGATCGTCGCCGACCTGATCCGGAGGCGGACGTGAGCGGCACGGTGCCTCTCGAGGAAGTCGTCGCGGCCGTCGCGTGGTGCCGGCTCGGCAGCTCGCAGGCTCGCCGCCCGACGACGGACGCTGCCTTCGGCGAGGCACTGAGACTCGGGCTGCTCCGCAAGGATCCCTGCTGGGAGGCGACACCCGAAGGCGAAGGCGCCTTGATCGCGGCGGGACGACTCGAGGGGCGTCCATCGCCGCCGACTGTGCGCCTCATCGTGCTCTGGGCGCAGGTGGATGGCTATCCGCCCCAGTTCGTAACCGCCTTCACGGAGTCGCAGGCCGAGCACTTCGAGACCGAGTACGCCCGTCAGCGCCAGGAGGCCGAGTCGTGGTACCGGCAGTGGGCGCCGGGCGCTGAGTTCTTCGAGACCGTCGAGCGGATGTCTCGACGAGACCAGCCGGCCGCCGAAGAGGCCGGGGAGCCACCCACGAGGGCAGAGGCATCCGCGTAGCCGTGTCGATCGCCGTCAGCGTCCTCGTGTTCGTCCCTCTCGCCTCGCAAGGTTCGGGCGCGGTCATGGTGTCCGGGGAGAGCCCGGAACAGGGTCGCTTGTCCCCTCATGAAACAACCGCGTCCGCGCTCTCGGCCCGGGGGCTGACGGCAGCTGCGGTCTGGCCCGCGGCTTCGGCTCCGAAGGCCGGGAAGCCGCGAGGCTGCGTCGACCGCATCCGGCGCAGCCTCGTCCGCTCCATCGTCGATCGCCGCTCGGCGACCTGGCGCTGGCAGGACGAGCTCGAGGTCGACCGCTCGCGTACGAGCTACCGCGAGCGGGTCGCGATCGGCTGCGCCTACCTCCAGTGGATCAAGCAGCGCTGGGCCGTGCGCGCCGACGGGCTCTGGCGGCTGTACGCGAGCCTGCGCGACCCGGAGGCGGCGATCCGCTTCGTCTTCGGCGACCGTGCCGGCGAAGCGCTCGGTGTCGCGTGGTGTGAGAGCCGCTTCCGCACCTGGGCGCGCAACGGCCAGTACCTCGGTCTCTTCCAGATGGGGTCCTCCGAGCGCGCCCGCTTCGGTCACGGTGACACCGCGCTCGAGCAGGCCCGCGCAGCCAAGCGCTACTACGACCTGTCGGGGTGGAGCCCGTGGCAGTGCCTCCCGTACGGAGGGCTGCGCTGGTGACCGAGCTCGCAGTCCCGACGCTCTTCGATCAGCTCGAGGCGCCGTGCCCGTGGTGCGACGAGCCCGAGCACGGTCAGGCCGGCCTCGTCGGCGATCGCCTCTGCAACCGCCCCACGCACCGTTCGGCTGAGCAGGGTGAGGATCTCGGGCAGGCGGGCATGGATGAGGCTGAGCGGGCCCGCCGCGTCGAGCACTGGATGACGATGGCGCGGGCGTGGCTCGCGAGCGTTCCCGCCGGTCACGAGGTGCACGCCGATCAGCTGACCGCGGCGGTAGGGCTGCCGTCGATCGGGCCTGAGCGCAACAACGTCCTCGGCGCGTTCTTCCGCTCCGAGGCTCACACCGGTCGCCTCGAGGACACCGGGCGTGTGCGGACGAGTTCGCGCGTGACACGTCGCGGGTCGAAGTCGACGGTCTGGCGGAAGCGATGAGCGCGGTGGTAGGCGA
>Ga0137338_1000033_pt1 | contig 22086 bp, 22 predicted proteins | sample EasRivERMLT366_2_FD_104770 | JGI IMG/M metagenome (GOLD analysis project Ga0137338, IMG submission 104770) | Soil microbial communities from meander-bound floodplain in the East River, Colorado, USA - East River MetaG ERMLT366_2 | ecosystem: Environmental > Terrestrial > Soil > Floodplain ...
CAACCTGATCAGTTGGAATGATCGCGATGCGAAATATGACATCCGTGATTGGTCTGCGGATGGGGAGAAGATGGGCAAAGGGATAACTCTGTCAAAAGAAGAGTTGCTGGCGCTGAAAGAGTTGCTGAATAACATTGAGTTGTAAATTCATTGCTGGGAGAAGTTCATTCATGACACATGTATTTCCTTTTTACGGTACGGTCAGCCAGTATTGGGATGTTTTCTACTCGGAGTACCGTAGACTTGCCGAGGTTCTCGGTCGCCGCCCTTTCGAATTTGAGACGCCAAAGCACTCAATCATAAATGAATACGTCCCGAAGGATGGCGACGAAATAATCGTCAATTTTTGGGACTCCGATCGTAAACGCATCCTCCTCGTGGTGGAGGCGGAAATCGTAGCGGATGAAAACAGGCAATACAATATATCTGTCCATCCTCAAGGTAATTCCTTTGAAGAGCCCTTCAAATCCGCCATATCAATATGGAAGGAAATTAAAACCGCGCTGCAAAGAACGGGCAGTCGGTCTGCCCCACTCAAACGCCCTCAACGAAAAAAGAAGCGTGGCCCGCATGCGAGTACATTAATTGCCATCAAATACCTGCGAGAGATTCACGCCAAAGCCTCGATAAGTAAAGATACCATCATCACGAGAGAGACTGCTGCAAATCGAGTGGGCATTGCAATTAACACTTGGCGTAAATATGACTTGCAACTTTGGGATCATTGGGAGAATAAAAGTTACTGGAATCAAAATATGCAATAAATGCAATTTTCCCCACAAGTTCCTTCAACTATGCAATACTCAGGGTGGCTGAATAATCAAGACAAATGACCAAACCTCATCTCTATCGAAAATACTTCACCTCTGCTGAAGAACTCCGCTTGGCACCGATTCCTGAAAATGATGTTTCCAGCGAGATCAACCTCGTCCGCATTTGTCTCGCGCGCTATTTGGAATCCCAAGGCAATTCCCTTCCGGCTGATCTCAAATCGCAAGTAACTGCTTTGCATGTGAAAGGTGCAGCCGCAAGTACGATTGTGGGTCTCATCCGCACACAGATCAAGGCGCATAATCCTGGTACAGAATTGACTCGTGTGATCGAAGAAGCATTGGACGAGGCAAGAATAGAATTGAATATCTAACAAGGAGAACGAAATGCAGCGCAAACGTGGAGCCCAACCGGGTAATAAGAATGCCCTCATACACGGATTTTACTCACGGCATTTCAAAGCAGAAGAAAATCGTATCTTGAGTCAAATGTCTTTGATTGATCCTTCAGGCGAGATTGAACTCATGCGCGTTCAAAACGATCGTTTTATGGAGTTCCAAAACACTTTGCCTCACCCTCTTGATCTCGAAGCACAGTTGTCCGTCCTGCGAGCAGTTACATTGAGTACTGAATCGATCAACAGCATGATCCGCACCCAGATCGTGTTGGCGCAAGCCAATGGCGAATCGGATGAAATCATCCGCAAGCTCACGCAAATAGCCACTGATGCTGAAAAGGACGATCCAGAAACTCCCTTGCAAGCAGATTGACATTCGTTCCTCTTTCGTTCCTCAGAAACAAATCCTTGAACCTTAATAACTAAATAGCTTCGCATCCTTGCCCTGCTGCGACCGCCGGGAGAGACGTTTAAGGGAGAAACGATCAGTTGGAATGACCGTGATGCAAAATATGACATCTGTGACTGGTCAGCGGACAAATACAACTCGCATGACCAAAGCACGGTTGAATAGATTACAGGTTGTGGAGTAAAATGCACTCTGGAGCACGCTAATCCTTACACCCATATACATAAAGGAGGCAGTCATGGCTGGCAACAGTGGCAGTAAAGATAAAGGTAATAAGGAACAAAAGAAGAAACCCAAGCACAATCTAAAAGAAAAACGCAAATTGAAGCAGGAAAAGAAGCAGAAGGGTCCGTTCATGCCTGGTGGCTAGGCGCGCAGGCTTTGCGCCCCTGCCAATTTTCATAAGGGTGGCTTTCATTTCAAACCTGACCGGTAAGCGGCTCGCGCAGTTGAGTCGCTTACCGGTTGATGCTTGTACCCTCGAGCAAAGGTTAAAAGTGATTTGAGAAATTGACCTCAACAGATATTAAAAAACGTATACGGATTCAATATCATTCAAATGATTCGGTGTCAACTTTAGGTGTTTTTAATGATTAACTAAACCAAGGTAGGGCTTGAAAACAGGGTCTTCCTGTCTTATATTGATATTGCGTCAAGTTCACTGTGCGCGCTACCCACCACCAAAGATCATCATAGCTCAACAACATTTGCCTGCATCACGGCATCGAACTGTCCATTTCTTGCGATGAGGTCTTGCGCACTGATTCGTTTGTCACTGAAAGGAGACAAAATGACTATAGTTACCTTTGAAAGATCGGGAGGGATTGTAGGGAACGAAGTGTATTTGGACCTGGATCTTGAGAGTTTGTCCAGGGATACGGCACAACGCCTGCAGAAGTTGATCGCCAAAGCAGACTTTTTCAACATCCCTGCCAATCTTGGGATGTCATCCACCCCGGATGAATTTCAATACAGGGTCACGGTGGACGATGGCGACAAATACCATAGTGTCCGCACCACAGATACCACCATGCCAAAGTCCCTGCTCCCGCTGATTCGGGAATTGACCATGCTGAAGGTACTAAGCAGGAAAGTTACGGAAGGGTAAATAAACGTGAATAATGGATAACGATGATATGTCTTGCTGAGGGGCGGTTCTTGCCCCGAAGCATCTCTACCAAACCACATCAGAGACCCTTCGGTCGCTTAAAACCGCTCCCTCAGGGTGACATGGTCTTCGGTTTTTTCTTATCCATTATTGACGTTAAATAAAGTATTCGTGCCTGACAAGTCCCTGTGCAAATCTGGGACTTGTCAGGTTGCGTACAGGCGATGGAATAGAGGGCTTTCACCTTTTCCAGCGGGAAACATCATAGGGCAATATTAAATTTCTGACAAAAGTCTTTTTCGATAAAGATATTCCTTTGATATTTCAAATCGGACTCCTTGACTTTATTTGAAAAAAGTCATATACTCGGATTAATCGGATTAATCATACTTATGATCTTACGAGAACGAGTCTCCCCTGATATATCAGAATTTATGCGCTACCTTGCCGCGCATGAGGAAGCCGAACAGGGCCTCCCCACCCTCAACGAGTTGAGTCAAGAGTTGGGCGTGAGTGTTGCATCTTTACGTGAACAGCTTGAAGTGGCGCGCGCGCTTGGGCTAGTAGAAGTCAAGCCTGGGCGTGGCGGGACGCGTCGACGCGCTTTTTCGTTCACGCCGGCGATCCGTCAAAGTCTTGGTTACGCGCTCGCGCTGGACGAAGAATATTTCCGTAAATATTCCGAGTTACGCAATCACGTTGAATTCGCATACTGGTATGAAGCGGTCAGGAAACTCACCCAGCAGGATAAAGACGAGTTGCAATACATCATCACACGCGCATGGGATAAATTGCGTCGCACCCCTATTCAGGTTCCTCACGAAGAACATCGTAATTTACATCTTTTGATCTACAGCAGACTCGAGAATCCGTTTGTCACCGGAATTCTCGAAGCCTATTGGGAAGCGTATGAGGCTGTGGGCTTGAATGTTTTCGCGGGCGGGTATGAATATCTGCAGGAAGTCTGGCGCTACCATCAAGAGATGGTCGAGGCGATTTGTACAGGAAACGATAAGGCTGGCTATGAGGCGCTCGTTGCGCACACCGACCTTTTGTATCACAGACCGTAATATTTTACATGTCGTTGCGAGGGCAAAGCCCGAAGCAATCCCCCATTTGACAAGGAGATTGCCACGTCGGGCTATGCCCGCCTCGCAATGACATAGATTATCTAGGAGTCATATGAACAAAGTAGTAAACGATTTTTCGATCATCGTTGGCACCAAGAACGGCTCCGGCAGTTCAACCGCCAACAACACCATCTTGCGCGCGATCTTCAAGATGGGCATCCCTGTCTCAGGCAAGAACCTCTTCCCCTCCAATATTCAAGGCTTGCCCACCTGGTATACGATCCGCGCCAGCAAAGACGGATACCTTGGGAGACGCGAGGAGCAGGAGATCGTTATCGCCATCAACCCCGATTCGTTCGCGCGGGACCTCGCGTCTGTCGCACCGGGCGGTGCCTTCTTCTACGCTGACGATATCAAGCAACCCATCACCCGTGTCGATATCGCCATTTACCCCATGCCTGTCAAGGAAATCGTCAGGAAAGATCCGAATGTGCCATCCGATTTCCGGGACCTTGTAGGTAACATGGTCTATGTGGGTGTGCTTGCCCACATGATCGGCATTGATATGGAAAAGATATCAGCTGCACTGAACTTTCATTTCAAAGGCAAACAAAAGCCTATTGACATGAATCTTAACGCAGTCAGAGCCGGCGCTGAGTGGGCAAAAGCAAATCTGGAAAAGAAAGACCCGTTCTTTCTCGAACCCATGAACAAAACCGACGGCATGATCATGGCAGATGGCAACACCGCCGCCGCGATCGGTTCCATATTCGGTGGGGCACAATTTGTGGCATGGTATCCCATCACACCTGCCACATCACTTGCCGAAGCCATGAACGACTACTTCCCCATGCTTCGCAAACGCGAAGATGGTAAACATACGTATGTTGTCGTGCAAGCCGAAGACGAACTCGCCGCCATCGGTATGGCAGTTGGCGCAGGCTGGAGCGGACTCCGCGCCATGACCTCCACCTCTGGTCCCGGCTTAAGCCTGATGACTGAGTTCGCCGGACTCGCTTACTACGCCGAAGTGCCCCTCGTCGTCTGGGATATTCAACGCATCGGACCCAGCACAGGCCTGCCCACTCGCACATCCCAGGCTGACCTCACCTTCACCAGCACGATCGGTCATGGTGATAGTGATAGCCTTATCCTTTTGCCCGGCGACATCAACGAATGCTTTGATTTCGGCTGGCAGGCATTCGATCTTGCCGAACGTATTCAAACCCCGGTCTTTGTCCTCTCCGACCTCGATATGGGCATGAACCAGTGGATGAGCAAACCATTCGAATACCCCAGCGTGCCGATGGATCGCGGCAAAGTGCTAAGCGAAAAGGATCTTGAAGAGTTGAAGGGCAACTGGGGTCGCTATCTGGATAAAGACGGTGATGGCATCACGTATCGCACACTCCCAGGCAACAAACACCCGTTAAGTTCCTACTTCACGCGCGGCACCGGTCACGATGAGAACGCCAAATACACCGAAGACCAGGTTGTCTTCCATCGTAATATGGAACGACTCAAGCATAAGTTTGTCACTGCGAGGCAGTATGTCCCCAAGCCGGTGGTACACTCCACCAAGGGTGCGACCATTGGCATTATGGCGTATGGTTCCACTGAATCAGCCATCAATGAAGCCCGCGCCCAACTCGAAAAAGATCACGGCATCAAAACCGATTTCATGCGCGTACGTGCGTTCCCCTTCGCGCCGGAAGTGGATGAATTCGTAAAGAACTACGATCAGATCTTCGTCGTCGAAATGAACCGTGACGGTCAACTTCACAAGCTATTGAGTCTGGCATATCCCGAATCGGTTATCAATTTAAAATCCGTTGCTTTTGGCGATGGCATGCCCGCCTCTGCCAAATGGGTGCGCGAAGGAATTCTCGCAAAGTATATGCAAGCAAAATCAGCGAAGCCTGCCAAAAAAGCAGTGGCAAAGAAATTAATGGTAAAGAAGGCCGCCAAAAGCGGTATGAAAGGAGCTAAATAATGTCAGCACTCCCGATGGCTGGTGCACCAGCAAATGTAAATCTCGTGGGCCTAACCAAAAACGATTATCGCGGCAACCCCACCACTTTGTGTCAGGGTTGCGGTCACAACTCAATCTCGAATCAGATCATCACCGCGATGTACGAAATGAGCGTGTTGCCTGAGAATGTGATCAAGTTCAGTGGTATCGGTTGCTCGAGCAAAAGTCCCACCTATTTCATGAACCGCTCCTTTGGCTTCAACAGCCTGCATGGACGTATGCCTTCTATTGCCACCGGCGCATTGTTCGGTGATCACACTCTGAAAGGTGTTTCCGTATCAGGCGATGGCGATACTGCCAGCATTGGCATGGGTCAGTTCAAGCATGTCATGCGTCGTAATGTGAACATGGTCTACATCATAGAGAACAATGGCGTATATGGACTCACCAAAGGTCAATTCTCTGCAACTGCCGAGAGAGGACTTGCCCTAAAGAAGCAGGGTACTAATCCGTATATGCCGGTGGATATCTGCATGGAAGCCGTGATCTCCAATGCCACTTTTGTTGCACGCTCTTTTGCAGGCGATCCCAAGCAAGTGAAGGAACTACTCAAAGCCGCCTTTGCGCATGAGGGCATTGCAGTGCTTGATATCATCAGCCCTTGTGTGACCTTCAACAACGACGCCAGCGCCTATCACTCCTATGCCTGGGGCAAGGATCACGAAGAGCCCCTGCACGATATCACCTATGTCGCCCCGCGCAAAGAGATCATGCTCGACCGCGAAATGAATGCCGGCGAGATTCGCGAAGTAGCCATGCACGATGGCTCTACGATCATCCTCAAGAATCTTGAAAAGAGCTATGACCCCACCAATCGTTTCGAAGCCATCCGCGCGCTCGAGGAAGCACAACGCAATAACTGGCTGGCAACTGGCTTGATCTACATTGTTGAGGATAAGCCTGCTCTGGTCGAAACCTACGACCTCGTGGATACACCCCTTAACCGCCTCACTGAAGCGGACCTCAGGCCTGCTCCTGAAATGATCAACAAGATCAACGCTTTGATGTTCTAGACCTGCCCTCACCCCTGCCCCTCTCCCAATGGGAGAGGGGTTTTATATTATGCTCGAAATCACACCTTCCTTTTTCATTGACGAACGCGAACTGCAACTTGAATATATTCGCGCGTCGGGTCCGGGCGGACAGAATGTCAACAAGGTCGCGACAGCTGTCCAATTGCGGTTCGATGTAGGCGCATCCACTTTACATGCAGAAGCCAAAGCACGCCTGCTTGCACTCGCAGGTCATCGCGCGACAAGTGAGGGTGAATTATTGATCGAAGCCAAACGCTTCCGCACGCAGGAGCAAAACCGCGCGGATGCGATCCAAAGATTTATTGAACTGATCCGCAAGGCGCTTGTGAAACCCAAACCACGCAGGCAGACCAAACCCACCGCGGCCTCAAAAATAAGGCGACTTGCATCGAAGAAGGTCAAAGGGGAAATCAAGCGCATGCGCAAAAAATCGTTCGAGATGGAATAAACCATGACTCAAAATACAGTCGAACTCATCGGCTACCTCGGCTCGATCCTGGTTGCGATTTCACTGATGATGAAATCGCTTTTGCGGTTGCGTGTGATCAATTTGGTTGGCGCACTATTCTTTACGGGATACGGGATTCTGCTCGGGGCATATCCAGTTGCTGTGTTGAACGGATTGATTGTTTGCATTGACCTGTATTACCTCGTCCAAATGTGGCGGCAGAAAGACTTCTTCACTTTCCTTGAGGTCTCACCAAAAAGCGAATACCTGCGCGCCTTCGTGGATTTTTACAAGGATGATATTGCCGAAATCATTCCAAACTATTCCCACCAGGTTGAGTCGGAAGAATCGTCGTTATGTTTTTTTATTCTTCGCAATATGGTGCCTGCAGGCTTATTTATTGTAAAGGTTCAAAACGAGGAAGCACATATCAAACTCGATTATGTCATCCCGAACTATCGCGACTTTCAAGTGGCGCGATTCATCTTTGAAGAGAATGCCTTGTTCTTTTCACAACGCGGCATCCGTCGTTTCGTATCCGAAGGCGGAAGTGATATCTACCGCAGACATCTCAAGCGGATGGGATTTGTAAAATCAGGGGAGATTTACGCGCATGCAGTTGGCAGAAAAACCCTAAAAGATAACAGGTTCTAGATATTGAACAACAAATTGTTATACGGCTTTCTCTGTGGGCTTGGCGCGGCGTCCATTTGGGGTGGCATGTTTGTGGTCAGCAAAGTTGTGCTTGAGATCATTCCGCCGTTTACGTTGGTGACGTTACGTCTCCTGCTTGGTATTCTCACCCTTGCCATTGTGCTGGCATTGCGCGGCGGATCAAAGATCACACGTAGGCAATTTTTGCAAGTCTTTGGTGTGGGCTTTGTGGGCTATGGCATCTCACTCAGCCTGCAATTTCTTGGAACAAAACTTTCGACTGCGGCGAACGGTTCATTGGTGACTTCTGCAACACCAGCCTTTATCCTGCTATTTGCATGGATGTTGCTAAGCGAAAAAATTACTGCTCGAAAATTCATTGCGCTTCTGCTCGCGACCTTGGGCGTGGTCGCGGTGATCGATCCGCGTTCGGCGCAACTGAATCCTGATTTATTCCTCGGAAACATTTTATTGCTGGGCGCGGCTGTAACGTGGGCATTGTATTCAGTGCTCGTGCGCAAAGTGACTCAATTTACAGATGTACTTCAGTTCAGTTTGTTCGCGTTCATTGGCGGGTTGCCAGTTGCTATCCCAGCGGGAGCCTGGGAGTTGGTACATGTTGGGGTCGGAGAGATCAGCCTCGGGGTGGTCGGAGGCGTGCTCTTCCTTGGCATCATATCCACCGCTTTGGCGATGATCCTATGGAATAATGCGTTCGCGATCCTTGATGCAGGCGCGGCCTCACTGACGTTTTTCGCGCAACCGGTCGTAGGTACATTGCTGGGCTGGTTCTTTCTCGCAGAAAAAATCACGCCGATCTTTTTATTAGGCGGCGTGTTGATCGGGATCGGGATATTTATTTCGGCAAAAGAATCCTAGCCACAGAGATCATAGGGATTTTTGAGAAATGATTTAAGAACTCTCTTTTCTCAGTGTGCTCTGTGGCAAATTAATTCTCACCCACAGTATGAAGTAACGCCATGTTCGGCGGGCGAATCGCACCAACAGGGAATCCACAAACGAGCACAACCTGGTCTCCCAACTGCACGACATCCGAACGCATCAGAGCAGCATCAACATGGTCGAGCATCTCTTCCAGTGAATTGACAAATTTCACGCGTTGCGGGCGCACGCCCCATAAGAACGCAAGCCGCCGATTGGTATCTTCATTCGGCGTAAATGCCATGATCGGCACACGCGGCCGGATCTTGGACATGAGCCAGGCAGTTTGTCCCCGCGTGGTAAAACAAGCCACTGCAGTGACATTCCTATCATTCGCCAATGCCTGCGCGGCCCGCGCCATCGATGCGGCATCGCTGTGTTCAAATCCTTGCACAGCTTGTTCACTGCCCCACTCCAAAAATGTTTTCTCGGCTTCACGCACGATGCGGTCCATCATACTGACAGATTCAACCGGATATTTCCCGGCGGCTGTTTCTGCGGAAAGCATGACCGCGTCGGTTCCATCAAAGATGGCATTCGCGACATCTGAAGCCTCTGCCCGCGTCGGCAGCGGATTCGTGATCATCGATTCAAGCATTTGAGTGGCAGTGATCACCAGCTTGCCGCATGCATTCGCCCTGCGGATGATGTGCTTTTGTAAAGCCGGGACGCGCTCGGGCGGAAGTTCCACGCCAAGGTCGCCGCGCGCCACCATCACGCCATCTACAATTTCAAGGATCGCTTCGAGATTGTCCAATGCTTCGGGCTTTTCGAGTTTGGCGATCAGCAACGGCAAACGTTTGCCATTCGAAAATCTTTCCATGGCATACCGCACCTTCTTCACATCCTCGGCGGTACGGACGAAGGATATCGCCACTGCATCCACCTCATGCGAAATACCAAACGCCAGGTCAGCTTCATCTTTTTCGGTGAAGCCGGCGATCCGCAAACGGATGCCGGGAAGATTAATTCCCTTATGGGATGTAAGTGACCCACCGATAATGACTTTGGCTGTCAGGGCATTGCGGCCTTTGCCCGAAACAACCTCCAGGGTCAGACGTCCATCATCGAGCAGAAGCCGGTCGGAGGTCCGAACCGAATCGAAGAGTTGACGAAAATCCACCGGGATATGCGTACCGCCACTTTCGGGAGGAGTTGTCCCGGTCACATAGAGGTTGACAATTTCGCCTTCAGAAAGTTGAATGGGTTCATCGAGCACACCCACACGAATCTTGGGTCCTTGCAGGTCTTGCAGAATGCCGATGGCGACTCCAAGTTTTTCAGAAACCTTGCGGATCAACCTAATACACTCAGAATGTTGTTCGTGCGTGCCATGCGAGAAGTTCATACGAGCCACGTTCATACCCGCGAGGATCAGTTGCTCAAGTATTTCTTCGCTCTGGCTGGCTGGCCCCACCGTTGCTACAATTTTTGCTTTTCTAGTCATGTGATTTATCCAGTATAAGAACACCCGAATTGAGATGTGGTTATTCTACAATGAGACCTGACGAACGTATTTCGTCAGGTCTGCTTGGAATTGAAAACGCCCGGTGTTTTACCGCGCTTTGGAAGGCGAACGCAAACCATATTTCAAAAAGAGCCATTGTGAAAGCGAGCCAATACCAAGCACGAGGTAGGCGGAAAAATAAACGATATCCGAAAAACCGCTCACGAGATTGCCCTGGTCGAGACTCCAGGCATAAGCTCCCGAAAGTTGTAGCCAGGCGTACATTAAATCAGAGAAGGCAAACACAAGCAATCCGATCCAGGGACGACCCAAAGCACCACCCTGAAAATTACGCGTCAACCATATCGCAGCCAGCGCCAGTGTGAGATCGCCGGCAGGATAGAAGGCATTGACGAGCGTATCAACAACGCTGGATGAAACCTCAAGCCATCTGAGAACGCTGAATATTAATGCAAAAGACGCGCACAAAAACAGCACCGACCATGTTACACGACTTGTCAGCTCGCCTTGAGTCGGACGCACCAAAATCTGATACTGCGATAACAGGGCCTGCCCCAGAAAATAATAAGCAATAATCCAGAAAGCATCAGGCACCCCGATCGGAACTTCGCCGTCGGGCAGGGTTAAATTCCCATAACTCCAGGTAAGTTCGCCCATCACCCATAACCACAGTCCAAAGGCAAAGAAACCCCAAACGCGACGCGGCGCATCAGTCTTATCATATATTTTCCAAATCATTGTGGCAGATACCGCGCTGAACACTGACGACATGACGGTTAATCCATCGGCAAGCAAAGTGTTCGTGAAGGATGAAAAAGGTTCCAGAAAATAGATAACGGAATACGCCGCGATCAACCCAACAGCTGTAATAATTGCCAACTGCATCAACCGATTGGATGTCGTGCGCGCGCCCCAGCCGAATCTCATAACTATGTGCCTCCTTTTTGGGCAATCAGCGCGGCGCTCCCAAGTCCATATTGCCCATAAATATATTGACTAAGGATATCCCTAAAGTTTGGGGGAAGTTTCATAAGAGTTTCACGGAACATAATTTCCACAAGTCGGGGTCCGACAGCAGGCATCACTTCAGATTGAAAGCAACGCAGAATATCAGTATAAGCATTCACGGCTGCTTCCAACGTATCAAAATACTGACGATTGACGGCACCATTGCTGGATATCGTAATATTCCAGCCACCCTCGCGCGCCCAGGCTGACAGGTGCCCGCACAGGCGCTCTGTCAACCCGCGGCCAGCCAGTTCGCTGAAGCGTTTCATCAGCATACGCACTAATGGATTAAAAGCCAGACGTAGTTCATATTCCCGCCACACAGCATGCTCACGGTTGCTAATATAACGAACGACCTGGTGCTCAGCTTCTGGCAGCGTGCGTCCAAACGACGAGTCGCTTATGGAAAACTGCACCTTTCCATCCACAAAGGATAATTCCTCCAGGATCAAATTCGAACGATCAGCAAACAAATAGATGCGGTCGACCTCACCTGTCCGCACATGTACAATACCTGGCTCCGGCTCGAGTACCCATTTTCCCGCATGCCCCAATAATTCCTGAGTGTTCAATTTCATTTGTTCCGTTCGCACAACAGGCGCTTCATATGCAACCCGCATGAAGCGTGTGGCTTCGAGAGAAAGCTTCAAGAGTCCCACAGCGGCTTCGGAGTGACCCAACGTTTGCGACCAGGCAAGTCTCGGGACAAGTTCAGTCGTGTTTTCATGACAACGATAAAGGTTTTGCTCAGTTCCATCTACAAAGGTAAATACCAGGCTTTCATTCGATGGATAGCGTAACTGCATTAAACCGGTAAAGAGTTCTTCACGCTGAGTGCGAATCAAAATATCAACAAAGCCCGGAGAAGCATTGTTGTGAGTTTCAGGAATGAGGGTTGAAAAAACCGGCATGGATGGTAATCGATTAGGTTGGTCTTAAGCACAGGCTGATTATGCGTCGATGGCTGCTCATCTTATTTACTCATACAATTTTACCCTTTAACCACGAAGCGTGGAGTTTGAATGACCTCCACGCTTCGATGTTTTAAACAACCGGATTGATTGTTATATATAATGTAATTCCTGAGCCTGTTTCTCGAGGTCGGCACGAAAATCAGGATGCGCGATATTGATGAGCTGATGCGCACGCTGGCGGATGGTCTTGCCATACAGATCAGCCACACCATATTCGGTTACAACATAACGCACATGGTTGCGGCTGGTAACAACACCTGCGCCCTGCTTAAGCATGGCGGCGATGCGCGTGACAGGCGTCCCATCCTTCAAAACAGTTGTACTTGGCAAAGCAATGATCGGCACGCCGCCTTTGGAACGCGAGGCGCCATAGATGAAATCGAGCTGCCCGCCCACGCCACTGTAGAGTTTGGGACCAATACTATCGGCACAGACCTGACCTGTGAGGTCAACCTCGATGGCGGAGTTGATGGCGACCATGCGCTCATTCTGAGCGATCACAAACGGGTCGTTGACATATTCCGTGCGGTGCATCTCGATCAGCGGATTATCATCCGCCCAATCGTACAATTCCTTTGTACCAAGCATGAAACCAGCGATGATCTTTCCAGGATGCAGGGTTTTACGGGCATTGGTCAAAATGCCTGCATTTACAAGATCAATTACGCCATCCGAGAACAACTCGCTATGGACACCCAGATCTTTTTTGTGGTGCAGGTATTTTAAAACGGCGTCAGGAATTGCCCCAATACCCAATTGCATTGTCGCGCCATCAGGAATAAGTTCAGCGATAAAGCCTGCGATCTTTTCAACGACATCCGAGTTGCCCTCTTCGCTCATTGGCATTTCGGGAATCGGGTAGTTGACGGGAATAATGTGATTCAACCGACTCACATGGATGAACGAATCACCCAGCGTGCGCGGCATTTGCTGGTTGACTTCGGCAATAATTATTTTTGCGGTTTCGGCCGGCGTTTTCGTCAGCCCAACCTCCACACCCAAACTGCAAAAGCCATGTTCATCAGGCAACGACACGTGGATGATCGCAACATCAAGAGGCAGATGCCCGCGTTTGAACAGGAGTGGAAATTCAGAGAGTAATACTGGCGTAAAGTCTGCCCGTCCCTCCTGCACCGCCTTGCGAACATTATGACTGATGAATAGCGTATTGACGCGCAGATGCCCTTCCATTTCAGGATTCACATAATCAGCAGAACCGATCGTTAACGCCTGGCAGATCTCCACGTTTTCAAGATTCGGAGCGTATTCAACCAAAGCCGCGAGAACTTTCTGGGGCACCGATACGTTACCGGTGAGAAAGATGCGGTTGCCTGATTTAACGAAACGCACAGCAGCTTGTGGAGTCGTTATTCTTGATTGGTATATGCTATTCCAGTCCATCACTATCCTCCTCAAGCAGGTTTAGATGGACGAGTTGTCCAGCATGAGTATTGATACCTTTTTCAAGGGACGCGTCCGCTGATATGGCCGCATCCACCCCGCGGTTTGCGATCTCCAAAATATACGGCATCGCGGCATTTACAAATGCATGCGTGGCGGTGCGCGCGATGACACCGGGCATGTTTGGAACACAATAATGGATCACGCCTTCCTCAACATAGGTGGTCAGCTCGTGAGTGGTCGGACGGGATGTTTCCGCACAACCGCCCTGATCGATGCTGACATCAATAAAGACCGAACGCGGTTTCATTCCACGCATCATTTCACGCGTAATCAGAATTGGCGCACGCTGACCTGTGACCAACACTGCGCCGACCACAACATCGGCATATGCGGTTGCCTTCTCGATATTACGCCTGGTTGATATCATCGTCGCGATTGCCGGGAATTGCTCAAGCATTCTCTGCAAGCCTGAGAGCTCCTTGCCGATCACCGTCACGTGCGCACCAAGACCTAGAAATGCCCTGGTTGCATACGTGGCAACGACGCCACTTCCCAGAATAACAACCTCGGCAGGTGGCACACCAGGCACCCCACCCAGCAGGATGCCCTTGCCGCCTCGATTACATTGCAGGAATCGCGCCGCAATGGTCGCAGTCATACTCCCGCCAATTTCACTGAACGGTCTCAGGACCGGCAGGGAATTATCCGCCAATTGGATCTGTTCATAAGCAATGGACGTGATCTTCTTTTCCAACAACACATCCACTTTATCACGGCGGGAGGACGCAAGATGCAATAACCCTGCAATCGCTGTACCAGGACGTAACCAGTCGATTTCCTCTTTGGTAGGACGGGCAACTTTGAGTAAAAAATCCGCGCGCGCAAAGACTTCATCCGGCGAATAGGAAATTCGTGCCCCAGCCGATTCGTACTCAAGATCACTGAAACCTGCTCCCACGCCCGCTTCATGCTCGACGTAAACCTGATGCCCGTTCTGAGTCAGCACCTCCACCCCAGCCGGTGACAGACCTACACGGAACTCGAATGGACGTGTTTCTTTTGGTATACCTATGTTCATAAAGAACCTCCAGCAAAAGACTTCCGAAGTCTCAAAGACTTCGGAAGTCAAAGATTACTACTTCATATTCAACACTTCTCGAATGGATGGCAATGCCCAGTCGATTGTTTCTTTATCGATGACAAGCGGTGGCGCAAAACGGATCACGTTATCATGTGTCTCTTTTGCGAGGATGCCTTTCGTTTGCAGCGCCTCACAAAAACGACGGGCGCCTTTTGCTTCAGGCTTCAGTTCCACGCCGATCAACAATCCTTTGCCGCGCACTTCCTTGACATGCAGGCTGGGAATCTCACTCAACTGTTCCAGAAAATATTCACCTAATTGTTGCGATCGCTCAGCAAGTTTTTCATCACGGATAACTTTCAACGAAGCGCGCGCCACTGCCGCCGCCAGTGGATTCCCACCAAAGGTTGAGCCATGTTCGCCAGCGGTGAAGAGTCCAAGCAGTGGTTTATCGGCAAGCACTGCTGAAACGGGATAAAAACCCCCAGCCAATGCTTTGCCTATGATCATAACATCCGGGCGGACATCTTCATGTTGAGACGCGAACAGTTTCCCGGTACGCGCGAGACCCGTTTGAATTTCATCCGCCATGAATAACACGTTGTTCTGCTTGCAAATTTCCGCGACCTTGTGCAAATATCCAGCTGGAGGGATAATGACTCCCGCTTCACCTTGAATGGGTTCAAGCATCACCGCCGCGGTGTTGGGCGTAATGGCTTTTTCGATGGCATCCGCATCGCCATACTCCACAACCACAAAGCCGGGCGTGAAGGGACCAAAGTCATCACGGTACAAAGGTTCGGTGGAAAATGAAATTATGGTCACTGTGCGCCCGTGGAAATTGCCACCTGCGACAATGATCTCCGCTTGAGGGCGCGGGACTTTCTTCACTTGATACGCCCATTTGCGCGCAAGTTTCACTGCGGTTTCAACCGCCTCTGCGCCCGAGTTCATTGGCAAGGACATTTCGTAGCTGGTCATCTCGGAGAGTTCTTTATAGAGAAGCGGGAGTTGATCGTTACGGAACGCACGCGATGTGAGCGTGACTTTCTTCGCTTGTTCCAATAGCGCATTCAAAATTTCTGGATGCACATGCCCCTGATTGACCGCCGAATAGGAGGAAAGACAATCGAGATATTTTTTTCCATCCACGTCATAGACCCACACGCCCTCAGCTCTTTCGATCACCACATCGAGTGGATGATAATTATGCGCGCCGTACTGTTCTTCCATATTGATAAAGTCTTGTGTTTTCATTATTTCACCTTTAATATGTCATTGCGAGGAGGGCTTTAGCCCGACGACACCTGCACTTGCGTGCTGGTGCAAGTGAGCAATCCCCAACTTTGCGGGAGATTGCTTCGGGCGGAAGAACACCGCCCTCGCAATGACGAATGTTATTTACGCCACCCCAAACAACCGCGCCAGAATGGCCTTCTGGGCATGTAGACGATTATGCGCCTGTGGGAAGATCACCGAATGCGGACCGTCCGCCACATCGTCAGTTAATTCGTGATTACGATGCGCGGGGAGACAGTGCATCACGATCACATCTTTATCTGCTTCGTTGACCAATTGCGCATTGACCTGATATGGTGGGAAGACTTGTTCGCGCTTGGCGGTTTCCTCCTCCTGCCCCATCGAAGTCCACGTATCGGTGTAGATCACCTGCGCGCCTTTGGCGGCTTCATGCGGGTCGCGGACAAAGGTTAATTTCGATCCGGTTTCTTTTGCAATATCTTTGGCGATCTCAACAGCCTTGGGAGTAATGTCGTAATCTTCAGGATTTGCTATTGTGAAATTCCAGCCTAATTTGGCGGAGACGTGCATCAAGGAGACCGCTACGTTGTTGCCATCACCTACATAAGAGACATTCAAACCTTTGGCTTTACCGAATTTCTCCTGAATGGTCAACGCATCTGCCATACCCTGGCAGGGATGATTGTAATCGCTCAATCCATTGACCACGGGAATTTCGGACCACTTCGCCAATTCCAGCACATGCGCATGATCGAACGTGCGTGCCATCAACGCCTGAACATACCCTGCCAGCACGCGCGCAATATCCGCAATGGACTCGCGCTTGCCAAGCCCGATCTCGTTCGGCGAGAGATAGAGCGCATCGCCGCCGCAATGCCGCATCGCCATATCAAACGAGACGCGCGTCCGCAGGCTGGGCTTCTGGAAGATCATGCCCAGCACCTTGCCTTTGAAATACGGCGGATTGCCTTTCTTGAAATATTCCTCCTTGAGCCTGATCGCTACATCAAGCAGATCCTGGGTCTCGGCGGAGGATAGATCAGAGATTGCCAAAAAATCTTTCATGCATGCTCCTTCGTGGACATTGTCCTTTAGGATAAAGTATAGTGTTTTAGGTCAATTCTGACCCGTCCAAATCGTCACTCGTTGGGAGTGATGTTTATCTGTGGCAAATCACTTGTGCAACCAGCCCACAAAGGATATTATACCGAAGCAATTCTCCATAGTGATCATAGAGTTTATAAGGTGTTATGAACGATTGCATCTCAGCAAGGCTTGGGCGTATAATCTGCACATAGGCAAGTTATACAGTCTATACGCTGTATAACCACCCAAAAAGCGTCTTATACAGCATACTGTCTGCTTAAGACATAGTTGGGCGGCTGGCTAAGAAAGCGTAATAGATGTCACACCTAATAAACTTTGATGAACTTGATGGCGATTTATTTCTCTTACAGCAACTCGTACTTGCGAGCGAAAATTATTGCGCGCAAGAAATGATTGGGAGCGACTTAGACGTAGGTAATGGAAAATTCGATGTTTATTGGGGCTGGGTAAAAGGAATTGTCAGCGATTATCTTATTGGTTGTGCAATCAAAACTAGGATTTTTCAAGACTACCTTTCTGAAGGTGAAAATAAAATAGAATTGGACTTAACCAAAGCAGATTTAGACGCACGGAAAAATCTAAAAATTGGAATTGTTCATGAAGGAAATTTTGAATTGACTTTACGTGAAAGTTGCAACAAAATAATTCACGCTAAAAAATCAATTCCTTCTTGGAGCGAAAAAACGAAAGATGGTACAGTATTCAAGTATTGGGATGGAAGTTTTCATCTCTACGGCTCAAAAGGAAATCAAATTTGGCACTTGGAGTTAAGAGTCGGTGATTGGGCAAAAGCAATGAGTCTTTATCACGATAGGCTTGATAGTTCCGAAGGACGAATTTATGTTGGACAAGATTGGTGAACAAAAATAGTCCTCTACAAAATCGCCGCCCAACAAAGCGTGCAGTGGATTTGTGGGATTCTGCGACTTCGACAAGCATTTTTCTGGCTTTGGTTTTTTTCTGCTCTCAGGCATTTTCCCAGCCCTCCCACAAACCACTAACGCAGACCGTTAGGCGCTACATTCAAAATACTTTTTATGCACATAACAATTCTTGCTCTAGGCTCACGCGGTGACGTTCAGCCCTATGCCACACTCGGCAATGGGCTAAAATCTGCTGGGCATCAAGTTCGTTTTATTACCTTTGAGAGTTTTGCTGCTCTGGTTGCCGAAAATGAACTGGATTTTCACCCTATTCAAGGAAACGCACAGGCATTAGTCGCCAACGCAGGGGCAGATATGCTTGGGCTTATGCGATCTTTTGGTTCTCTTGCAGAAGGTTATGCCCGCGATTTGTCTGCACCTCAGTTGGGTGAAACAGAACTTATCATTAATCAATTACCAGCGGGGTTATATGGTTTTGATTTGGCAGAAAAATATGGTGTGCCTATGGCACAAGTAGCTGTAATTCCATTGGCTCGAACCCAGACGTTTCCACTCATGGGGTTTCCTAAACTTCCCTTGCCAGGCTACAACAAAGCAACTTACTATTTGGGCGAACAGATGGCATGGCAAATGTTTCGCCCCGTAATTAATCGTTGGCGTAAACAAACTCTCAATCTGCCTCCACTACCGGTCACAGGCTACTTTGGACAATTAGGAACGCGCCAGATTCCAATCGTGAATGGGTTTAGTCAATACGTGGTTCCGCGTCCAGCCGATTGGAGCGAGCATATCCACATGACGGGCTATTGGTTTCCAGAAGATAAGCGCTGGGAACCACCAGGTGATTTATCAGCGTTTATTGAAGCAGGCACCCCACCCGTGTTCATTGGTTTCGGAAGTATGCCAATAAAAGACCCGCAAGGAACCACCAATATCATTTTCGAAGCCTTAAAACAGAGTGGGCAACGCGGCATTTTACATATGGGATGGGGCGGTCTTGGAAATCAAGCGTTACCCGATTATGTTTTCAAGATTGATTATGCCCATTACAATTGGTTGTTTCCACGAATGGCGATGGTAATTCATCATGGCGGTTCAGGCACAACCGCCTTTGGTCTTCGCTCTGGCATACCATCCTCTGTTGTGTCATTTGTGTTTGACCAGTTCTATTGGGGAGAACGCATTGCCCAGTTAGGAGTAGGTCCAAAACCTATTCGATTTAAGGAATTGACTGTCGAGCGTCTACGGGAAGCCATTCGCTTTGGAGTTGGTAACTCTCAAATACAACAAAAGGCCTTCGAACTTGGACAAAAGATTCAAACAGAAAATGGAATCGAAAATGCCCTGAACATATTTGATAAAATGTTGTACGCATGGTGGACAGCATGAACGCGCCTACCGATGAATAGCAGTGTCAGGAGGCAGAAAATTAAAAAGGCTTTGGAAGATTAGGGGTCTTCCAAAGCCTTTTGTGTTGCACGATGATCGTGATTTCAAACTCGAGGCAATGCTCAGTAACCCTGCCAAATTAGGTTTATACTACTTCAGCACGCCGCTTCGTGGCATTTTCAGGAGTAGAATCCTGCTCGCAAGGCGAGTCCATGCCCGTGTCCAAGCCGTCCGCTTACGCAAACCGTTGGGCGCTGAGGAAACAAACCCTTTTAAAGATGATGATTAAAAAGATAAGATTGACGATAGAACTTTCAAGTGAGGTATATTAATGTCAAACCAGCCGCAACCAGATCAGAAATTGAACTTTTTAATAGATGACTACAAGTCAAAGGTTCAATATCTCAAAGACCATTTTACGAGATTATGGACTCGGTTTAACTACTTTCTCACGTTACAATCAGCTCTATTCGGGGCAGCGATATTATCACCTGAAAAGTATCACTGGTGGGTCCCGATATTCGGCGCCCTCCTTTGTATTTTTTGGTATATCTTCGGCGCGCAAGACCGCTATCTGGTAGACCTATACAGGAAACAAATTGAGCATGACGTAATTGAAATTAAATCCAAACTCCAACTTTCTGATTATTATTTTATTGGTCAGACAGAAGACATAGATGGTCAAAGTGAAAAGGTGGAAAATCTAGGTACAAAAATGACCATCTATCAATGGCGCAACAAATATTTCAGCACCACCAAACTGGCGGCGCTATTTCCGCTAGTTATCTTAGCAATGTGGATAATCATATTTTTCGTTCTCGTAAAAGGCTGAGATTCCCAATTAAGAATGGATAGTTTATCTAGCAAATCACGCCCAACAAAGCGTGCGGCATTTTCACGAGTAGAATCCTGCTCGCATGGCGAGTCCACGGTGGTGTCTCTAACGCAAACCGTTGGGCGTTTGCCTATAGGATCACTAAAATGACATTAGATAATCAAGAAGCAGACAATACCAACGTTGAAAAAATCCGTGACGAACTTGTAAAATCATCTCCGTCCACAAAGCGAAGAGTTTTCGAGAAATTTATCTCAGCAGCGTTGGGAAGTATTCCTTGGCTTGGTGGTTTTCTGAGTGCGGCTGCGGATTTCAAATTTCAAGAAAATGATGTACGAGAAGATAATTTACAAACTCAATGGCTTGAAGAACATACAAGGAAATTGGCGCGGTTGTCAAAGACATTAAATTACATCGCATCCCGTTTTGAAACATTAGGCGAGCAGATAGATGAACGAATTCAGAGTGAACAATATTTGGATGTTGTGAGGAAAGCATTTCGTGCATGGGACGGGGCGGATACTGATGAAAAACGTAAGTACATTGCCAACTTAATTACCAATGCGGGTGGCACGAAACTTACTTCCGATGATGTAATTCGACTTTTCATAGATTGGTTAGATATTTATCATGAAGCACACCTTGCGGTTATCAGGGAGATTTACCAAAACCCTGGTTCTACTCGATATGATATTTGGGAATCTATATATGATAATTTTCCACGAGAAGATTCTGCGGAAGCTGATTTATATCGGATGTTGATTCGGGATTTAAGTACAGGTGGCGTCATTAGGCAAGAGCGCGCTACAACTCCAGACGGCAAATTTCTAATAAAGCCACGTACAAAGAGTAGAGGATTCACTCCAACAACTATGGAGTCTTCATTCGACGACACTAAGCGTTATATCCTCACCGAACTTGGCAAGCAATTTGTTCATTACGCAATGTCGGAGGTAGTTCTCAGAATTGGTACAGATACCGAGACAAACAGCCCCTAACAAAGCGAGAGTCATTTTCACGAGTAGAATCCTGCTCGCGAGGCGAGTCCACGGTTGTGTCCAGCCGCCACCAATGCAAACCGTGAGGCGGCTAAGGATTACTACTTTGAATAACGAGAAACTACCATCTCTGCGACTCTCGAATTACATTCGAGAGGTCGAAAATGCCACTAAAAGGTCTGTGGTTATTTCTCCATACCCAGGTGCCACACCCAATGATGACATCAAAGCATCACTCGAACTCGGACCAAATATATCGGCAATTAAAATTTATTTTCGCCCTCTTCGCCCTCTTCGCCCTCTTTCAGATCTAATTACCGAAAAGTCTGTGGCGCATGAGTTGACACATGCACTGATGATCTATGCTCAGGGATACCAAATTCCATGCGCCCCAAAAGATGTATCAACCGCCAGTGTTCAAACAGCAGCCGAGATAGTCGATATGGTTGATGATGTTATCGTCGACTCGATAATACACAGACGAGGTTTTACTATTGATTCTCCAGAACAGATAATATCTATTAAAAATAATCTTGCAGTGCTTGAAACTGCAAAAAGCCGTGACCAGATTAACCCATACGAGCCTGACCCCGTTAGGGCTGAGATTAACTTCGTATCAATGTTCATTCATGCATGGGCGCTTCCTAGATATGTAAAGCTGCAACCGCAAGCCTTTGCAATATACAAGAGATTTGTTCGACGATTTCCCGAAATAATGAAGACTGAATTTGCAAAGGCGAAGGCTATCAAGAAAGCCTTCAACGCCAACGACATTTTCACCCTTGAAGGAAGGACACAAGTTGTAATTTCCGC
>Ga0137338_1000036_pt1 | contig 20952 bp, 21 predicted proteins | sample EasRivERMLT366_2_FD_104770 | JGI IMG/M metagenome (GOLD analysis project Ga0137338, IMG submission 104770) | Soil microbial communities from meander-bound floodplain in the East River, Colorado, USA - East River MetaG ERMLT366_2 | ecosystem: Environmental > Terrestrial > Soil > Floodplain ...
CGCAAATACAAGCAAGCAATTAAAAAGAGTAGGGTGGAGAGTCATTCGAGTATGGGAACATGAAGATTCAAGAAAAGCTGCCGAAAAAATCTATAACATTGTTGTGAAGCGTAGAGGACTATAAGCCCAATTGATTTGTTGACTCTCTCAGGCTGATCACCTTGTGTTAGCCTTTTCTCGCGGTAAAATTCCTTCAACTTAATTACTATGTCACTCTGAGGGAGCGATCTTCGCGACCGAAGAGTCTCGGATTATCGAAAATAGAGTCCCTTCGCTAGGCTCAGGGTGACATTGCTGGGATGAGTTCTAAAGTTTTCAAAAGGAGCAATTCATTATGGGCGTCATGCTGCAAACTTTCTTTTGGGATTGTCCGCGCGTGGATGGGAAAGAATTCCAGTGGTGGAACTACATCCGCGAGCAAGTGCCTGCGCTTGCCAAGGTGGGGTTCACGTCGCTGTGGCTGCCGCCGGTGCATAAAGCCGCAAATTTAAGTGGACCCTCAATGGGCTATGATCCGTATGATTATTATGACCTCGGCGAGTTCGAGCAGAAGGGAGGCATCCCGACGTGGTTTGGGACGCGCGCAGAGTTGGATCAACTGATTGAAACGGCACACAACTCCGGGCTGAGTCTGATCGCGGATATGGTTCTGAATCACAACTCCGGTGCGGATGCGCAGGAGGTCAATCCCATCACCGGTCTATCGCGCTGGACTCTGTTCAATCCGAAAAGCGGAAGGTTCTTGCGCAATTGGGAATGTTTTCATCCCAGCATGTACGAGACGTGGGATGAAATGACGTTCGGCGATATGTCCGACCTGGCGCATCGCAATCCGTATGTGTATGCCGAACTGCTCAAGCTGACACGCTGGCTCGTCGAAGAAGTTGGCTTCGATGGTTTTCGTTATGACTTCGTGAAAGGCTACGGCGCGAATACCATCACGGCCGTTCAGGAATATCGTTATGTGCGCGCTGACAAACCTTTCGTGCCCTATGGCGTTGCAGAGTTTTGGGATAACGCGCGTGCCATCGAGAATTGGGTGGAGCTGGCCAACTTCTCGAATTCCAATCCCGTGGATGCCTTTGATTTTCCGCTGCGTGAAATGCTCAAGGCGTTGTGCGATCAATATGGGTTCAGTTTGCGCAGCCTCACCACGTGGGAAACGGTTCTGCAAAAGCAGCCGCAGATCACCGTGACCTTTGTTGAGAATCATGACCTGCGCGATGAAGGCCGTCTCATCGTCAACGACAAACTGCTGGCGTATAGTTACATCCTCACGCATGAAGGTTATCCGTGCGTGTTCTGGCACGATTATTTCAATCTCAATCTCGCGCTCAACGACACGCCGCATGGCATTGCCGCGCTCGTCAGTGCGCATGAAAAATATGCGGGCGGCAACACTGAAGTCCTTTATGTGGACGACAATCTCTACATCATGCAGCGCACAGGCTTTGCGGATAAGCCCGGACTCATCTACGTCCTTAACAACCGCGGCGACAACTGGAACGGGCGACTCGTCACCACGAAATTTACGAGCGCTTCCTTCCAACCCGTAGCCTGGTGGAGCAAAACCGACCGGGCGCGCCCGATCAACCAACCCACCGACCGCGACGGCCGCGCCCAGTTCTACGCCCCGCCGCGCGGCTATGCGGTGTACGCGGTGAAATAAATGGTCCTGACAGCAGTTCATCAGCTATCAAAATAGAAAGCCCTGCCTCCCCCAAGTGCACGATTGTTATAAGAGCCAGATGTGCTATTATCTTTAGGAAGAGATTGTTGGCAATTATCTTTCCTGGAGGCATTTATGAGTACAAACAAAAAAACTGCTTTTCGTTGGCTGTTAATTACGGGGTACCTGGGAACCATCTTCCTCATGCTGGGATGCATGATATTCAGCGGAGCGCAACTGAGTGAAGACGGTTTATTTCGTCTGGATAATAATGTGGTCGAAGTACAGGATGACAACGGTGATTGGGTGCCGGTCGCGGGAGAAGCAACCTTCGAATTAGTGGGTGAACTCGAAAGCACCGATCCCTGGACGGTGGCTGGCACCACATTTGAGACCCGCGAAACAACGCAGATCGAGGAGGGCCTGGAGGTTGGCGATCTGGTGAAGGTGAGCGGCGTCATTCTTGAAGATGACACCTGGGTGGCCTATTCCATTGAACTTGCAGAGGAACAGACCGATCCCATCATTATCCTGATCGGCACTGTGGATTCAATCGACCCCTGGGTGGTGAATGGGATTGAACTCGATGTAACCGATGAGACTGACATTCAGGGTGACATTATTGTTGGCATGATCGTCCGCGTGGAAATCCTGCTTCTATCCGATGGCACCTGGGAGGTACTCAGCATTGCCCCGCTGGGTGAACCTACAGAGACTTCAGGCTGTGCCACGGTCATTGTCACAGTGGTGAGCGTGGATGGCGATGAAATCCAATTTTTGGGCTGGCCCTCACCCGTGATATTTGAGCCGCCCGTTCAAACTGAAAGTACGGCTGTTAATGAGGAGGAAAACGGGAACACTGATGACGGCTCCACAATTGACATCACTACGCTCGAAGCAGGTCAGGTGGTGGTGGCGGTTGTATGCGTTTCCGAGGATGGTCAAATTGTGATCGTACAGATCATAATCTTGAACACGGATGCCGATGATGGCAATACATCAGGGGAGGGCGAAAAGGTGTTGGTATGTCACAAGCCGTCGAAGAACGCACATACATTGAGCATCTCGTCCTCGGCAGTACCTGCGCATCTTGGTCATGGTGATACGCTGGGAGCCTGTCCGTAAGATAAGTCCTATAAGGGACTGTAAATAAATAACTTCCCGCCATGTCGTTGCGAGCTGCCGCTCTTGGTTTTTGGCGGCGAAGCAATCTCCATGTCGTCGAGGGGATTGTGTCGCCACGGCGCCACGCGACGCTTCGGGCGAAGAACACACCTGCCCTGGCGGGCGGTGCCAGGGAGGGCGCCCTCGCAACGACATAGTTTCATTTAGGAGTGAGGAAACTTATATTTTTACGAACCCTAAGTTTATATAAACAGCGGGATGAAGAAATTTCATCCCGCTATTATTTTATTTCCACAACACTTTCCCTGTATAATATTTCGACATGACTGACATCCATGAACAACTCTGCGCATTGCTGGATAAAGAAGGCGCGGTCTATCGCGTCGTCGAACATGAAGCCGAGGGGCGGACGGAACTCATCGCGCAGATACGCGGCAACCGCATCGAGCAATCCATTAAGTCCATGACATTGCAGGTGAGACTGACAAGAAAAGAAAACATCTATTGCCTTGCCAATGTCCCAGGCGATTGCCGCATAGATTTTGACGGGGTCAAAAAATATTTCAATGCCGATAGTGTCGCGTTCGCCGCGCGCGAAAAGGCGCAGGCATTGACCGGCTGTGTGATCGGGGCGATCCCGCCTTTTTCGTTCAGCGACCAGCTTCAAGTGTTGGCTGATCCACTGATCCGGGAAAATGAAGAGGTCGTGTTCAATGCCGGTCGTTTAGACCGATCCATTTTTATGAAACTATCCGATTACATCCGCATTGCAAAACCGCAGATGGTGAAGATCGCATTAGGCGGCTAAAATCACAGATCCCATTGTTTAGAGGTACATCGTGGACAGTTACGAAAAGAACGTTGATAAAGCTGTGAATACTGTTGAGAAGGTTGCAGGCGCCGCCAACCGCCTGTATATTGGTTGCGCCACCCTATTCGCCAATTTGTTCTTCGCGGGTTTTTGTTTATGGGGGGTATACGCGGGATATATCAGTTGGCAACTGGAACAGAATGGCGAGACGACAACCGGCATCGTGGTCCAGATGGAGGCAAGCAGCAGTTCCGAAGGTGGTTGTTGCGTGTACAGTCCTGTCATTGAGTTTGTGGCGGGCGGGCAAACATTTTCCTTTGAGGGCGATACGGCATCCGACCCGCCCGCATATGAGGTGGGCGAGACAGTTTCGATATTATATGATCCCGCTGATCCCGATACCGCACAGATCAATAAATGGTCGGAGCGCTGGTTGTTCCCGCTCATTATCATTCCGGCCATGATTCTGACCGCGCTGGTTGTGAATTTCTTTATGATCCGTGCATTCTGGCGTAATGATGTGATCCACGAATAATATGACCACTCTTAACCTTCCCGCACTCAAACCGTTCAACTTCCATTCGGTTGTGAATTCGCACGGCTGGCGTCAACTCGCGCCGTTCCATTTCGAGAATGATGTGCTGGGTTATGTTGATCGCTTGTCCACGAAGCGAGTCGTCGAATATCGAATCTCGGCATCATCCGATGGCGTACAAGTTGAAACCGATAGACTCAACAAATCCGAACAAAAGGAAGTGACCGATAAGATCACATGGATGTTCGGGCTCGACCTGGATTTCTCGGACTTCCATGCCGCTTCACGCCTTGAACCGAAACTGGCGCGTGCCAAAAAGCAGGCTCTCGGCCGCGTCCTGCGTTCACCTACCTTGTTCGAAGATGTGGTGAAAACGATATTTACAACGAACACTTTGTGGACTGTAACTAAAAACATGTCGCGTAAGTTGGTGGATGAATTCGGCGCGCCATTAATCTCCGTTGGTCGAGTAGCCCCGAACGATAGTGAGGGGCATGTCGAGACCAAATCCTTCCCCACCCCCGATGCCATCGCCGCATCGGACCCTGATTACATCAAGGAAAAGATTCGCGTTGGCTATCGCGCACCCGCACTTCACGATCTTGCTGTTCGCGTGGCATCGGGAAAATACGACCTCGAATCGCTCAAGACAGCCTCTCTCCCCACTCTCGAACTCCGCAAGGAACTGATGACCATCAAAGGCGTTGGTCCTTACGCCGCCGCGAACCTGCTGGTAATCCTCGGAAGACATGACTTCATTCCGATCGATTCCTACGCGCTGAAAATGGTCTCGCATGAATGGCACAAAGGCAAACCTGTCACTGCGAAGGAAGTGGAGAAACGCTTTGAAAAATGGGGCGAGTACAAAGGTCTTGCCTTCTGGTTTTGGGATTGGAAATATAATGGGTAGTGAGGGTGCGTCGCACCAGATTGGTGGACTCACCTGATTAAGCAACTGGAAACTAATCGATTTGATTCTCTTCATTAAGTAAGGTGTGACGCACTTCATAAGATGGCCAAACACGACGGAGGCTAAATGTACGAGCATCATAAACAGCCCTTGGCAAGTCAGAAGGTTTTTGCGCAACGTCTCACGCGCAATGGAATGATCGGTCTGGTATTGCTGGTGTTTTCATTGGGGGCTGGCATGCTGGGCTATCACTTTCTTGAAAATCTGTCATGGATCGATTCCCTGCTCAACGCCTCCATGATCCTGGGCGGCATGGGACCCGTCACTCCATTGCAGACCAATGCCGGGAAAATATTTGCATCAGTGTATGCAATTTATTCAGGTGTGGTGTTGCTCGCTTCCGTGGGCGTGCTGGCCGCGCCGATCTTCCATCGCTTTTTGCACCGCTTTCACCTTGCCGATGAGAAGTGAAAATTAATAATATAAAGAGTATGGAGGCTGATCATGAAATGCCCGGTCTGCAAAATTGATTCGCTCGATTCGATCACACTTGTGGGAAACCTGTTTGCCAGCCAATGTTCGAATTGCGACGGTGTCTTTATTCCGTCGAATGCTTACATGTCATGGAAGCGGACGCTTGGCGGAAATACCTTGCCGGAGAAAGAGGGTGTGATAGAGATAGACCCGACCTGGGATGTGAGGGATTTGAAACTGTGTCCAAATTGCGGTCACATCATGGCGCGTTTTAAGATCGTTCCCGATACAGACTTTTACCTGGATCGTTGTCGTAACTGCAATGGCATCTGGCTCGATGAGCATGAGTGGGACGTTCTCGTTGACCGCAACCTGCATGATAACCTGAACGATTTTTTCACCAAACCCTGGCAGAATCAATTGCATGCGGCTGAAACCAGAAATCATATGGATGGAATTTATCTCGAAAAATTTGGTCACGACGATTACGAACGCATTAAAGAGATCCATGACTGGTTATGGAGTCATTCAAACCTGGGAATGCTGTTGGCATTTTTGCAATCAGATGACCCTTATAAGATTTGATACCCGTGTCCAATTCATATCAGCCTCTCCATTTTTTAGACCAGCCCATCGAGGTGATTTTCGATACGCCTCCTGCGCTTGAGAAGAGTCCCGGTTGCCCGAACGGATTCATCTGGGACGATAAAACATATCGCGTCCTCGAAATGCTCGCCTTATGGAATGACTTTGCGCGGCGCGGACGGATGGCACAAAACATGCGACCTGCACACGCGGCAGTTGCCTCCACGCGTGGGTCGTTGAATGTAGGTCGGTTTTATTTCAGGGTGAAAGTGGATACGGCTCAGGTCTTCGATATTTATTATGATAGAGCGATGAAGAACGTGGACAAGCGCAAAGGTCAATGGTTTGTGTATCGCGAGATGCGAAGTGCCGCGTAATTAAGGAATTAACACTTGAACTTTGTTTGCATATTAGTTCGAAATATTTACCTATGAATGAAATGATACAAGCGGTAGGAGCAGGCTGATGGAAGAGAATCAACTACAGGCTGGGAAGGAAGCGCAAAAGTATTCCGTCCCCTGGTCCGTTGGGGATACGTGGTTGGGAGTCGGTCTGTTGGCCATCCTGTTTGTGGTCCTGGTTTTCACTTTGGTGCTTGGGCTGATTGATACGCGCCTCATCCAGAGCGCAGGCAGTTTGTTGGTCGAACTGATTTTTCTTCTGCCTGTTTTTCTGATCTTTGCCTGGCGGCATATCCATTGGAAATTTCTGGGCTTTGGCAAATTCCCGCTGAAGACACTGGGCATTGGGATCGTCCTGCTGTTCGCGGGCTATATGATCATCATCCCCCATAATTACCTGCTGTATGAGCTGGGCGTGGATACACAGGGTGACCAGATCTTCGAGATTTTCAGCAAACTTGAATCACCAGCCTGGTTCATTGCAGCGGGCGCAATCGTTGCCCCCCTTGTGGAGGAAATTTTCTTCAGGGGTTTTCTATTACAAGGTTTTCGTCAAAAATATGGCGGGTTGAGTGCTATTCTCCTGAGTTCCTTCATCTTTGCAAGCGCACATCTCGATCCGGTCGCATTCATTCCAACGCTTGTGCTGGGCTGTGTGCTGGCATACATGTATCACATCTCGAACTCCGTTTGGCCCGGCATCATTTTTCATTTCGGCATCAATTCATTTGGTTTATGTGTTTTGTATCTGGGATCACAATTCCCGGGTCTTATTCCTTAGTGATCAAGCGCACCTGATTTTCATAGAAGAAATATTCCCACGCCCAATTGATCAACACCAATAAACGGTTGCGAAACCCGATCAAACGGAAAATGTGCAGAAACACCCAGATCAACCACGCTACAAATCCGCTGAACGAGAGTCCCCAAATGCGCGCCACCGCGGCGTTGCGCCCGATCGTCGCCAGCAGGCCGGGATCCTTGTAGTGAAACGCTTCAGGTTTTTCGCCCTTAATAATTTTTTGGATGTTCTGCGCTGTGAGCCTGCCCTGCTGAATGGCCACTGTTGATAACATGGGTAAAGGCTGACCGTTGCCATTTTCAAAATATGATGCATCGCCAATAACAAAGACTTCCGCGTGAGACTTTATCTGCAAACTGTCAGCGACTCTTACCCGTCCCGAGCCTGCCTGCTCGACCCCCAGCGAATCCAACATCCCAGCCGCTTTCACGCCTGCCGTCCAAATTAAAGTGTGTGAGCCAATCTGTGTGCCATCTCCCAATGTGATCTGTCGGCCGTTATAGTCAACCAATTTTGTGTTGACCAATACCTCCACTTTTTTGCTTTTCAGTAAATCATTTGTGGATTTGCGCAATTCATCAGGATAACTTGGCATCACACTTTTCCCGGCTTCGAGCAACAACACGCGCACGTCCTTCAAGTCCATGTGCGGATAATCTTTTGCCAGCACATGTATGATGAGTTCTGCGAGTGCGCCCGCAGTTTCCACGCCCGTGGGTCCACCGCCGACAACGACAAAGGTCAACATGGCTTTGCGTTTATCGGCATCCACTTCGCGGTTGGCTTGTTCAAAGATCTTGAGCAGATGATTCCGTAACGCGATCGCGGCCTCAATGCTCTTAAGCTGGAAGCCATTTTGCTCAACGGAATGGTTCCCAAAAAAGTTCGTTTGCCCACCCACAGCCAGGACGAGATAATCATAGGCGATCACGGAGCCATCCATTTTGATGTAACGCGCGTCAAAATCAACGGTGGTTACTGCACCCATTTGGAAGGTCAGATTCTTTTGCCTGCGAAAGATCGTCCGCAACGGGTAGGCGATCTGCGAAGGGACAAGCCCTGCGATGGCTACCTGATACAGCAACGGCTGGAAGAGATGGTAGTTGTGTTTGTCGATCAACGTGATTTGCACGGGCGCTTTTGCGAGCCTGCGCGCGACTTCCATTCCGACGAACCCCGCGCCGACGATAACAATATGGGGGAGAGTTTTTGTGTTCATGTTATATTTCCTTCTTTTCCTTGACGCTCTCTACTTGTGAAATATTACACAACTATTATAACCAAATTGGTCTGATTTGCAAAGTCCCCCATCAGCAAGCGGATTGACGCCTGAATCATCAAGGCGGCAGATTGATTACTCTGTCGCCTTGGAAAAGTTTATTGTCCAGAATCAGTGACCGGCTGCGCGTGAAGCGTTTACAGTTCCCAGAATCGGAATTTTTCCCATCCCACATTGATCAAATATGGTTCTGCACCCAGCAGTATCGAGATAATGGAAACGACGGTCACGAAAGCCCTGCTTATAAAGGGGATATACCAAAAAGCGATCAGGACGATCCACATGGCATAAGGGCGTATGCGGTCAACCTGCATGCGAATGGCAGGGTTGAGAAAGGGTTCCAGGATATTGTAGCCATCAAAAGGCGGTAGAGGAATTAAATTGAATATCACTGCACAAACCTGCAGGAACAGCAGGAAGGAAAGCCCGGGCCAGATGCCTGAATCGGTAACCGGCGCGAGGCGCAGAATAATGGCAAGGATGATTGCAACCAATAAATTCGCCATGGGACCTGCCAGTGACATCGCGCTCAACCAATAGCGATTACGAATGCGCCATCTTTCGATATATACTGCGCCGCCTGGTAAACCAATACCACCCATGACAAGAATTAACAGGGGCAGGATGATCGACAACAAGGGATCGGTGTATCGAAGTGGATTAAAGGTGAGATACCCTTTTTCCTTTACAGTGTAATCACCGCCGTAATAGGCTACGATGGCGTGGGAAAACTCATGCAGGCACAGTGAAAAGATCCAGCCGAAGAATACAATGGTGAAAGTCATCGTTTATTTATCCTCATATCCCTTGGGGTGCCATTTGTGCCAGGCCCAGGCGCTGGTGATGATCTCGTGCAGGTTGTCATGTTGAGGTTTCCAGCCGAGTTCGCGTTTAATTTTTTCGGAGGATGCAACCAGACGCGGGGAGTCGCCGGGGCGACGCGGATTTTCTTTGGCGGGAATCAGATGTCCCGTAACTTGACGCGCAGTTTCGATCACCTCACGGACCGAGTAACCTGTTCCGCTTCCAAGGTTATAGATCAGGTTGTCGCGTTCTGTGAGTCCATCCAATGCAAGCAGATGCGCAGAGACGAGATCAGCAATGTGGATGTAATCGCGGATGCAGGTGCCATCGGGAGTAGGATAGTCGGTGCCGTTAATGCCAACAGATTCACGTTCGCCTTGCGCCACGCGCAGGACCAGCGGAATGAGATGTGATTCAGGCTGATGGGCTTCGCCGCGGCCGGGCAACGCGCCGCAGGCATTGAAATAACGCAGCGCGGAGTAATGCAAGCCGTGAATTTGACGATACCACTCGAGCGCCTGCTCGGTCATCAGTTTGGTGTGTCCATAAACATTTGTTGGACCCAGAGGCGACTCTTCCGTGAGCGGCTCTTCACTGGATTGGAATACCGCGGCGGTGGATGAAAATACGAAACGCTTTACACCGGCCCGGACCGCGCTTTCGATTAAGCTCAACGAGTTCGTGAAGTTGTTCTGGAAGAAACGCCCAGGGTCTTTCATGCTGTCACCGGCTTCAATGAATGCCGCGAAGTGCATGACCGCGTCGAATTTTTCGTGAGTGAGAGTTTCGATCAAGGCGTGACTATCTGACAAGTCTGCTTGGACAAAAGTCGCGTCATTGGGAACGGCTTGTTTGTGACCCGTGATCAGTGAATCGTATACAGTGACGGCATGCCCCGCTTTTATCAATGCTTCTGCTGTGGCTGAGCCAATGTAGCCCGCTCCACCTGTGACGAGGATGTTCATGGATATAGTCTCCTGAGAATGGGGGGATTATAAACGCAGTTCGGGTTATATATTATGGATTGCTCCACTGACTTGCATACCAGCCAATGTATTCGGCCACATGGGCGCGCCAGTATTCCTCGGTATGCGCGCCTCTGTAGAGGTGCCATTCATGGGTTATACCATTTTTAGTAAAGATGGCCTCAACCTGAACTGCCATCTCAAATTCCTGGTCGTTGTCACCGATATCCATGAAGATGGTTGGCTGGGCGGATGGCGGAATTGTTTCGAGCCATTTCTCAATGCGCGCGCCATCCCCCTGAAACACAGCGAGGGAGTGCAAACCGATGATGCTGAATAAATCCCAGCGGGTGAGTCCCAGTTGCAGTGTCCAGCCTGATCCGCGTGAGAGGCCGCCGATGGCGCGTTGATCTCTTTTTGGGATGGTGCGATAGGTCTCGTCTATATATGGGATCAGGTGGTTGACCAGTCGATCACCGAAGCCCGGACCTGCTTCGAGATTCCAGAAACGGTCATCAGGGAAGATAACAATGAAGGGTTGTGATTCGCCGGAGAGGATGAGTTGGTCGAGGGTAGTCACTGCGCCGAGACGAATCCATTGATTGGCTGAGTAGGTCTGTCCGTGCAGGAGATAGAGGACAGGGTAATTTTTGTCTATTTGTTCATCATAGCAGGGCGGCAGGTAGATGAGATATTCCTGAGGCGGGTTTGTTGATTCGAGTTTGTTTGATTCCACGCGACCGGGTAAGTGAAGGCAAGTCAGTTGCGTGGGGACAGGAGTGTTTGTTGAAACTGAGGGGGTACTGCTAATTTGTGGGGTGGAGGTTGGTGAAAGAGGCGTGGGTGAAAGAACAGGTTGATTGGGCGGTGAACAGGCTGAAATGAAAGCGAGCAGCGTGAGCAGTTGTGTAATCCATTTTGTGGCTTGACGGGTACTCATTCCACGCATTATACTCATCAACTCAATCGGGGCGTGGCGCAGTCCGGCTAGCGCGTGGTGCCAAGGCACCAAGGTCTGGATTGCGAATCACCCCAACCCTTTTCGGGGCGTGGCGCAGTCCGGCTAGCGCGCTTGCTTTGGGAGCAAGAGGTCGCAGGTTCGAATCCTGTCGCCCCGACTTGTACTATATTTATATTATCCGTAGTCAACATTTGGGACGTTATTATGTGGGGTCAACACAAGATGTGGAAAGACGTCTGCAAGAACATAATTCAGGCAGATCCACTTCAACACGTGCGGGTATGCCATGGGAATTAATACACACTGAATCTTTTGCCATACGTTCCAATGCCATGCTTCGTGAACGAAAAATCAAGGCGCGCGGCATTGGACGATATCTTGCTGATATTCAGCCTGTGCAGTCCAGCTAGGGCGTGGCGCTTGAAGCGCCAAGGTCGCAGGTTCCCCCTCAAGGGGGACGATGCGAATCCTGTCGCCCCGACAGTTATGGGACCCTAAAGGTACGCTTCGCGAAAACCTTTAGGGTCTCTTTATTGTTTAATGCTAAAATACACGCGGAGATGAACTATGGCAAAAAAATTTGATGGTGTCATTGAAGCAGTCCATTATAAGAACGGGCAGATCGTAACAGTGCGGGCTTATGAAAGACGGGGCGCAACCTTTTCTGACCGTGTACTGATCGATCGCAAGGATTTATTGGAGCGCCTCAAAAATGGAAAACAGTTCGTGATCGGGGCGCGCAAGGAATTTTGGGCAGGTACTTTCGATGAGGCAAAAACTGTTCAGTTGGTGACGCGGGCCGGGAAGGAATTTATCGCAACCCGCGCCGAAGCCGAGCATGATGAATTAGAATCTACGCCGGTTTTTTAGGTCACCATGAAGATCATAGATAAAACCCCACTGCTTGATGAAAAAGGCGAACTTGGATTCGTCCAACGCGTGCAAGGGATGCTTCAATTTGGTTTTAACTGGCCCAAGGAGCTTGAAGCGCAAAAAGCCATCATTGCATATTTTGGGCGCCAATTGGAGAAAGGCTATACCCTGATCCGAAATATGCCGCTCGGCGAAAGCGGGATCATCGTCCCAATGATCTTGCTGGGACCAACCGGGATTTATGTGATTGAAGTATCCTATCTGCGCGGGCGTTATGAAGCCAGGGGCGAATCATGGAATGTGGAATCGGGCAATCAATACAAGCCTGCTCCGGTCAATCTCATTCAGCGGACCGTACGAATGGCACGCGCCTTGCAGGCTTATATCGAACGTCAGGGTGTGAAGATCCCGGTAGCCATAGAACCGGTTTTGATCGCGGGTGATCCTGGGCTGCACATTGAATCGGTGCGACCGGCGATCAAAGTGATGATGATCGATGGCATCAAGCCATTTGTGAGCGGGTTGACCGCCGGCAAGCCCACGCTGCGCGCTGATTTGGCGCTTGATTATACAGAACGCATTTTGAACCCGCGCATGAAAAGTGAACCTGTTGCTCCGCCTCCCGAGCCTGAACCTGAGCCCGCAACGCCCGCCGCCTGGGAGCAGAACTGGTACGAAGAGCCTGTTCAACAACAACCGGAAGTATCACGAGCGCGCGCCATTTTCGATGCCTCTGCAGAAGCGCAACCATTCAACCCCAATGATTTCGATTTTGCATTAGATGAAAATGATGCCTCTGCGCAGGCCATTCCCCCGGTCAAACATGAAGCCAGCCCTGCCAAGCCCATCCGGCAAGCCAAACCAAAGCAAGAACTTGTTCTCGGCATGACACCGGTCCAACTGGCGATCATTGCGGCGCTGGCGCTGGCGTTGATCTGTGTGCTGGTTGCATTTGCCTATGTTGCAACCATCCTCTGAATATTTTGAATCCCTTCCTTTCAATTATCATCCCTGCCTATAATGAAGAGAAGCGTCTGCCCGATACACTGGAGCAGGTGTTTGATTTTTTAAAAAAACAATCCTTCACATCCGAAGTGATCGTGGTTGAAAACGGCAGTACTGATAAAACATTCGAGATCGCACAAGGATTTATGGAACAATATAACAACCTGTGTGTGATCCAAAGCGAACGCGGCAAGGGCGCGGCAGTGCGGAGAGGGATGCTGGAAGCCAAAGGGATATATCGCTTCATGTGCGATGCTGATCTTTCGATGCCGGTGGAGGAGATCACAAAATTCATTCCCCCTGCGGTCAACAATTTCGATATTACGATTGCCTCACGCGAAGCCAACGGCGCGGTGCGTTACAACGAGCCCCCTTATCGCCACCTGGGCGGGCGCGCCATCAACTTTCTGATTCAACTTTTCATCCTGCCTGGCCTAAATGATACTCAATGTGGTTTTAAATGTTTTAGCGCAAAAGTTGCAGACGATATTTTCGCGTTGCAAACGTTGAACGGCTGGTCTTTTGATATCGAAATGCTTTACGTTGCGCGCCGTCACCAATACAAAATTTTGGAAATTCCCATCCATTGGGTCCATCACCCCGAAACCAAAGTGAACGCTGTGCGCGATGCGATCCGCATGATCCAGGATATCTTCCGTATCCGTGTGAATGCGCTTCGGGGCATGTATGGCACGCGTTGACCCGGATACTTTTTTTGAAACCGAACTCTGGCAAAGCGGAATAAAGTATATTGCCGGATTGGATGAAGCCGGACGCGGCGCGCTCGCCGGACCTGTTGCCGTGGGCGCCGTAATTCTGCCAAACGATAAAACGCTTCTCTCTTCAACTTTGGGCGGGGCGCGTGATTCCAAGCAGATGACTCCCCGTCAGCGTGAGCGGCTTGCGATCAGCATCAAGGAAGTGGCTTTGAACTGGAGCGTGGGCTTTGCCACAGCAAATGAAATTGATTTACAAGGTATCGTGCGCGCTACACGGCTGGCCGCCATTCGCGCCTTGCATCAATTTTCACTCACACCGCAATACTTATTAACCGACTTCCGACTCGAACTCCCGCAACTGGATATTTCGCAAACCTCCCTCGTCAAAGGCGATGCGCGCTGTTTGAGCATTGCCTGCGCGTCCATCCTCGCCAAGACCGAGCGTGATGCCCTCATGCGGGAGCTTGGTTTGCGATACCCAAGGTACGGGCTGGGGAAACATAAAGGGTACGGCACACAGGCTCATCGGTCCGCGGTGAAGCGCTGGGGGCATACATCCATTCATCGAAAATCTTTTACAGTTAAATAACTCACCTTATAAAATGTCATTCTGAGCGAAGCGAAGAATCTCTACGCTGTCTCAGAGACCCTCGCTATCGCTCAGCGTGACGTGCCTGAGGAGTATTAAATAATTACGCATTATGTAATACGAACCACGTAATGCGTAATCGATTCGTGCGAGGCTGTTTACGCTTCGCTTCTTCGCAAAAAGAATTTGGTGATCTCCTCCGAGATTGCGGGGATCAATGCGAGTCCGATCACGACCGCCCATTCATTTGCAGATGGGAAGTGGGTGTTGAAAATGGGTTGCAGGAATGGCACAGCCGTGACAAGAACGAGCAGGGTGATCGATAGACCCACTGCATATTGCATGTAACGGTTCGAAAAGAACCCGATCCTGAAGATCGAAGCGCGTTCAGAGCGGACCGTATATGCGCGGAACAACTCAGCCAATGAGAGTGTGGCGAATGCCATCGTTTCGGCGGTTTGGATATCCACGCCGCGCCAATCATGTTCCATCAGATATACCAACGGATTCATCCCGGTGGGGATGAATGCACCAGACTCAAGATGCCAGATCAACCCAAGCACAAAGGCTGTAAGCACCGCGCCAGATTGGGCGAAAGTTTGGACAATGATGCCCACACCCATACTGCGATTAACGATCGGCTCGGATTTGGCGCGTGGTTTGCGGTCCATGATATCCGGGTCGCCTTTTTCCATGGCGAGTGCGAGCGCCGGTGCGCCATCGGTAATGAGATTCAGCCAGAGCAACTGAATGGCAGTCAGCGGCGCAGGGAGACCCGCCAGTGTGGCGAGGAAGATGATCATGATCTCAGCCACGTTGGATGATAAGAGAAAGAAAACAAACTTGCGGATATTCGAGTAAATAATGCGGCCCTGTTCCACGGCCGCGACGTTGCTGGCATAGTTATCATCGGTGAGCACCATGTCGGCGGTTTCTTTGGCAACATCGGTGCCAGTAATACCCATTGCCACACCGATGTCGGCGCGCTTGATGGCGGGCGCATCATTCACACCATCGCCGGTCATTGCCACGATTTCATCATTCGCCTGGAGCGCGTCCACGATGCGCATTTTGTGTTCAGGGGAAACCCGGGCAAAGACATCGGTATCTTCAATTACACTTTTTAGTTGCTCATTACTCAACGCATCCAGTTCCGCGCCGGTCATCACTTTCTTGCCGGGGCGCAGGAGGCCGATCGTCTCTGCAATGGCACGGGCGGTGTTGGGATAATCGCCGGTGATCATCACGGTGCGGATCCCGGCATGGCGCGCATGTTCCAACGCAGGCTTGACCTCTGTGCGGGCGGGATCGATCATGCCAATCAAACCGACGAAGATCAAACCTTTTTCAAGTTCCTCGGTCGTAAGCTGTTCAGGGTTATCGGGAATATCCTCTTCAGCGCGATACGCGAGACCCAGTACACGCAGGGCATCATGAGTCATGCTGTCATTGGCGGCAAGGATGCGTTTGCGGGCTTCGGCATCCAGCGGCTTTGAATGATCGTCCATTGTCTGGTAATGCGAGCACAACTCAAGCACAACATCCGGCGCGCCTTTCATGGCAACCACATCCCAGTCCTGCATTTTATTATTATGAAAAGGGGATAGATCGTTCGGGTCCGGCTCGCTGACGTTATGAATGGTGATCATGCGCTTGCGTTCAGAATCGAACGGCACCTCGTTCTCGCGTGGATAGGCTTTGTCGATTTGAAGATGTTCCGCGCCAGCCTTGGTCGCGGCGACCAGCAATGCGCCTTCGGTGGGATCGCCTACAATGCGATAGGTCTGCTGGTCTTCGATTGTGCCTGTCGTTTCGATTTCTGAATCATTATTCAAGACACCCAGCCAGAGCGTGGTGCGCACGGCGGGATATTTCGATATATCCACGAGTTGTCCATCTACAAGGAAATCGCCCTTCGGAACATAGCCGGTACCGGTGATGTTGATGAATTGTCCATCCACCCACATACGCGTGACAGTCATTTCGTTTTGTGTCAATGTGCCGGTTTTATCGGAACAGATCACAGTGGCAGATCCAAGCGTCTCGACAGAGGACAGCTTGCGGATGAGCGCGTGGCGTTTGATCATCTCACGCATGCCGAGGGCGAGGGAAATTGTCACAACCGCGGGAAGTCCCTCTGGTACAGCGGCAATCGCCAGGCTGACGGCGATGATGAAGACTTCCGTGATCTCCTCGGCGTAGTCTTTCATGTAACTGAGGAAGCCGTTGGAGATCTGGTTGATATCGGTGTAATTAAACAACGCAACAACAAAGACGACTGCCACAAGTATCAACGCGCCGATACTCAGTGATTTGCCAAGTTGATCAAGGCGGCGTTGTAAGGGCGTTTCTTCGGTTTCCACATTTTGAAGCATGGAGGCGATCAAGCCGAGTTGTGTGTGCATGCCCGTGCTGACGACCGCACCGCGTCCGCGTCCGTATGAGACGAGCGTCCCCATGAATGCCGTGTTCTTGCGATCTCCAAGCGGGACGTTTTTATCAAACACACTGGCGGCGTTCTTTTGGACCGCGAGAGATTCGCCTGTGAGCGATGCTTCTTCAATCCGCAAATTGATCGCTTCAAGCAGACGCACATCGGCAGGGATGTAATTTCCCGCTTCGAGATAGACAATATCGCCCGGCACCAGTTCACGCGCAGGCACTGCTTTGCGACGCCTATCGCGGATCACCTGTGCATCCGGTGCGGCGAGGCGTTTGAGCGCAGCTAATGCCTCCTCCGCACGTTGTTCCTGTACAATACCGAGCACCGAATTCAATACAACGATCGCCATGATCGCCGCGGCTTCCACATAATCGCCGAGTAAGGCTGAAATGATCGAAGCAATGATCAGCAGGATGACAACAAAATTATTCAGTTGTTCCCAAAGCATTGCCAGGAAACCAGGCCGCGGCGTCTCGTGCAATTGGTTCTCGCCGTAGTGTGCCAGGCGTTTGGCGGCTTCTTCGGAAGTTAATCCGCTCTCGTGGACTTCAAGGTGTTTTAGCACATCTTCAGCTTTGAGGGTATGCCAGTCCTGTTCGGGAATATCGTCATGCGTCTTTGCAGGTTCCAATGTCATGGTACATCTCCATACATATAAGATGATTTTGTGCGGGCATGTCAATTAAAAAAACCACCACGCCTTTGTGATGGTCTCGCCAACGCTCAAAAGCGCATGGATTGCCGATGGCCGCAGAGCGGGCCAATGGGATGACGACAATCCATCCTGTGGGGAACAGGCGGCTACTCCCCGATCAGTATCTAGTGTATGCTTCTGTTATAAGAATGTCAAGCAGACCACGTTATGGTTTTGTTGGCATATACAAATTTCAGCTAGGACAGCGCTTTTTCCATCCAGACCAGGTGTGTGGTTCCGAGGTGCGGCGCGGGGATCCCGGCAGTTCGAAATCCAAATTTCTCAAAGTAGATGGTGGCTGTGACGCGTGCCATCGTCCCGATGATCTTGAAGTTGCGTTCGAGGGCGCGTTGTTCAGCGGTTTTCAGCAGGAGGTGCCCAATGCCTTTGTGTTGATGCTCTGTGGCTACCGCAAGGTGAGAGATGTAGCCCACACCTGCGGATTTTTCGTAAAGCTTGACTGCGCCTACCACCTCACCCTTTTCGTTAACTGCCATGAAGTGTTCGCTGATCGGTTCATAATCATCCTTCTCGGTGCCTTTGGGATGTCCCCATGGTTCACGCAAAACCTGGTAGCGCAAAGCGTAGTAGGCTTTGAAATCATCGTGAGTTAGAGGGGTTTTGATCGTATACATGTTTACTCCAATCCATTAAGCAGCTTCAGGTTTAGAAGAAGATTTGAAGAGGGCAACGATGGCATTGAAGAGACCACGGATCGGAGCGAAGATCCAATCCACAAGTTCGTTGACGATGCCGATACCCTGTGCCAGCCACGTTAACACAAAGCGGGACTTCTGCAGGAATGGACTGTGGGCATAAGCCAGTGCCAGTAGAATGGTCGTGACTGAAATGCCAAAGCGCAGCATATCGGGAATCTCAATGTGCCAGACCTGCTGCAAGGTCAACTCGATGCCGATGTTCAAGACCAGCACATAAGCCGCCTGTTGCAGGATCGGTTCGCGCCGTACCGCGTAGCTGAAAACACCCGCGGCGAAACGCATGGTCAGGATGCCGATCGCCACGCCCAGCATCACAACCCAGAGTTTGTCAGAAAGCGAGACGGCCGCGACCACATTGTCGATACTGAAGATCAGGTCCATCGTCTCCACGGTCAGCACGGTTGCCCAAAAAGTTTGCACTTTGATGGGCCGCATCTGTTCATCATCTTCACCACTGCCGATGGATCTATCCTCCAGGTTATCAAAAGCCAGATGGATCAAATACGCCGCGCCGAGGAGTTTTATCCACGAGTTGTGGATGATGAAACTCGTCAGGAACAGCATCAACCCGCGCCCAAGATAGGCACCCAGCAAACCGACTCGCAAAGCTGCCATGCGCTGGTTGCCAAGCATGGGATGCAGCCACTCACCAAAACGTTGTAATGACCGGGGCCATTCGATATGTTTGTCATCGGGCAAAGGCGAGACCAGCGCGCCGATCACGGCGGCATTGTCTATGGAAAGAATGCCCTCCAGAAATATCAACTGTAAAATGATTACGAGTATAGGTCCGTATTCGTTCATGGATTCTCCGTCATAGATTTTATATCAACACTTACACTTAGCCACAGAGTTCGCAGAGATAGTTGAGAAAAAAAGCTCACTCTCTCTGTGGCAGATTGTTTTACATAAAAATAGACCGCCACGCCTCCGTGACGATCTATCGAATGCTCCCTGGTTGAGTCGAGTCTACGCCTCACGCAAGGGTCTGTCAATGTGACATAAATAATCTATCCGCCTGGCTCAATGTGTGTGCCTGCCGGGATCACCGTATCCTTGGCGATGACCACAATGCCGTCACGCACGAAATACAATTCATGGTCAATATCCTTGTCCTTTGGAAAGGTGCGGATTATCACCCCGTCGCCAATCTGGACATTCTTATCGAGAATCGCTGATTCAATATGACAATTTTTACCGATCCCCAGTGGGATGCTCCTGTCCTTTTTGGGTTCGTAGTAATCGGCGCCCATCATGATGCTGTCCTTGATGACCGTGCCCTCCGAGATCTGGCTGCGAATACCGATGATCGAATGGGTGATGTCGGCTTTGCGAATGCGGGAACCTTCCGCGATCATGACATCCTGTAATTTACTGTCCTCCACGATCGAGCCGGGCAGGAAGCGCGCGTGGGTATAGATCGGCGCCTTCGGGTCGTAGAAATTGAACGGCGGGTTTTGACTCGTCAACTTCAAATTGGTTTCATAGAACGAACTAATAGTTCCAATGTCCTCCCAATAGCCGTCGAAGTCGAAGCCAAACACCTTCAGCGACTTGATCGCCTCCGGGATGATATCGCCGCCAAAATCATCGTGCTTCGGAAAATTCGTCAGCAGGTCGATCAACACACTGGTTTTGAAGATATAAATCCCCATCGATCCCAAAAACGGACGCTCCTCATCGTGCGGGCGGCTGACAAATTTCTTTTGAACTTCCGGATCCTTCGGCTTCTCAACAAACGCTGAGATCTTGCCATCCGACTCCACCTTCAAGATCCCAAAACGGGATGCTTCGCCTCTGACGACGGGTTGAACTGCCACCGTTATATCAGCCTGTTTCTCCCAGTGATATTCCGCCATCTCACGATAATCCATGCGATACAGATGGTCGCCCGCCAGAATCAAAACATATTCTGCACCCGTCGCCTGGATCTCGAATAACTGCTTGCGGACGGCATCTGCCGTGCCCTGATACCAGTCTGCGCTTTCGGGGGTTTGCTCGGCAGCGAGGATCTCCACCCAGCCGGTGTGGAACACGTCAAAGTTATAGGCTTGGGAAATGTGGCGGTGCAAAGAAACAGAATTGAACTGAGTTAGAATCGCCACGCGGTAGATCCCCGAATTGATACAGTTGCTGATCGGAATGTCGATCAAACGATATTTCCCCGCAATCGGCACAGCTGGCTTCGAGCGCATGGCGGTGAGTGGGTGTAAACGCGACCCACGTCCGCCCCCCATGATGATACCTAGAACATCGTTCATTGACGGCATGGTATACCTCCAGGCTATGGAATGGGACGACTAGTAACGAGTTCTATTATCTCTTAAAACCCATAAATTGGCGCATTTTTGAGGCTACATAAACGAATGGATATGCCAGTAGAATTAATGTATCGATCAGAGCGAAGAGCAGGTAAAGTTTCATTTTGTGCCTCCATAGAAAATATGTTTATGGAAGAATACGCTATATTCATTCTACAGTTGCAAAATAGGAAAGTCAACCAGCTTGGGGCTGGTTTAATGAAAGTCTTATAAAAACCAAAACGCCCTCCATTCTGGAGGGCGTTTTGGTAAAAATACCCTTAAGGTA
>Ga0137338_1000038_pt1 | contig 20776 bp, 18 predicted proteins | sample EasRivERMLT366_2_FD_104770 | JGI IMG/M metagenome (GOLD analysis project Ga0137338, IMG submission 104770) | Soil microbial communities from meander-bound floodplain in the East River, Colorado, USA - East River MetaG ERMLT366_2 | ecosystem: Environmental > Terrestrial > Soil > Floodplain ...
AGGATCCTTTCATTCGCTGGGGGTTTAATGTTGCAGCCTATTTGATCTGTGCGTTTGTGGTTTTGCTTTATGCAACCATTGTCTACGGCTCTTTCAGCTTTACCTGGGGAGTGGACTTCACACCGACATTAAGGCATTGGTCCATGGTGGTCACGCGTGGGGTCGAAGCGATTTTGGATACAACTTTCTTGAGTGCCATGGCAACGCCGTTTGCGGCCGTTCTTGGGATGGTGATTGCCTGGCTGGTTGTGAGAAAGAATTTTAGCGGTAAAGGCGCCCTGGACTTCAGTTCAAATCTCGGTGGAGCAGTTCCGGGTACGATTCTGGGGATTGGCTTTGTGCTGGTTTTCAATAAGCCTCCAATGGCTTTGGCAGTTGTGGTTTATGCAGTATTGGCCCTGTTCTTCGTTTTGGTGGTTGGCAAGGATGCCTGGGAGAGGCTGATCATCCTGCTGGTTGGAACCACAATTGGTATCCTATTGATCAGGTTTGAGACAGTCCGGATCTATTATTTGCTGGGGGGCCTTTATCTGTTTTTGGGTGTGTTCCTACTTTTCAGTAGAAAAAAAACATTTGGTCCATTGTTCTCTGCATTGATGGGGGTATATGTGATGAGTACGAATTGGGCGACCGCCATCTCTCAGCCCATTGCTGACTTCAGCCGGAGTATAGAGCGCGGCTTCTGGAGCAACGCAATTTTCCAATTTTCTGATCACATAAAAGTTATATTTCAACCTCCTCCCTCCCTGTTGGCAATCTTCCTGATCTTTGCGGGAGTCCTGCTCCTCCAGGGGTTGCAACACCGTATGCAACGAGTGGTCGGGGGCATTATGGCTTTGAGTATTCCCTGTGCCATGTCCTTTATGGATATTCCTTTCGCACTGGTTGGCGGCGCGTACATCATCATGGCAGCCTTTGTCATCCGTAGCCTGCCAGCCTCAGTGCGTGCAGGTGTGGCTTCATTGCAACAGATCGATCCCTCCATCGAAGAGGCTTCAAATATTCTCGGTGCGGATGCACAATATACTTTCCGTAAAGTAACGTTACCACTCATCCTCCCAGCCCTGCTGGCAGGTTTGATCTTTAGTTTTACAAGGCATATGACAAGCCTTTCTGCGATCATCTTTCTAGTGAGCGCAAAATGGAGAATTGTCACTGCCTCGATCCTCAGCGAGTGGGAGCAGGGCGGGGTGAGCATTGCGGCTGCCTACTCGACTCTGATCATCCTGCTCGTTATGATTGCCATTGTCGTATTGAACATTGTCACCAGCCGTTTGCTTCGTGGTCGTGAAGGCGTGGACCTGAGTCAAGGATTGTAATCATCACGGAAATGAGGACTTCTCAATGTATTTGACCCTCGAAAACATTACAAAGTCTTTTCCTGCGCGCGGCAATGTGGGTGAGGTGACAGCTGTCCACGATGTAAATCTGGAGATTCAAAAAGGAGAATTGGTTACGCTGCTTGGGCCGTCAGGATGTGGGAAAACTACCACGCTTCGGATGATTGCAGGTTTTGAATTTCCTACGACGGGTACGATTTCTTTGGATGGCCAGGAAATAAATTCACTGCCGCCCCACAAACGAGAAATGTCAATGGTCTTTCAAAGCTATGCCATCTTTCCTCACCTTACGGTTTTTGAAAACATAGCTTACGGATTGAACGTACAGAGACTAAATAAAAAAAGTATTGTTGAACGGGTAAACCGTGTACTGGATTTAGTCCACCTGGAGGGTTATGGGGACCGTCCTCCAGGTCAGCTATCGGGTGGTCAGCAGCAAAGAGTAGCATTAGCACGGGCACTGGTGATGGAACCAAAGGTGCTGTTGATGGATGAACCGCTGTCCAATCTGGATGCAAAATTGCGTGAAGAGATGCGTACGGAGATCCGCCGGATCCAAAAGGAATTAAATATCACCAGCGTCTATGTAACACATGATCAAATAGAGGCCATGACGCTTTCCGATAGGATCGTGGTCATGAACCTAGGCGTTATCGAACAGATTGGTAGCCCAATGGAAATATACCGATTTCCGAACAGCCGGTTTGTTGCTAATTTTATTGGTCGTGCTAATTTCATCGATGGTGTCGTCCTGGCTCAGGACGGTTCTGAGTTGACAGTCAGGTCGCTGGGCCAGGCGATCACACTATCCAATATAAAGCGTGAGTTTCATGAAGGGGAAGATGTGACATTAATTGTCCGGCCCGAGATGATCCAGATCAAAAAGACAGGTGGTTTGTACAATGGGGTTGTCCGCCGAGCTGTTTATCTGGGCGATGAGATGGAATACGTGGTTGAAATCAGTGGGTTCTCGATTCTTGGTAGTGAAACAGATCCGCATGTAACCGAACTTTTCCCTGAAGGGGAGGAAGTTACTCTCGGCTTTGCAGAGGATTGTATCCAGGTGCTGCCAGCAGAAAAAAAACTAAGTAATGAGGATCTCTTCAAAAGCTGAGTTCCTTCTTTGTTCGGAAAAATGAAATGATCTGATGGTGTCCATTCCAGCCACGGCACTGCTAGCTGCAGGTGCCTCTTGATTCATCATCCAATTTATTCCATAACCATCAGAAGGTATTTGTTATGAAGAACTACGATATGGTTTGCATTGGCAATTACACCAGGGATACGATTATTTCCCCTGCTGGCACTAAATATGTGGATGGCGGAGCGGTCAACTACGCGGCGCATGCGGCTGCCCGACTTGGCCTGCAGGTCGCTGTCGTCACCCGTCTCGCCAAGGAGGATGCGCGGGTAGTGGAAAAATTGACTCAATCAGGCATAGATTGCCATACCACCTATACTCCTCAATCCACAGTCCTGAAACTGGAATATCCGACCACCGATCCCGATATCCGCACACTCTCCGTCACCAGCACGGCAGGCTCGATAACTGCAAAGGAAGTGGAAAACGTTGATGCCAGGGCCGCCGTGATCGGCTCCAGTTTGCGAGGTGAAGTGGGAATGGATGTCATCTACACACTTAAAGACAAAAACATGCTTGTGGCTGCCGACATGCAGGGCTTTGTTCGAGTACTACGCGGTGTGGAGTTGAAATACGAACCCTGGAATGAAATGCAGTCTACACTTGCGCTGGTTGATGTGGTCAAAAGCGATGCTGTTGAGGCAGAGTTTCTCACTGGTGAAACGGATATCTACAAAGCTGCCAAATTCTATGCAGATATCGGTCCTCGGGAAATCGTTCTGACTCATAAAGATGGTTTGCTCGTTTACGCGGATGGCAAATTCCATGAGATGAACTTTTATCCTGCACGCCTGGATGGTCGTAGTGGACGCGGCGACACGTGTATTGGTACTTACATTGCGATGCGCCTCTCTAAGTCACCGCGCGAGGCGGGCATCTGGGCGGCGGCGGTTACAAGTCTGAAGATGGAGAACCTTGGACCCTTCGACCGCTCCATGGAAGAAGTGAAAGACCTTATTCATGCAAAATATAATGATTGATCTTACTGAAAAGAAAATACGGTAGTGGTTCAAAATACATGATTGTTGGTAATTGCCAAGTTGTATTCGACGATGAACCAACGTGTGACAAGATGATACATATACACGGCCTTAGAAAAGGACAAGGTCTTACGGACGTATCGAGCTAACTTCTGACGCAACGTGCAATTCCAACGTTCCATGTGATTGGTCTGTCCACTGTCTTTGCCAACACTGCGATGAGTTTCTTTGGGAAAAACTTTTTGATACGCATCCCAAAAATCACTGAACGTGTGGCACTGCCGATATTCTTCTGGAATCTTGGTCCATAAGTCTCTGCATGTTTCAGTACTATGATCGCCAATCACAAAAGCCACGATTTGACGAGTGCGCCGACACATGGCGGTCCAGAGCCAATATTTGGCAGTTTTGATGAATACAAACGACCAAACTTCATCCAGTTCCAGTACATCTTCGGCTTGGGCTGGCAACAAACTTGCTTTGACCGTCGGTTGGGTACTCACCTTTTTTTGAGCATCTTTTTCAAGGTGTTGCGCGAAACATGATAGGTTCGAGCCATACCGCGCAGACTGGGTCGTTCATGATAGGCAGACAAGATTTGCTCTTGCTCTGCCTGACTACGCTGATTGTGCGGATACATGACTGCCGACTTATGACAATCCTTGCACCAGAACTGTTGGTTGCCTGCGCTGTTTTTGCCGTTCTTGACGACATTCATGCTGTTGCATCTGGGACAGTGAAAGTTGACTGTTTTGCTAATCATGTCCCTTTTATACCATCATTTAGAAAGACCCATTACCGAAAATACAAATCCACGGCGCCAAACTGCGGCATATGCCCGCTATCCAGGTTCCTGCGCTTACAGGTGAGGTTGTATTTCAACGTAGTGCTGTGCTGGCTACTTGGGTCATCCGCCCGGATTTGTGAAGTTCAGCGGCTGGAAAGAGGAATTTATGCTCTTTTACACTCAGTTCATAAATTTTCTGGGATCAGCAAGTGGGCATTTCCTTCAGGGCAAGCCGTTACAGTGGGAAGTTGTTAGAGGTACAGGAAAATTAAAATGAAACAACTTTGTGAATGTTCACAAAGTTGTTTATATAGGCGGTCCCGACGGGTTATAAGCCCGCGGAGCGTAATGAATTAGCGGATGATTTTCGATGATCAGAACGCAAAATATTATGTAAGATGTTTTAGATATTTTATCAGGACGATTGTATATCTTCAGCTGTGGCGTGTCGAGCATTCATAAGATGTTAGGTTAAGTTTAAGACAAACGCCCACTAATGTCCACAACCAAGATGGCTCGCAGACCAAATTGCGTAACTTTTCATAGTATAGATCTACAACTGCCGGCGCACTTATCACTGCATCCTCAAACTTCCGCACAGGATTGCGGATCTGGTAAGAAGTGAAGAAATCCAGTCGGTATATTTGGCGGATGTAAGCGTAGGCTCGGACTTATGGCGGGATGATGCCTTATTCTTTGAAGAGACGCATCAATGTATCATGCCCTTTGATTTCCCAAAATTTCCTCTTGAAAATTTCCTAAAAAGTGCTATGATTGTTCGTGACTGATTTTGAGTGATTATGAGCGATTTTATCCCGACTCCTGAACGGCAAAAACAGATACTTTCCCTACTCACGCGGCAAGGACGATTAAGGGTGGCCGAGATCATGAAGCAGTTTTCGATCAGCGAAGCCACTACACGGCGCGATTTGGAGTCTCTTGCTTCGCAAGGCAAAGCGCAAAGAGTGCATGGCGGCGTGATTGCGGTAGAGCAGGCTCCGCCCGAACTGCCAATTCTGGAACGGGAAGGCGAACAACCGGATGAAAAGATTCGTATTGGTCGCGCAGTCGCAAATCTGATCGCCGATAACGAAGCCATATTCTTGGGTTCAGGCACAACTGTGCTTGAAGTGGCGCGCAATCTGAGGGTGCGTAAAAACCTGACCGTGATCACAAATTCCCTGCCTGTATTGAACATGCTGGTCGGGATAAAGGAAATCACGGTCATTTCTTTGGGTGGGATGTTACGTGAAAGTGAACTCTCTTTTATCGGACATATCGCAGAGCAGGCATTGGCTGAAATCCGCGTGGATAAAGTGATTATGGGGACGCGCGGCGTGAGTCTTGAGCACGGACTCACGAACGATTATTTGCAGGAAACTTTGACGGACCGCGCCATCTTGAAGATCGGGCGTGAAGTGGTAATTGTTGCAGATCAAACGAAGGTGAATCGTGTATCGACTGTTTTACTTGCGCCGTTGAACTCGATACATACATTTGTGACGGATTCAAGAGTAGACAGGAAGTTTGTTCAGGCATTGAAACGCAAGGGAATTCAAGTTGTAACTGTATAAGCTGCGAATTATCTTTGGCTTGTGTAATTCGCACTGTGATTCTTGATAAAAATTGAATAAAGGATTCTGAGTACGATGTTGCTCGAAAGCTTCCGCCCGCAATCAAGGCTAGTGACCAAAACCACTTTGGTTAACAAACCAAAATTCCCGGCTATCGACGCGCACAATCATCTTGGTGACCCTTTCGGCGGTGGTTGGGACAAAAAGCCATTAAGCGAATTGCTTGATCTTCTAGATGAAGCTGGTGTGACTCATTACGTTGATCTCGATGGTGGTTGGGGAGAAGATATTCTCTACGCACATTTGAAATATTTCAAGAAAGGTGCGTCGGAACGATTTCAAATCTTTGGCGGCGTGGACTGGTCGAAGTGGGAAAGCATGGGTGATGGATTCGCCGATTGGGCGGCTGGCAGGCTAAAGATCCAGAAAGAGGCAGGCGCGCAGGGACTCAAGATTTGGAAACCATTTGGGTTACATGTCAAAGATGACGGAGGGGTGCTGGTCAAGGTGGATGATGCGCGCTTAATACCGATTTGGGAAACTGCGGGGGAATTGGGATTTCCCGTGATGATCCATGTTGCTGATCCGGTTGCGTTTTTTGACCCGATTGATGAAACAAATGAACGTTGGGAGGAGATCGGCGAGAATCCTGATTGGGCGTTTACGAGTCCGCCATTCCCGTCGTTCATGGAAATTATGAACGGCTTTAAGAATCTCGTGACCCGACATAAGAATACAATATTCATTGGCGCGCATGTGGGTTGTTATGCGGAGAACCTGGGCTGGGTGGGGCAAATGCTGGATGATTGCCCGAACTACTTCATTGATATTTCTGCGCGGCTTGGTGAGCTTGGAAGACAGCCCTACACTGCACGAAAATTTTTCATTCAATATCAAGACCGAATATTGTTTGGTTCAGATATGAGCCCCGATCTGGATGCGTATCGTTTGTGTTATCGCCTGCTGGAAACGGACGATGAATATTTCAATTACAACACAAGCGAAGTGCCGGATCAGGGACGCTGGTATGCTTATGGTTTGTATTTGCCCGATAATGTGTTGGAAAAAGTGTATTACAAAAACGCCGCCAAACTTTTGAAAGTGGATGTGAAAGCGTGATCACGAACAAAAAATTTTCAGTTTCTGTACACGATGACTTTACCTTTGAAATAAGCAGGCAAGGGAAATTTATTTTGGCTAGAGGCCATGCTTTGCCATCCGATGAACATGGCGTAGTGAGTAATTTTCGGGCCGTACAAACAGAAACGATTTCTACGGTCTTAGGAGTGGGACAACGGTTCGCATTTGGCGGTCAGCGCGGCGATATAAATATCAAGTTGACAATCGACTCGTATGATTCTTTGAGTAATTGTGTGGTGATGCAGTCGTATTTTCAAAACACTGGTGAGTCAACAATTAAGCTGAATTCCATTTCAACGCCAACCCTTGATCTGGATTCGGATTGGGCACACGACCTGTGGACGATGCAAGGTGCGGCAATCCATTGGGGTCAGGATTTTGCATTCAAACTGCCAACCGAATTAGAGCGAGAAAATTATTTAGGTCATATTCAAAAAGGGGAAGGCGGCGGTATTCCCGTTGTCTACTTTTGGAATCAAGCCGGTGGGTTGAGCCTTGCGCACATCGAGCCGACACAGGAGTTGTGGTATATGCCCGTCTCCGTATCGGGTGCTGGAACGCGGGTTGCCTTTGAGGATCGACGTGAGCATATTTTGGAATCAGGTGAAGTTTTTCAAACGCCGCGTGTTCTGCTCTCCTTCCATCAAGGTGATTTTTTTGAGCCGCTTAAGCTTTATCGCGAAGTGCTGGCTCTGCAAGGCATAAAAGCACCGGAAGCGAATCACGAAGACTTTGCTCCGGCATGGTGTTCATGGGGTTACGAGTTTGATGTACAACCATCTGAAGTCCTGGGCGTTTTGCCCAAGTTAGGCGAACTTGGAATTCATTGGCTTACTCTCGATGACCGTTGGTTCGATCATTATGGTGACTGGAATCCACGCGCGGATACTTTCCCCAAGGCCGTGGACGATATCAAACAGATGAACGACAAGATCCACGCTTCCGGGGCGCGCTCGCAAGTATGGTGGTATCCGTTGTGTGTTGAAGATGGTGTCGGCGGCTGGGATGCGCAAGTCTATGGTGTTTCGCAAACCTTGAAAGAACATGGTGATTGGCTTGTCCATAATGCAGATGGCTCCGTTGCGCGTAATAACCGCGGCCTGGCGATGCTTTGCCCGGGGTTGCCTGAAGTGCGCGATTATACAGTTGCGCTGACTAGCAAATTTATTTCAGAATGGGGTTTTGACGGACATAAACTCGACAACATCTATACCATGCCCGCCTGTCATAACCCTATTCATCAGCATACTGATCCGCAGGAATCGGTGCGTGGCTTTGCAGAGACGTATCGTCAGATATTCGATATCACCCGCCAGCTGAAACCTGATTCAGTGACTCAGATCTGTCCTTGCGGCACGCCTCTTACTCATACGCTCATTCCTGCCACTGATCAAACTGTCACCGCCGACCCAACCTCAAGCGCGCAAATCCGTCAGCGCATCAAATTTTATAAAGGATTGATGGGACCTCACGCCGCCGTGTTTGCGGATCATATTGAACTTTCGGATGGAAGTCAGGACTTCGCCTCCTGTATCGGCACAGGCGGGGTGCTGTCAACAAAATTTATCCACCCATTAGACGACTCCCTAATACCCCGTCTCAAAGAGTATTGGGCGCTTACCGATGATAAAGAGGCGCTTTGGAAAAAATGGTTTGAGGTCGCCGCACAACATTCCCTGGCGAATGGTGACTATCTGAATCTATATGACCTGGCTTTTGATTTTCCCGAAGCGCATGCCATCCGCAAGAACGGAAAGTCTTATTATGCCTTCTTCACACACGGCATGGACGAAAGTTATTCAGGAGAGATCCAACTGCGGGGATTAGACGAAACGGAAAAATATCAGGTGCAGGATTATGTTGAGGGATGCATACTCAGTGAAGTGACAGGATCCGATCCGCGCATATATGTTGAAATGCGTGGCGCGCTCCTGCTTAGTGCCATCCCAATGGAGGTGCAAAAATGACGACTTCGATTGTTTTTTCTATTATTGGAGAGCCCTCCAGCGATTTGCTCAAACTACTTGATGAGTTTCAGCAAATTCGTAAAGTCCAGATCAACGTGGAGCAAATGAGTTGGGAGGGAGCCTGGGCAAAACTGCTTTCCTTTGCATTACTCGGAAAGAGTCCGGACATTTCTCATATTGGCTCCACCTGGGCAAGTTCTTTGGTGGCGATGAATGCTGTTCGTAGTTTCTCGGCACGCGAAGTGGAAGCACTGGGTGGTGCAGATGCCTTTGTTGCACCCGCCTGGCATAGCGCGACGATGTATGATGATGAACGAGTGTGGTCCATTCCATGGTCATCCTTCACGTTTCTTGTTCATTACAGGCGCGACCATCTGAAAGCCGCCGGTATTCCCGAGGAGCATGCCTTCGATACACCGGATGACTTTCGTAACACAGTCAAAAAACTTAAGGAGAATAAGACTGCCTCGCCGCTCATTCTTCCATCGGGAAAAAACTTTCTTGACCGGGTCCATATTGCGGCAAGCTGGATGTGGGGCGCAGGCGGCGATTACTTCAGCGAGGATGGGCACCAAATATTGCTCAATCGCCCGGAAACGCGTGCGGGATTACGCTCATTCTTTGAGCTTTATCGCCTAATGTCTCCCGGTGACTATCAACTGGATTACGATCAAAGTCTGGCGCGGTTTACGGAAGGTAACGCTTCCATCATCATCGCTGACTGCGGTTATGCCAATGTTATACACGAGCAAAACCCCGGGCTGGTGGCAAAAACTGGCGTGCATGCTTTGCCAGGTGTACCCTTCGTCAGTGGTGATAACCTGATCATCTGGCAGGAAACACGTCATTCCATGGAACGTGAGCACATTGCTCTCGACCTTGTGTCATTCCTGGTTAGTGAAACAGCGCAAAAACGTTTTTGTCAATCTTTGGAGCAGTTTCCCGTTCGGCATGATTCTCTGGATGCGTTGAAATCTCCGATTGACCAAATGGTTCCGATACTCAAAGAAACCTTCGAGCATGGGCGCTCTTACAAACCAGTCCGCCTGTGGAGTCGCTACGAACAGCAGCTTGGGCATACGTTTGATGAGATCACAAACGACATCATTACGAAAACCAATCTGCCGGTTGAATCGATTCTGGAAATTCACTTATCCCTGTTACAACAAAGGTTTTCCCTGCTCATGGGATAGGAGATCACATGACATTGCCGGGACAATATACTCGCGCTGAAATTCTCTCCCAACCTGAAGCCTGGCGCGAGGCATTGGATGCGACAAACGCTTCAGCCTTTCCGCGTGCTGGTGACTACGATCAGGTCATTTTCATAGGCTGTGGCTCGACATATTATCTCTCACTGGCGGCGGCAGCGTTGTACCAGGAGTTGACTGGTCATGCGGCACGCGCTGTGCCTGCAAGTGAGCTGTTATTGAATCCGCAAACAGTGGTGCAGAATAATATTTTACAATTGCTGGTTGCCATAAGCCGTTCCGGTACGACGACAGAAACTGTCAAAGCGGTTGAGAAGTTCAGACAAGAAAAGCGCGGGGACGTGGTTGTCGTCAGCAATTACGATGAAATCCTATCGCGCAATGCTGATGTGAATATTGTGATTCCCAAGGGACAGGAAGAGTCTATCGCGCAGACGCGTTCATTTACTTCGATGTATGTGGCGGTGACTACATTTTGCGCGCACATGGCGGGACGTGATGATCTGATGGAGGCAATGAAGAAACTGCCCGAGGTTGGTAATTGGGTAATTGGCAATTACGAACCATTTGCAAGAACGATCGGGGAAAATTTGGATTTTGATCGATTTTATTTCCTGGGTTCGGGTATCCGGTATGGACTCGCTTGTGAAGTGAATCTCAAAATGAAAGAGATGACTCTTACACACAGCGAGCCGTTCCATTTTATGGAGTTCCGGCACGGACCGATGAGCATGGTCAATGAAAATGCTGTCGTGGTGGGAATGTTGTCAGACATGAACCGGGCTCACGAGGCGAAGGTGTTGTCAGAGATGGAAATACTTGGGGGGACAGTGGTAAGTTTGGGGGAGAAAGAGGCGGATGTTGAATTTAATTCGGGAGTCCCGGAGAGCGTGCGCGGAGTCCTGTATCTTCCGGTTTTGCAGTTGATGGCGTTCTATCGTTCGCTGGCTAAAGGTTTGAATCCCGACCGTCCAAACAATTTGACGTCGGTCGTGAAATTAGATTTGTAACCCTCACCCCATTCCTCTCCCACCGGGAGAGGGAGAATACAAAAAGGAGAGAAGCATGAAAAGATATCTGTTCGTTTTAGTGATGGCGAGTCTGTTGCTTTCCGCGTGCGGAGGCGGTGCGGCAACCGAAGCGCCTGTGGGTGGCGATGAGAAAGCCACGATCCGCGTGTGGACTCACCAGAACGATTCCTTTAACGCGGGATATGAGGCGCTGGCGGAGAAATATAAGCAGGCGCACCCGAATGTGGAGATTGTCTTCGAGACCTTCGATTATGATACTTACATCCAGACACTTCAGACCGCTCTGCCCGCCAAGACCGAAGCCGATGTTCTGCAAATGTTCGGCTCGTGGGTATGCTCTTATGCCGAAGGCGGCAACCTGGCTGAAATGCCCGCCAGCGTTATCTCACTGGACGACGCGAACACGAAACTTCTGGGCGCGCCCATCGGCGGTTACATTTGTGACAGCAAGTTGTATGGCGTGCCGCAGGAATTCAACATTGAGTATGGCGCGGTGCTTTTCAACACCAGGATTGCCGAAGAAGTCGGCGCGACCAATTACACGGACGGATGGGCAAACTGGGATGACGTCATCGAGGATGGAAAGAAGATGGCGGCTGTGCAGGATGGCGTGATGACCCGCGCCGGGCTGAACTTCACCGGCTCAGATGGCATCGCCACGATGTTCCACTCGGTTTACCTGCAGTATGGTGGACAGTACCTGAAGGATGGTGTGTACACCGTCAATACGGCCGAAGGCGTCAAGACTCTTGAATTGATGAAACGCCTGGTGGACGAAGGGCTTGTAGATCCCCTGCTATATAATGACGAAGAGAACTGGGTGGGCGACTCGTACTTTGCCGAGACCAGCGCCATAGGTCTGGTTGGACCGTGGGCGATTCCCGAATACAGCGGCGACTATGCGGAGGTGGCGGCAGTGACCATCTATCAGCCGCTTCCGAGCGTCGGATCTGAACCCACATTTGCGGCAGCATCGGGCTGGGGCTTGACTGTCTCTGCCAACAGCAAGGTGCAGGATGCGGCGTGGGATTTCGTCAATTTTGTGACACTGGACGCGGGTAACGCTGTGGAATGGAACCTGGCATCTGGTACTCTGCCTGCGTTGAAAGAAAACATCAGCGGGGCAAACGCCGACGCCCTTGTGGCTGAGTTCCCATACTTCGAGCCATTCCTCGGCATTCTGGAACACGGTCAGTATGAGGGTCAGTTCCCCGACCGCGATTTCGTCTGGTATGAAGTGGCATATCCCACCGTGTTGAACTTCCTGCAGGGCAACGCCACATTGGAAGAGACGCTTCAAACCATCGAGAGCGAAGTGCAGGGTTCGTTCAAGTAAATCTAGTTTTTTCTCCCTTCCTGCCCCTCTCTTCGCGAAGCATTCCGCTTGGGATCGCGGGAGAGGGGTAAGAGGTGAGAGTTGGAGATGCCAATGACAAACGCAACCCAAACTCGATGGCGACGGTTCTTTCGCGGGCGCGACTCGGCTGAAAAGCAATTCCTTGCAGGCACGATTTCACCGCTGGTATTCTACATGGCTTTTTGGACTGTGTTTCCCCTACTGTGGGGAATTGCGTTGGCATTTTTCAATTACAGTCCCCGGCAGACGGGCGGATTCCTGGGTTTTGGCGAAGGCAATGAGTTTGTCGGATTGCAAAATTTCCAGAACATGTTCAACTTCTCGCCCGAGGCGCCATTGGAAGTACAGCAGTTTCATATTGGGATCAGGGTTACCCTTCTGTTCGCGGCGTTGATCGTGCCGCTCAATTTGCTGATCACATTGCCGCTGGCATTCCTAATCGAATCGATCAATGATAAAGTCAAGGGCATTTTCCGAACGATATTTTTCCTGCCCGTGCTCGCGCCGTCGGTTGGCGTGGCAATTATGTGGGGATTCATCTTCCATCCCCAGCGCGGTTTATTGAACGCCGTCCTCGGCGAGTTTGCGGGGAAACTGATCGGCATCGCCTGGCTCAGGGATTCAAGCCTGACGGTCTGGGGGATTCCTGTTGCATTGTTTGCGATCGTTGTCGCCTATCTTTGGCAGGACATGGGCTACAACCTGATCATCTTCATCGCCGCCTTGCAGGGGATTCCCCAAGGCATCAAGGATGCTGCAAGAATTGATGGCGCGAACTGGTTGCAGATGTTCGCCCGCATCGTCGTCCCGCTTCTTATGCCGACCATTTTGCTGGCTGCCGTTCTGACGATGATCTCCGCCTTTCAGGTTTTCGATATTGTCCAGGTCATGACAGACGGCGGACCCGACGACCAGACGCAGGTGCTCCTATTAAATATTTATAGTTATGCCTTCCGTTACCAGAAAATGGGCTGGGCGGCGGCGGTCTCCATCGTGATGTTCCTCCTGGTGTTCAGCATCTCGCTCGTTCAGACACGCCTGCTTCGCACGGAATGGGAGTATTAGCCGTGACTGCTTCACCCGTTTCCCGAAAGCCGCTCACTTTCCGCATCAACCTGGCGTATTTCATCCTGGTACCTGCCAGCTTGATTGCCCTCTTGCCTTTTGCCTGGATGATCCTCAGTTCATTCAAAACGCTCAAGGAGATTCGCCAAATCCCGCCGACGTTTGTCCCGCAGGAATTCACACTCGACAACTACATAAAAGTCCTTGACGATCCCGACCTGCCGCTGGGAATCTTCTATCGTAATTCTGCCATTATTGCGTTCGCTAATGTGATTCAGGTGTTGTTCACAAGTTCATTGTTCGGTTATATCTTCGCCAAATTTGAATTCAAAGGCAAGAGGGTGCTCTTCTGGTTTATCCTGTCGCTCATGATGATTCCCCACCAAATGACCATGATTCCAGGCTATCTTATCCTTGCCAGACTTGGTTTGATCAACAACCTGCTGGGCTTGATCATCCCGGCCGCGGTAGACGCCTTCGGGATTTTCCTCTTCCGTCAATTCGCGCAGTCAATTCCAAACGAATTGCTCGACGCGGCGCGCGTCGACGGGGCGGGCGAGTTCTACATCTACCGTCGCATCGTCCTGCCGCAACTGGGTCCCGCGCTGGCGACCTTCGGGATGTTGACTTTCATGTTTAACTGGAATGCCTACCTCTGGCCCTTGATTGTATTGACTGAGAAAAACGTCCGCACACTGCCCATCATCCTGACCTGGTTCTCGAACCAGCAGGTCGACAAAACAAACCTGACAATGGCCGCTTCCGTGCTGGTCATTCTGCCCGTCCTGTTCGTCTTCCTTCTCGTCCAAAAGTGGATCGTGGAAGGCATCACGTTCAGTGGCCTGAAAGGATAAATCCAATGACCAAAATTACATTCATCGGCGCGGGCAGTTTGGGATTCACATCCGAACTCGTGCGCGACATCCTCACTTTTCCGCTTTTGGAGGATGCGACTCTCTCGCTCATGGACATCAACCCCGAACGACTCGCATGGGCAAAAAAGGGAGTCGAAAAGTTGATCGCGGCGGGCAATCGTCCAGCGCAGGTCGAAGCGACGAAGGATCGAGCCGAAGCGCTCAAAGGCGCGGATGTCGTCCTGACCACAATTCTTGCAGGTTCCACTGAAGTCTGGCGGCATGATATTGAGATCCCCAAAAAATATGGCGTGGATATTAACGTCGGCGATACGCGCGGACCGAGCGGCATCTTCCGATTTTTGCGCACGATTAATCCCATGATGGACATCGTGCGCGATATGGAAAAATATTGTCCAGACGCGGTGTTGTTGAATTACACCAACCCAATGGCAATGTTGTGCGCCGCAATTGACCGTCAAACGTTTATTCAAGTCACTGGCTTATGTCATTCCGTGCAAGGCACAGCGGAAATGCTTGCTGAATGGATCGGCGCGCCGATCCATGAAATTGATTATTTATGCGCGGGTATCAATCATCAGGCATGGTATCTCGAATACAAATGGAATGGCAGGGACGCTTACCCTCTGATTCACAAAGCCATTACCGAGCGCCCTGAGATTTACAACCATGAACAGGTTCGCAATGAGATGTATCTCGCGCTTGGCAAGTATGTTACTGAATCCAGCGGACACAACTCTGAATACAACCCGTGGTTCCGCAAACGCCCCGACCTCATCGAAAAATATTGCAAAGACGGCACAGGCTGGAATCCGGGCGAGTATGCTTATATCCTCAAAGAATATCAGCGCAACGAAGCGACGTGGCAGGATCAAGTCAAGGAACGCCTCGCTGAAAAATTAACTGATAAAGATTTGCAACGCGAACAGGAATACGCTGCCTACATCATCAATGCCCTCATGGGTGGCGAGATGTTCAAATTCAATGGCAATGTCCGCAACACGAATCTCATCACCAATCTTCCGCAGGGCGCATGTGTCGAAGTACCCGTCGTTGTGGATAAAGCTGGCTTCCATCCGATTCACGTCGGCGCGTTGCCGCCTGAATGCGCGTTGCTCACCAGTCTTTCCAGCGGCATCGAAGAGATGGCGATCACTGCCTCCATTGCGGGTGATCCAACGATGGTCTATCGCGCCATTGCACACGACCCATTGACTGCGGCCATGTTATCCCTCGCCGAGATCCGCCAGATGACCAACGAACTCTTCGCACAACACAAAGAGTATCTGCCTCAATTTAAAGAACATGCGGTTTAATGATTTCCTGACGCTTGTTGTTCTTTCGTCATTCCTATTAGGATGTAAACCCGCTTCACCCTCAACCGAGACTGATTCACCGACCATGGAGATTCCTTTGACCACTACATCTTCCTCCACCTGGTGGCGTCCCACTGTTGGACTTATCTGGCAATGGCAAATTGGTGACAACGATATTGATACCACCATCGAAGCCGATGTTTATGATATTGATCTATATGTTGACAAAGCCATCATTGACAAATTACACGACCAAGGACGCAAGGTCATTTGCTACATGAGTGTCGGGTCATGGGAGGATTGGCGACCTGATAAAGATAAGTTCCCGCCCGAAGTACTTGGTAAAGATTACGAAGGCTGGCGCGGTGAAAAATGGCTGGATGTCCGTCAAATAGATAAACTTGCCCCCATTCTCCTTGCGCGGCTGGATTTATGTAAATCAAAAGGCTTCGATGCGGTTGAACCAGACAATATGGAAATCTATACTAACGATACAGGTTTCCCGCTCACGTACGAAGACCAATTGAAATTCGCGCTATGGCTCGCAGACGAATCTCACAAACGCGGGCTCGCCATCGGCATCAAGAACGCATCTGACCAGGTAAAGGATTTGCTTGAGCATTTCGACTTCGCCATCATCGAAGACGCGTTTTACTACAACTGGGCTGATAAGATGTCGCCCTTCATCGAAGCAGGCAAACCCGTCTTCGCCGCCGAATACACCGACCTGCCCGGAGATTTCTCCGCTTTTTGCGAACAATCAAAAGGACTCAAATTCAGTACCATCCTAAAAAAACGTGGACTGGACGCTTGGTTGCAAACCTGTGAGTAGGTCACGCTTCAAGCGTGACCTACCTGATACTTCGCACATGAAACTCATCTCCATCGGCAAACTACGCGGATTACAACAAATCTCCTCACAACGCGGCACCTTCACTGCGCTTGCACTTGACCATCGCCAGAATCTGCGCAAAGTCAACCCTGTTTTCGTCAGCGATGAAGAACTCTCGCGTTTCAAACTGGATGTCACCTCCACGCTCGCTTCCAAGGCGACGGCTGTTTTGCTCGACCCCGAACTTTCCGCCGCCCAAGCCATTGCTCGACGCTCGATTCCAAACAATGTCGGTCTGGTCGTTGCAGTTGAGTCCACTGGCTACACTGGCGACGCGACTGCACGTCACGCGCAAATCCTCCCTGGCTGGAATGTGGAGAAGGCCAAACGCATGGGAGCAAGCGCCATCAAGTTGTTGGTGTATTATCATCCTGATTCACAGACCGCAAAAGAAATTGAAGACTTTACAGCAATGGTCGCGGATGATTGCAAGAAACATGATTTGGTTCTGATGCTTGAACCATTATCTTATTCGCTCGACGAAAACAAAAAACTTTCAGCGGACGAGAAACGTTATGTTGTGGTTGAAACTGCCAAACGATTAACGCCTCTGGATGTTGATATTCTCAAAGCCGAATTCCCTCTCGACCTCAACGAAACCGATGAATCCAAATGGATGGACGCCTGCCGGGAGATTTCGTCTGCGTCCAGCACGCCGTGGATACTGCTCTCGGCCGCGGTGGATTACGAAACCTTCGTGCGACAGGTCACTGTTGCCTGCAACGCGGGCGCGAGCGGAATTGCCGTTGGGCGCGCGCTCTGGAAGGAAGCTGTCACATTGAATAATGATGACCGCATGAAATTCCTGCGCACTACCGCGCGCCAACGTCTCGCGCGGCTCACATCATTATGTCACGCGCTGGCAAAACCCTATACTGATTTTTATCAAGCCGACGCGCCATTCAATTGGTACAAGACCTACTAATGTTCGATATTCTCGTTGCAGGCGAAATCAATCCCGATCTGATCCTCACGGGCGATGTCACACCTGAGTTTGATCAGGTAGAAAAACTCATCGACTCCGCTGCTCTCACAATCGGTTCATCCTCAGCCATTTTTGCGTGCGGCGCGGCGCGGCTTGGCTTGCAGGTCGCGTTCATCGGTATCTGCGGTGACGATGTTTTTGGGCGTTTCATGCTCGATGAAATGCAAAAGCGGGATGTGGATGTCAACAACGTGATCGTTCGTTCGGATGGACAAACTGGACTTAGCGTCATCCTCAACCATCAATCTGACAGAGCGATTCTGACTCACTCCGGCTTGATCGCTGAACTACAAGCCTCAGACATCCCTGACGCGTTGTTGAGCGAATCGAGGCACCTGCACATTGCATCGTACTTTCTGCAAACCAAACTCCAGCCAGATCTGTCGACTCTCTTTCGCCGTGCATATTCACTCGGACTGACCACTTCACTAGATACAAATTACGATCCATCTGAACAATGGCTTGGCTTCGACGAACTGCTTTCATGCACTGATGTGTTTCTCCCCAACCAAACCGAAGCCTTGTCCATCACGAAATCATCCAATGTCGAATCTGCCTCCAGGCAACTTGCCCAAAAAGCGAAACTCGTCGCCGTCAAACTCGGTGCGGAAGGGGCGTTGGCGTGTCAGAATGAATCCATTGTGCGTACCAATTCAATCCCGGTCGACGTTGTTGATGCCGTTGGCGCTGGCGACTCCTTCGACGCGGGTTTCATCTTTGGCTGTTTGAACAACTGGACGAACGAAAAATCCCTGCGAATAGCTTGCGTGTGCGGCGCTTTGTCCACACAGCAGGCTGGCGGGACGAATGGTCAGCCAACTCTTGAAGAAGCGATGAAATATGTATCTTGACGAGGTTGTCGCTGCGCAAAAACGCGGGGAAGCGATGGGGATCACGTCGGTTTGTTCGGCGCATCCCCAGGTTATCAAGCAAACTTTAAAGGTCTCGCAGACCTTTAAAGTTCCACCACTAATTGAAGCCACCTGCAACCAGGTCAATCAATATGGCGGTTATACAGGCATGACGCCGAAGGCTTTCGTCGCGTACATGCAGAGCATTACGGAAGAAATTAACTTTCCATTTGAAAACATCATCGTCGGCGGAGATCATTTGGGTCCAAACGTCTGGCAAAATGAACCTGCTGAATCTGCAATGCAAAAATCAGAAGTGTTGATCCGTGATTATGTGCAGGCTGGGTTTAGGAAGATCCATCTCGATTGCAGTATGAGACTTGCAGATGATCTATTGGGCACGTTGGATGTGGAAGTGATTTCTTCACGCGTGGCGCGGCTGGCAAAAGTTGCAGAAGAATCCGGTAATAAGAATTTACGTTACATCATTGGCACTGAGGTTCCCGTCCCCGGCGGCGCTACTGAGCACGCGGAAGGCGTCAGTGTGACAAAGGTTGAGGACGCCCGGCAGACCATCGAGGTCACGCGCGAGGCGTTTTTGAGGAGAGGATTAGCTGAAGCCTGGGAAAGAGTCATTGGAGTGGTGGTGCAACCCGGCCTGGAATTTGGCGATGATTTCATCCTGCCTTATCAACCTGAACGGGCATACGACCTATCGCGGTTTATCGAGTCCCAGCCATTAATTTATGAAGCGCACTCAACGGATTATCAAACACGAAGTTCCCTGAAGAATCTCGTGCATGACCATTTTGCAATACTCAAAGTAGGACCTGCGTTAACGTTTGCTTTTCGCGAGTCAGTCTTTGCGTTGGCCATGATCGAGAATGAGTTAATTGCGAAAGACCGGCGGTCGAACTTCATTGAAATGTTGGACGATATGATGCTGAAACATTCCGAGTATTGGAAAAAGTATTATCATGGGACAGAAGAGGAACAAGCATTCAAGCGCAAATATAGTTTGAGCGACCGCGCTCGCTACTATTGGGTTCAACCAGAGGTGAATAATGCATTCACGCGGTTAATGGAGAACCTGGGTGACAGGACTTTACCTTATGCATTGTTGAGCCAATTTGCAGGGTGTACTGGTCTCAATGCGGTTCAAGTCATTCAATCAAAAACAAATAAAGTTTTGGAGGATTATTTTTATGCAGGGCAGTACTTGCGCAATGAATGATCTTAAAATTATTCTTTCACCCACTGGCAATGCCATGAGATATATCCGATTGGATGCATCCCTGTCCGTGCGGTTGTTATGGGGATTCACAAAATCCGTGCACTTGCTCGCCTGCTGTTGTTACGAAATATCAAAAGCGGATCTCGGGTCCATTGTTGGATCGCATTGACATCCATATTGAAGTTTCAAGAGTTGACCACGAAAAGTTGAGAGGGGTTCGACTAGGGGAGAAGTCCGACATCATCTGCAACGCGGATATGCGCGTCGGTGAGATCAGGTAATTTTGCAAGTTACAGGCTGACGTCAGAGCTTGATGCAGGCGGCAATGATTCAACTCAATCTATCGGCGCGTGCCTATCACCACGTCTTTAGTTGGCACGTACCGATGTACCAGACCCGTATGATCGATGTGCCGAATCGCGGTCCCGACGGGAGTGGAAACAGCGACGCGTAACTACTGTGGTGCTCGGTGAGTTAAGTAATATTTTTGATTATAACAGTGTATCCTTAAACTGATTTTTTTCGATACGGACCTCTATGTTTATTCGGGGGGTTTATTTTTAAAAGCAACAAGGCAACTCAATGGCGTAGACCCTCTTAACTCAATGCGAGTGTGATCGCTTGCTCAGTGGTCAACGTCGCGCCTTTCGACCATGCCAGTTCAAATGCGACATCCCCAAGCTGAGCGCGTACTTTGGTCAATACAGCCATTACATGCTTCTGTGCGACTTGTTCGAGCGGCGCGCCAATGCGGATCCTCAATGCCTCGGCTGCCGCCAGGAGTTGAACCGCTTGTTCGTCGCGTCCTTCCCTTTCATTGACTTGGGCGATAAGTTCAAAAGAGTAAGGATAGCCTCGTGGCAAACCCAAGTGTTGGCGAATGCGAAGGGCTTCGGAGAGGTATTCCCTGGCAATCTTATACTCCCCCATCTTAGAAGCCGTTTCCCCCAGATTGTGTATGACCGTGGCAACGCCACGTTGGTAGCCCAGTGAACGAAAGAGGTCTCGGGCTTCGAGGAATGCCTGTCTC
>Ga0137338_1000040_pt1 | contig 19751 bp, 18 predicted proteins | sample EasRivERMLT366_2_FD_104770 | JGI IMG/M metagenome (GOLD analysis project Ga0137338, IMG submission 104770) | Soil microbial communities from meander-bound floodplain in the East River, Colorado, USA - East River MetaG ERMLT366_2 | ecosystem: Environmental > Terrestrial > Soil > Floodplain ...
CCAACCAACTGCGCCAGAAGATCGGCGTCATGTTCGGCAACCCTGAAACCACCACCGGTGGTCAGGCGCTCAAGTTCTATGCCTCTGTCCGTCTCGATGTGCGTCGCATCCAGGCCATCAAAGTCGGCGATGAAGTCATCGGCAATCGCACCCGCGTCAAAGTGGTCAAGAACAAGGTCGCGCCCCCCTTCCGCACTGCCGAGTTCGATATCATGTTCAACGAAGGCATTTCCAAATCTGGCGATGTGCTTGATCTCGCCACCAAGTTCGAAGTCGTTGCCAAGCGCGGCGCCTTCTTCTCGTACGGTGACATCCGCATCGGTCAGGGACGCGAGAACGCCAAGGATTACCTGCGCCAGAACCTTGATCTCATGAACGAGATCGACGCCGTCATCCGTCAGAAAGCTCTCAGCGGCGAGATCGCTCTCCCACTCGATATTGGTCCAGGGTATGACTCTGCTGGCGGCGGAGCAACCGAAGAAGAAGAAGTATAAAAACACCCGTAAGGGCGACCTTTACGGTCGCCCTTTTTATTTTATGAAGATGAAAACCCGCATCTCGCTTCGCGCAAGCCTTTGCCTGCTCATCGGTCTATTGACTCTGATCTCAAACTCAGCCTGCTCCCCCACCTCCACACAGACGCCCTTCATCCCACCCACAGCCCAGTCCCAGCTCATCGAACCGACCTTCATCATCAACCCAACCCAGAATGTTGCCCTCGTTCAAAGCACACCCCTGCCTACCATCATCATTCCAACCGCCACCATCAACCCCGGAGACTGCGTCAGCAACCTGACCTTTATCGAAGACCTGACCATCCCTGACAACACCTCCATCGCCTATGGCGCAACCATTGACAAACAATGGCTGGTGCAAAACAGCGGCACCTGCAACTGGAACGCAGAGTATCGTCTCAGGTATATCGGCGGAGCCGTCCTCGGCGCACCCGAAGAGCTTGCCCTCTATCCCGCCCGCTCGGGCACACAAGCCACCATTCAGATCACATTCACTGCCCCCTTCTCAGATGGCGAATACGAAAGCGCCTGGCAGGCATTTGACCCTTCCGGTTTAGCCTTCGGTGACCCGATCTACATACGGATCATCACAGTCTCACCATAACAAAACATCTTCGTCCTGAGCGGCAGGAGTGAGTGAAAGTCGACACTTGCATGATTTGCTTAGCAAATCATGCAAGTGCAGGTGAGGCCCGCATATGAAAGACAGGGTTGCAAACGACCTTCGTTTCGACTTCGCTCGCTAAGGCTCGCTCCGCTCAATGCGATTGGAGAATAATATGTCCCCACAAGCTGACTTTCCCCTTGTCTTCGAACAACTCAAATCCATCCTCAAACCTCACGAAAAAAATCTTGCACTCACGGCAGATTCATCCACTGCTTATTCCCTCGATGGTCCCTACAGTGAAAAATACAAGCAGGTGATCTTCTTTGGCTCGGCACAGATTAAAAAGAATTATGTATCTTTCTATTTGATGCCTGTATATATGTTCCCCGATCTGCTAAAAAATATTTCTCCCGAACTCAGGAAACACATGCAGGGAAAATCATGCTTCAACTTCAAAAAGGTCGAGCCTGAGCTATTCAAAGAACTGGCTGAATTAACTCAACAAAGCATTGAAAAGTTTCGAGCGGCAGTAAACAAAGGCGAAATGTAATATGAAGTTCAAACTTGAGACCATCATCAACAAACCCCGCGCCGATGTATGGAAAGCCTTTGACAATGTGGAGAACATGCAGAAGTGGCAACCCGCGCTGACAAACCACGAGCTGTTGAGTGGCACATCCGGTCAGCCCGGGGCGGTCTCCAAACTAACGTACAAAGAAGGTGAGCGCGAGTTCGCTTTGGTCGAAAAAGTCACCCACCGCAATGAACCCAATGAACTCGATGGGGTCTACGAAAATGTTTTTGCTGATAACGGTGTTAAAAACAAATTCATAGAGCAAGGCAAAGATCAAACCCTCTGGGTGGTTGAAACAGAATTCAAGTTCAAAACCCTGCTCATGAAGATCATGGGAAACCTGTTGAAAAAGAACTATGTCAAACGCACCCGGAGGGATATGCAGCGATTCAAAGAAATGGCTGAAAATTTATAAGACCATGTCGTTGCGAGGAGCGTTCGTGCTCTTTGCGACGAGCAATCACCTCACAGTGTTGGAGATTGCTTCGGACAGAAGGGCATCGCCCTCGCAATGATATATTTTTATTTAAACGATCGCGTTCTGCATCAAATCAACCGCCACCTGCTCGACCGCGCTGATCTCCAACACAATATCCCGCAAATGTGCACGCAACTCCGCCGCCTGAGCATTGGACAAAGGAAAGTCGGTCTCAGATTCCTTTAGTAATTCTCGCAAGCGCACATTGATCTTCTTGATCTCCGGCAAAGCAGACTCACCTTTATCAACGAACAAATCATGTTTTTTCTGGATCAACTTTTTGCCCTCGCCCAACATCGGGACATCATCAGGCAATACCGAATCCGCAAACTTGAGCCACAACGTATAACTTTCAAGGAACTTCCCAGCCGCATCTTTCAATGCAGGTTTTTTCAGGATCAGCGCGGCCTCGTCGAGAAACTCCGCGTACACGCCACGGTCCGCGCCATCGGCTGTGCCCCAGGTATTCACCCAGTGATATAACCCCGGCTGAATCGGTGAACCTGCCAGCGCATGAAACATGCGCACGCCGGGCGCAAAGTATCTTTCCCAACCATGCTTGTTCCGTGTATTGACAAGCAGGTCAGTAAACTTTTTATAAGCCGCAAAACCAAAATTATCGCGCCCACCCTTCGGCGGCTCTTCTGTAAAAAGCTTGATGGTTTGACAAATGCCCTTGTGGACGGCGGCAGGCAATTTGGTCGTCTGAGGCGCATCGAGCGTCATGATCTGATACTTGTCCTCTTTGACGCGTCCGCGTGCTTTCGTCAATTCTGCCATGGAGACTTGAAAGGGCTGGCTGGAACGATCCACCACAGTCACAGATTTGCCATTCGTCTCAATCGCAAGGCTCGGAATCATGCTCCACATCATATCCGCTCGCAAAAGATCGTTATAAGGCAGACTGAACTGGTCCGCCCATATCAGTGGATACAATCCACTTTCAAGCACATTGACCAGATTCTTCTCAGCGATATCCACTTTGTTGGTTTGCTGAATATCCTGCGCGATCCCCAGGCGTTCGAGGATGGTCGTGAACGGACTGAATGTATTGCGCGGCAGCATCGCAACATGTGGCAGATAGCCCTTGTATTCAAAGGTGAAATACCCGAATGCAATACCGCCGCTGACACCGAGCAACAATGCCTCTGAATAGGGCTTGCCGGTGTGCGGCGCTTTTACGCCTTGTATCGCCAGGGCATTGTGAATGCTTCCCGTTTCATAGTGACGACCGATAAATTGAGTTTTTGTTTTCATGTCTGCCTCCAAAATTAATCTTGCGGCATTATAAAGAGGGAAAACCAACTTTCCAGAAATTAGAGACCTACTATGCACTTTTTCAAAAGAGACTTCGGAAGACCGGGCGCAACACAAGTATAATCACGGACATGAAACAGGGAACTTTTAGAAAGGGACAGTCATCCGCTTCGCGAAAATGATTGTCCCCTAATTTTTATCAGGAGACAACATGAGTCACATCACAATTAATACTCGCAAACCACACGACTGGAAAGGCATCAACATCGCGCTTGCCACTGCCCCGAAAGAAATTTCTCCGGATACCGCAGGCAAAGATGTTGGGGAGATCCGCTTCAACCCCGCCGAACAAAAGGCAACAGTCTCATTGGGTGCAAAGGAAAAAATAAATCTGGAAACGTTCCGGCGCGCGGGCGGCGCCATCGCAAAGTGGACTGCCAAAAATAAAGTGACCGAATTGGGAATTGAAACCGCTTCCTTCGCTGACTTTGGCCCCTTCGGCTCTGCTCAGGACAAGCCTGCTCCTGAACAAATCGCCTTTGCCCTCGCTGAAGGGATCCTGCTGGGCTCCTTCCATTTTGATAAACACAAAAGCAAAAAAGAAGAACCAGCACCAGCCACCATTTATTTTCTCAATGAGGATTTCAAACAGATCACCGACCAAGCAACTGTCGTCTGCGAAGCGACAAACCTCACCCGTGCCTGGGCACATGAACCAGCCAACGTTATCAACCCTGTGACACTTGCCGACCGAGTCCAGGAGTTGGCGAAAGAAGTTGGACTCAAATGCACGATTTTAGATGATAAGCAACTCGCTGAAATGGGCGCGGGAGCCATCGTCGCGGTTGGGCAGGGAAGCTCAACGCCCTCGCGCCTGATCGTTTTGGAGTATCAGCCTCGCGCGCTGAGCGGAGCCGGAGGCGCACACGAAGCGGGGAAAGAGGCGCAGCCTGTCGCATTGGTGGGCAAAGCCATCACATTCGATACCGGCGGTTATTCCATAAAAACCACGTTGGGGATGGTCGGCATGAAATATGATAAATGCGGCGCAATGGCGGTGATCGGGACGATGGTTGCGGCATCGAAGTTGAAGCTCCAAACGCCGATCGTGGGTGTGCTTGCAGCATCTGAAAATATGATCTCAAATGTGTCGTATCGCCCGAACGATATTCTGAAAACACTTTCAGGCAAAACCGTTGAGATCATCAGCACTGATGCAGAGGGACGTCTGGTGTTATGCGATGCGCTGGCTTATACACAACAAAACTTCAAGCCGCGTGTGATGATCGATCTCGCAACGCTTACGGGTGGCGTGGTCACTGCGCTCGGCTCCACGCGCGCAGGGTTATTCTCGAATCGGGATGAAGTTGCAAATGCGCTGTTCGATGCTGGCGAGCAAACTCATGAACGCTTATGGCGCCTGCCATTGGACGAGGAGTATTTTGAGATCATCAAAAGCGACGATGCAGACATGAAGAACTCAGCGGGAGCCGCCAAGGCATCCCCCATCGTCGGCGGCATCTTCCTGAAACAATTCGTAAATGACGAAACGCCCTGGGCTCATCTCGATATCGCCGGCGTTTCAGATTGGGACCATGAAATGCCCTACTGCCCCAAAGGCGCCAGCGGATTCGGTGTGCGCCTGCTCGTGGAATATTTGCGCGGGTTGGAATGATTCAATCTTAACCACGGAGACACGAGTCACGGAGTTTTTGATTTTCTCTGTGTCTTCGTGTCGCCGTGGTTCAAAACCCGCCTCACCAAAAACATTATTCCTGATAGAATAGCAATCGAAGAGGCCTTTCCCGGGCTTCTTCCATGTAACCACATCAAGGATATATACTTTCAATGCACTATAACTTCCGCTTATTCTGGCGCACATTCTACCGCTCCTTCTTCGCTTCGAAAAACACGCCTGCAAGACTCACTCGAAAAAGAATCATCTTCCTGGCTTTGTTCTATCTGGTCTGGCCCATCGGTTCACTCATGCACTGGTTCTTTTTCTGGCTGGATGACATCCTCTTCCCCGCCCACAAGACACAACCCATCGAAAAACCACTTTTCATTTTGGGCAACCTGCGCAGCGGCTCTACGTTTCTGCATCGCCTGCTCTCACGTGACTCAGAAACCTTCACCAGCCTGACCACCTGGGATATTTATCTCACTCCCTCGGTTACACAAAAGAAGATTACGCAATTTGTCGCGCGCCTCGATAAAAAACTTGGCGGGCATTTACATCGCGCCCTGTATGCCTTTGACCGCGCCACATTGGGGAAGATCAAAATCCATCCCATATCATTCTTCCAACCCGAAGAGGATGAAAATATTCACCTGCACATTTGGGACGGTTACTTCGTCACATTCCTCTTCCCCTTCATGGATGAGTTTGCCAACTATCAACATTTCGACGAAGCTCTTTCACCTGAACACAAACGCCGCATCATGACATTTTACAAATCCATGTTACAGCGCCATATGTATGCCACGGGCAAAAAATATTTCGTGGCAAAGAATCCCGCATCGAGCGCCAAGATCGAGACACTCGTTGAATTCTTCCCCGAAGCCCGCATTATCTATCTTGCCCGCAACCCACTGGATATGTTACCCTCCACCGTCTCATGGATCAACTACGCGCGCCGTCAATTCACCGATCCAAAAGAGACCTGGTTATACTTGGATGAAATCGTGGACATGACCCAACACTGGTACCGTCACCCGCTTCAATACCTTGATTCGCATCCTTCCCCCCGACACCTGATCCTCAACTACGACGACCTGATCCAACGCCCGGAAGCAGTCCTGCGCGCGTTCTACGAGCAGTTCGGCTACCCCGATAAACCGGGACTGGAAGGCATCGTGGATGAAGCTGTAAAAGAGACCCTCTCATATAATAGCGATCACGTATATTCATACGAAGAGATGGGTTTCACACGCCAACAAATCATTGAACTGTATCCGGAAATTTTTGAGAGGTTTGGCTTCGAAAAGCGCGCGCCGATTCACTCCAATACGGAAAAACGGTCTGCCCAAATCCCTGCAACGGATTAAACGAATTGCCCGAAGAAAATTCTTCGGGCAATTTTATTACTGGGAAGATTTCTTTGTCCGGGTCGTTGGCTTCTTTTTCGGAGTCGGAGATTTTGCTGTGGTCTTGTTTGCTGAGGCCTTCTTTCCAGCAACCGCTTTGGTTGTTACCCTGGAAACCTTTTTCACACGGGGAGTCTTCTGCGCTTCAACTAATTCTTCAGGCTCTGCCTGCAATTTCGGCTGAGTGGAAATTTGATACTCTTCCTCCCAATTTTCGGCAACTGGCAGGCTGATTTTTTTATAGCGCGCCATCAACATGATCACACCTACAATACCCATCAAGCCCGCGAAGATGCCTGAATAACTGATAATTGTCCCGGGAATCTTCGGTTGATCAGGACGAAAAAACAATTCGAGCCATGCACGCCCAAAGCCCGCCGCAATCAACCAGCCGGCGAAGATCGTGCCGGGCTTTAAAGTCTTCCCGTAACGTCGTGACAGCCACAATAAGATACCTGCTGTGGCAAAGTTCCATAACATCTCATAAGCAAATGTCGGATGGAAGCGCGTGGCTTCGCTCAATCCTTGAAAATCAGGTAAACGGTGTTCCGCTTCGATCTTGATTCCCCAGGGGAGGTCAGTCGGCGGACCGTACAATTCCTGGTTGATGAAGTTCGCAATCCGCCCGATGCCCTGACCGATCAACATGGCAGGTCCGGCTGAATCTAAAAACAACCATGGATCAAGCTTGTTCCGGCGGAGATAGGTTAGCAGCGCAACGGCGCCAAACAGAAAACCGCCAAAAATATGCAACCCACCCTGGGGGATATTGATGATCTGGATCGGGTTCTCAATATAATAGCGATTGCCGCCAATTGTGGCGTTCAACACATACCAAAGACGCGCTCCGATGATACCGATGGGTAAAACCCAGACCAACGCATCCCAGATCGTATCGCTGTTTTCGCCATGACGTTTAAGCGCCCGCTCAACCATCAACGAACCAACGACCACGCCAACCATGACGATCACGCCATACCAGCGCAGGGAAAATTCTCTGCCAAAGATTTCAAATGTATGAATCACAGGGTCCATCATGTACACCTCGATAATAGTTTTGAACGATTATAACAAATGGAACAAAATAAAAGAGTAAATTGCATTATGCGACCATTGGAGCTCCACACCTTTATTGATTGCCAAAAGGATGATATATTCAACGTAGCCGCAAAAACACAGGGCGCGCTTCTCACAAATTTGAAAGCTCGGCTAGAAAAACAAAAACCGCTTGCACCACCTCTTTGAACATGCTATAATCAACGAAAATCCCCAGATACTTTACAAACTCATGATTGCGCAATCCGCATGTACGGCGATTTAACCTGCACGGGTTCCGCGTAAGACGAATTTGAACGAATCTCCTCACTCACTCACAAACTAAGGGACACCCCCAGCCTGCCCTTTCGGGCTCTGCTGGTTAGATTCACATTCCATCACTCCACAACATAAACGAGAAAAGAAACATGAAAATACTTGAACTTGAGAACGAACCTCTTTCCAAACTGCGCGGCATGGCGAAGACATTAAATATTCCCAACGCCAACCGCCTGAAGAAAGAGACGCTTGCCATGATGATCCGCGAGGCGGAGGCGCAGAAGGAAGGCATTGAACTGCGCGGCGGTATCCTGGAGATCATGAGCGAAGGTATTGGCTTCCTGCGGGCCACAAACTACAGGATCAGCGACCAGGATGTGTACGTCTCGCAAGCTCAACTTCGACGACACGATCTGAGGGCAGGCGACCTGGTGATCGGTCAGGTACGTCCCCCACGCGAAAGCGAAAGACATTTTGGATTGCTCAAGGTCGAATCGATCAACGGCGTGGACCCCGAAGAAGCCGCCCGGCGTCCGGTTTTTGAGGAACTCACCCCGATCTTTCCTGAAAAACGATTTGATCTTGAAACCGACCACGATACGCTGGCGCCGCGTTTGATCAACCTGATCGCCCCCATCGGGCGCGGACAACGTGGTCTGATCGTGTCACCTCCCAAGGCGGGAAAAACTACAATTCTCAAGCAAATTGCAAATTCAATTTCAACCAAATATCCCGATGTGCACTTACTGGTTGCCCTGATCGGCGAACGCCCTGAAGAAGTAACCGACATGGATCGTTCAGTGGATGCGGAAGTGGTTGCCTCCACATTTGATGAACCGGTCACGTCACATGTTCGCACTGCAGAACTGGCTTTAGACCGGGCGAAGAGATTGGTGGAGATCGGTCGGCATGTAGTGATCCTCATGGACTCGATCACCCGTCTGGCGCGTGCATATAACCTGGTTGTGAATCCCTCCGGGCGCACGCTCTCAGGCGGTATGGATCCATCAGCCTTATATCCACCCAAACGATTCTTCGGCGCGGCGCGCAATATTGAAGAAGGCGGATCGCTAACCATCATCGCCACCTGCCTTGTTGATACCGGCTCACGTCTCGATGATGTCGTCTATGAAGAATTCAAAGGCACCGGCAATATGGAGTTGTTGCTCTCACGCAAACTACAGGAGCGACGAATTTTCCCTGCCGTGGATATCGAGCGTTCATCCACACGCCGCGAAGACCTTTTGCTTGGTCCGGACTTGTTGCAACGTGTCTGGCTGATGCGCCGTATGTTCACCCAGATGATTACTCAACAGCCGCAGGGCGCCGGAATGGACAATTCCGTTGCAACTGAAGCGATTATCACAAGGCTCGATCGTGCCCGCAACAATCAGGAATTTCTTGAAAATCTCGGAAGAGATGCTTAACATTTCGAATGCCAAACCTCAGAACATTTTTCAGCAACAATAAATTCAATATCATCAGTTGGTTTGTCACTCTGACACTTGTAACAGGGCTGGTGTCAGGCGCGCTCATCTGGAAGCAATCCACAGCCACGGCACAAGCCCTTGCCCCCCTGCCGACCACGGCTCCAGATGAGGAACAGCCTGAAGTGGAAATGCCAGCTTTGGGTGTGTCTGAAGCGTTTTTATCCATTGGACGAAACATCCAATTGAAGACAAATATCCCTGCGGATAAACCCCGATACACGATTGAAGAATATCGCGTATCACGCGGCGACTCGATGTTTGCCATTTCAGAGTCATTCAAACTCACGCCTGAAACAGTTTTGTGGGCAAATTATGATGTTTTGCAGGATGATCCTCACAGCCTTTCGCCCGGTCAGGTTTTGAAAATCCCTCCCACTGATGGAATCTATTATCAATGGAAAGAGAACGACACACTCGATTCTGTTGCCAGTGAATTTGAAACCACCATTGACGATATTCTGAATTATGCGGGCAATGATATTGATCTTTCAGACCCGAAAATAGAATCTGGCTCATGGGTGATGATACCCGGCGGAAAACGCGAATTCGTGCAATGGCTTGTGCCCACCATAGCAAGCGGAGCATCGGGAACATCATCCACCAGTCAAAGTGCCTGCCCGGGAGGCGCAGTCGGAAGCGGAGGGCTCATGTGGCCTGCAGACGCCCATTCGCTTTCCGGTAATGATTATTGGCCCGGGCATCTCGGCATTGATATTGCCGCGGGCCAGGGCGCCCCTGTTTATGCCGCAGATAGCGGCGTGGTCACCATGGCAACAGGCGGCTATAACTACGGCTATGGCAATGTGATCCAAATTGATCATGGCAACGGATATTCCACAATTTACGCGCACTTAAGCACGATCGGCGTCAGCGCGTGCGCGAGTGTTGGTGCAGGTCAATGGATCGGTGCATCTGGTAGTACGGGCAACTCACAGGGCGCGCACTTGCATTTTGAAGTTCGACTGAATGGCGGGTTTATCAATCCCTGGTTTGTATTACCCTAATGTCAAAAAACTAAAGACCTGAAAACCTTTAGTTTTTTTATTCCCATGAATCAACAAGAACTCAAAGCCGCTCTCTCAAAACTTCCGTTAGGAGCCATACGTTATTTTGATTCCATTGGCTCGACCAATGATGAGGCACTCGCCTGGGCGGCGAACGATGCACAGGATCTTTCGATTGTGGTTGCAAACGAACAAACTGCAGGTCGTGGACGACTCGACCGCCCATGGTTCACGCCTGCCTCCACAGCCCTGGCTTTTAGTTTAATCCTGCGTCCCACTGTGGATGAAATACCGCATCTCTCGCGGACCGTAGGCCTGGCCGCGCTTGCATTATCTGATTCCTTCGGGATATTGGGACTCGCACCGCAAATCAAGTGGCCCAACGATGTTTTACTAAATGGCCACAAGGTTGCAGGTATTTTAATTGAACTGGTTTGGTCAGGCGAAGATGTGGATTGTGTAGTGATCGGCATTGGCGTCAATGTCACAAAAGGCGCCGTCCCATCTACAGATATATTGCGCTTCCCCGCCACCAGCCTGGAACACGTGCTTGGCGAAGCGCCCGATCGCATCAAGTTATTACATGATATTCTTGCGTCACTGATCTCTTTACGTCCACATATGCGCTCAGACTCCTTCATGGCTGCATGGGAAAAGTCACTGGCTTATTTTGGCAGGCAGGTTCAGGTGGAAATGGGTGGCGAGCAATCCGTTACGGGAAAAGTTATCGGGTTGGAACCAGATGGAAGCCTGAAACTGCGCGACGAGGATGACAAAACCGTAACAGTACGATTCGGGGATGTGCGCCTGCGTCTGTTCACATGATATACTTCGCATCGAGGTAAAAAATATGTTTGATAATCTCCGCGACTCTGCTGATTCTTCCTTCTATGAAGAAGAACCGAACGATCTCTATAAAGAACCTGTCCCTGCGAACGGCACACGCACAAAATCCGCAGCCAAAAAGCAACGGAGCAACAACGCCCTCATTCTTGGCATGACGGCGCAACAGCGTTTCATTGTTTCGCTTATGCTCATGTTCACAGTCTGCATTATGGGGACGCTGGTAATGTTCGTGCTGGGAAAAATGTCTTTGTTCTAAACGAATATAATTAAAAACAACAGCGACCACAAAATTGTGGTCGCTGTTTATATTTAAGAAGGTGTTCCTAAATCAACTGCGGCTGAGGCTCCACTGTTTCGTCTTCAGTAATTTGAGCCCCGGCCTTCTTCAAATCTTCGGCTGCGATGCGGGCAACAGATGCGACATAATCGCCTTCCTGAGGCTTGATGAGATGCACGCCTTTTGTAGCCCGCCCAGCCTGTTTCACATCCTTATTCTTGATGCGAATGGCAACGCCATTGGAAGTGATGATCGTCAAATCATCTTCCTTTTGAACCACACGTGCCGCGACGATCTTGCCGATCTCCTTCAACGCCCTCTGGTCAATCGTGGAAATTCCACCGGTCGCGCGTCCTTTTGCGGAGTAGTCTTTCAAGGGGGTTTGCTTGCCATAACCACCGCTGGTCACAACCAAAAGCGCACCATCTTTTTCAACCACATCCATACTCGTGACAGCATCGTCTTTTTTGAGTCTGATGGCCTGCACGCCTGAAGCCTGCCGCCCCATCGAACGGACCTTTGTTTCACTGAACCGCAAAGCCTGTCCATTTTCGGTGACGAAGATAACTTCATCCTTGCCGCTGGTGACACGCGCCCAGCCTAATTGGTCGCCTTCATCCAAATTCACAGCGATCAAACCCGAAGGTCGGACCGATGCGAACTCTTCCATCTCCACACGCTTCACCTTACCGCGTACGGTTGCCAGCATACAGAAACCATGTGCCGAGAAATTTGAAACTGCAATCGCCGCAGTAACACGTTCATTCGCATCCAATGCCAGCACATTGACAAGCGGAATGCCTTTCGCAGTGCGATCAGCGTCTGGAATTTGATAAACCTTCTCGCTATATACTTTGCCGCGATCAGAGAAGAACAGCATGGTATCCAGACTGCGCGCCGGGATGAGCGCTACAACTTCATCCTCTTCCTTGGTCGTGTGTCCCATGACCCCGCGTCCGCCGCGAGTCTGCGAACGGAAAGCGGATGCGGCCACGCGTTTGATATATCCGCGCTCGGTGAGACTGATGAGTACCGCTTCATCCTGCACCAGGTCTGCCTCGCTGAGTTCCTCTTTGGCTTCGGTGGCGATCCGTGTACGGCGGTCATCGCCGTATTTTTCAGCCAGGTCCTTCATATCGTCCTGGATGAGCGCAAGGATCTTTTTGGGGTGAGCCAGCAGGTCTTCAAAATGTGCGATCTGCTGAGTGACCTGCTTGTGCTCCTCTTCGATCTTCCAGCGTTCGAGAGCGGCAAGCCGGCGTAACTGCATATCCAGAATAGCCTGCGCCTGAAGTTCGCTCAATTTGAAACGCTGGATCAGATTCTCTTTGGCAGTATCAGCATCCTTCGATTCGCGGATGGTTTTGATCACCGCATCGAGGTTGTTCAGCGCGATCAAATAACCGTCAAGGATATGCTGACGAGCGCGTGCCCTGGCGAGTTCAAAATTCGTGCGGCGGACGATCACCGTCTGCCGGTGTTCGATAAAGATCTGCAAGGAACGCTTGAGCGGCAACGTGCGCGGTTCCCCATCCACCAGTGCCAGCATTTGCGCGCCAAATGTTGTTTGGAGGGATGTGTATTTATAAAGTTGATTCAAAACTTTCTTCGGTTGAGCGCCGCGCTTGAGTTCGATCACAATGCTCATACCGCGCTGATCGGAGGCATCGCGCAGGTCTGAGATCTGGTCAATTTTGTCAGAACGCACAAGGTCCGCAATACGTTCGATCAGAGTTGTCTTATTGACCTGATATGGAATTTCTGTGATCACGATCTCGTGCCGACCGCCTTTGGTTTCTTCAATATGCGCCACCCCGCGGACAACAATACGGCCTTTCCCGGTACCATACGTGGATTCAATCCCTTCGCGGCCAATGATAATTCCACCCGTCGGGAAGTCTGGTCCGTGAACGAATTTCATCAACTCCTCGACGGGAATATCATCCATCCGGTCGAAGTTATCGATCAGGTATGAGACTGCATCAGTGAGTTCGCGCAAATTGTGCGGTGGAATGTTGGTCGCCATACCGACGGCAATGCCGGATGTGCCATTAAGCAGCATGTTCGGCACACGCGAAGGCAGGACCAGCGGCTCTTCGAGCGAGTCATCAAAGTTTGGACCAAAATCAACCGTATCTTTATCGAGATCGGCGAGCAGTTCCTCGGCTATTTTATGAAGGCGCGCTTCGGTATAACGCATCGCGGCAGGCGCGTCACCATCGATCGAGCCGAAGTTGCCCTGTCCATCCACGAGCATATAGCGCATGGAAAAATCCTGCGCCATACGTGCCATCGTCTCATAGACGGCAGAATCACCATGCGGATGGAATTTACCCAGAACTTCACCCACAATACGGGCGGATTTCTTATAAGATGTGTTGGAACGGATGCCCAATTCCTGCATGGCATATAAAATGCGGCGGTGAACGGGCTTCAACCCATCACGAGCATCTGGCAACGCGCGCGCCACGATCACGCTCATGGCGTAATCAAGATACGCAGACCGCATCTGGGCATCTATGTCAACACTTTCGATATTTCCAGCAATTGAGATTTTTTCTTCAGCCATGTTTTTCTCTGTAAATGGGATAATCGGCGTAAAAAAGACACGAAGAATAGATTTTGCAACTCCGTGTCTTAATTAATGAAGCATTTGCCTGAATTGCTCTAATTATACCACCCGCCTTACCCAGGTTATCCCTAAATTCGTCTTAAAACTGGAGAGTTTGTGGTTACTTTCCTGCGTATTTATGGATCGTGACCGCGAAATTTCTCGCAGAGAGACAGGCAATGTGGGTAACAAAAAACTCGCCTTTCAGCGAGTCACATTTTGTGCCGAAGGAGGGACTTGAACCCTCATGAGATTGCTCTCACCACGCCCTGAACGTGGCGCGTCTGCCAATTCCGCCACTTCGGCTTGCGATGCTTAGCATCGGTTGCGGTTTGAATTTTATCTCAAAGGCGGGTTTTGTCAACTTGAATATGACTTTTTATTATTCTGCAACAGTTTATCGTCAAGATCGTATAACTTATGGAACAAAATACGTGCTTCATCGTTAAGTACGTAGCTTGCATAGTTGAAATTTGTTCAAATATCAGTACTGTTAGGGGATATAACTTTTTGAACCGAACGAGGTTAAATAGGTATAGGTATATGAAGAAAGGAGTGTGGCCTATGTTCGTCCTCGCAGTCTCAATCTGCTTGCTCGTGTTTGTTGCCCTGGCTGGCGCAAACCTGCTCATCTCGGATATCAATTCAGATGAGCTGAGCAACATGGGTATCGAGAAGAAATCATGAAAGGTGATACCCATTCCCCCTAGCCCGATGCGGTCATTACGCGTCGGGCATTTTTTATTTAACTTTGGAGGGTGCGTCGCACCTTTTAGCAAGGGATTGTTCGTTGAGCAGAAAGACTCCGTATGAGGTTCAGAGCGACGCACTTGTGAGGGGGATAAGGGTTTGTGAGCAGAAGCAATTATCGGTGTAGAGCGAAGCGGGGCACTCCATCCATAAGAGTATAATGAAGAAGAAAAATTTCAAGTCAGGAAACTCATCATGAATTTCTCCCTCTCTCAAGAACATCAAATGGCACAAAAGATGGTGCGCGACTTCGCGCAAAAGGAGATCGCACCAGTGATCAAGGAATATGATCGCAAGCAGGAGCCGATACCGTTTGCGTTGAAGCGCATGGGCGAACTCGGCATTCTCGGCATTTGTTTTCCGGTGCGGTATGGCGGCGCGGGCATGGATTACATTTCGTGGGGGCTGGCGTGCGAAGAACTCGAAGCCGTGGATACATCCCTGCGGGTGGCGATGTGGCAGGGATAGGTCAGCATGACACGAGTCGACCGATAAACTGTCCGCTCGATTTACAGGAGAAAGCCAATGACAAAATTCACAGCCTCAGACATCGAAAACATCGCCACAGACATCCCCGGGGCGGAGGGAATCGCCATCGCCAACGATGGGCGGATCTTCATCGGCGCGGAGGATGGCTGGATCTATGCTATCGCGCCGAACGATGATGTCTCGCAATATGTGAAGACACCAGGGCGTCCGCTTGGAATCGCAATTGACAGGCGGGAGAATCTCTTCGTCTGTGATTGGGAGGCGCATGGGGTGTATAAAGTAGATCGCAACAAGGAAGTGTCTCTGTTTGCCGATACAGATGGCATCCATAAAATGCAATTTCCCAACTTCTGCGTGTTCGATGAACAGGGTGACTTATACGTGTCCGACACAGGAACGGCCCGCTGGCGTCAGCAAATCCACAACCCGGATGGAAAGATATTCCGCATTTCGCCAACAGGTCAATGCGAAATGTTCGCAGAGGGTCTATATCAAACCAATGGGCTTGCCATAAGACGCGGTGAGTCTGCGTTATATGTCATTCAAACTTTAGCCAACAACGTACTGAGGTTGGAAATCAAGCCGGATGGCAAGCTTGGCAATGTCAGTGTCTATGCCCGAAATCTGGATAGCGTTCCGGATGGTATGGCATTTACAGAAAGTGGAGTTCTATTGGTTGTGACAGGTTTGATGGAAATTATCTATCGCATTCGGCCCAACCTGGCAATGGATATCTTCCTTCAAGATGTGAATGCCGAGAAACTGGTCAGCCCAGCCAATCCCGCGTTTGGCGGGCCAAATTTTGATGAACTATATATTACGAATCTGGGAGGGAATTCGGTGAGCCGGGTAAAAGGTGTGCCAAGAGGGCAGAAACTATATCATCAACTGACGTAGACTTTCATCATCCCAAATGAGGGTTAAGATTTGACATTATCCACGCACCCACCACAAGCCGCCTTTGGTGATGTGACATTACCGAACACGCGCCTGCATTACGTCAAAGCCGGGATGGGATCGCCGCTCATCATCGTCCCCGCGACTGTTTCGCTGATTCGTCAGTGGCTTCCACTGACGCAGTTCATGGGCCAACGCTTCACAAGTTATTTCTTTGAACTGCCAGGACATGGAGGTTCAACACCCTACCCTGAAAAATTTGAGAGTCGTTTTGTACCCAAAACAGTGGAGGCGTTTGCAGATAATTTGGGATATGACAAATTTAACTTAATGGGTTTTTCGTTCGGGGGCCTGTTGGCATTACGCACCTTGGAGCATCTGCAAGACAGAATTGAAAAAGTGATCCTGTTATCACCCAGCGTCAGTCGCCACGCGTTGAAGTGGTCCACGCCGCGGCAGTGGGTTTTCAAGGCCTCGATCAAAGCCATGAAAAACACCGCTCTTTTGAAAGGCGCGCACCAGATCATGAACGCGCCGCGACTTGAGAAACCCCTGACCTACGCGCTTAGCAAGATCAGCAAAGTTGACCGAAGAATTCTGGAAAGCAAGCACGCTCTTCGCATACCGCTCACAACACTGGATGTGTTCGCCTATACCATGGATGAAATCTTCCAAATGGAATATCAATATGCGGGTGTGCAGTTTAGCAACCCCTGTTATTTTGGCATGTCGGTCAATGATGATATATTGGACTACAACTTAACCGAACAGATCGTCCGACGGCATTTTCAGAATCTCACCATCCAAAAATTCACACATCCCTATCACCAGCCGCCGAAGCCACCGACATTCGAATGGCTCAACGATGAGTTTGGTCAATTTTTGGATGTAATCGATTAACCATGCCATTGCGAATATGTGCAGGTGAAATGCCTTAAAGAAAACCAGATACAATATATTCCCATAACCAGTATTATGTCATCTGAAAACAAACGCACAATGTGGAAACAAATCACTCTTATAGTATTAGCCGTGATTATTCTAGGTGCCCCGACATTAGTCTATCCATTCGGGCGCGATCAAGCTGAATATGCCTGGATCGCTGCATCCGCATTGCACGGTAAACTGAGCTATAGTGATATTTTCAATGTAAAACCACCTCTCTCTCATTTAATCCATGAAGCCGCATTATTGTTATTCGGATACAACATGGCTTCAATACGTATCCTAGATCTGTTATGGCAGGGCGTTACTGCCATTCTCATTTTTAAAATCGCAAAGCAACTTGAACAACATCCGGCCGCGCGTATTATTGCGGCAGTCTTGTATCTGACTTTGTATTACACAATGAACTTTTGGACAACTGCGCAAACAGATGGGTTTATAACCCTGCCTATCGCAGCAGGCATTCTTCTCTTTCTTCAGGCGCAACAAAAGAACCAGCTTTGGCGTTATGCCGCCAGTGGCATGGCAATCGGACTGGCGACCCTCTTAAAATACCCAATCGGCATTTTAGCGCTTTTATTGATGATCCTGGAATTGCTAAGGTTGAAAAAAAACGGTTTTATCCCGGCTTTGTTGATGGGAGTCGGTTTATTATTACCGCTATCTGTTAGTGCACTAGATATGTTCAGGCGCAGTAATTTGGATGACTTCCTGTGGATACAAACCACTTACATATCAAAATACTCAATAATGTCCCAGCCTGGATTGAGTTACATAGGCTCTATCGGTCTGGGCTTCTTAATAATGCTGTCGTCTCCCATCATCGGTTGGACCAGCATATGCGGCTGGTACGGTCTCTTTGTTGGATCCAGCCGCTCGCGACCCGTGCAAGTGGCTATTATTGCAGCATGGTGGATTTCAGCCGCAGTTCACTTTATCGTGCAAAATAAATTTTATGGCTACCATGCGCTCCCCATGTATGCTCCATTAGCACTTATGCTAAGTCAATTTTTTATTGATGGCCTAAAAACATCAAATCGAGTCAGGTTTGCTCTTAGTGTTATAGGGGTCTTGCTGATGGCAGTTCCATTTACTATGTTTGACTTCCCATGGAAATATATCCGCCTCTGGAATGTTGCCACCCGCGAAGTCCCGCTTCAGACAGTTTATGGGCACGAAAGATTTGGCGGATACAACAACGGCAGCGATTTTTCATCGCGCGCAGACATGGAAGTTGCCGAATATATCGCCTCTCATTCAAAGCAGGATGAAAAAATATTCGTTTGGGGATTTGAGCCAAGCATTTATTTTTTGTCTCAGCGCGAGAACGCCACAAGATTTATTTACAATTTCCCGCTTTATGGCCCGAATGCCAACCCTGAATTGCGTCTTGAATTTCTAAATGAACTTCAGGAGCAAAAGCCAGTTTATATAGTGATCGTCAAGAACGACGCTATTTCTCATGTTACAGCTACAAGCGATGATTCGTGGACTGCCTATAATTCCTTTAACGAATTACATAATTTTGTTCTCACACATTATCATTTTGAAACAACCATTGAAGATTTTGTAATCTACCGATTTGATAAATAAAATATAAGGCGGAAGTTATTCTCCAAAACCTTCCACCTTATACCAAAAATCAACAGGCAATTCTTATCCCAACTCCCCTACTACCTTGTCCACTTCAATCAATATCTCCCCGGATTTCACCAACTTCTTCATGGCGTTGTGATCGTTATACAGTGGACGATCCACTTCGAGGTGGTCAACATACTTGCGAATCACTTCACGCGCTTTGAGTGAGCCTTTGCCCGGTGTAAATTCACGGAAGTCGAGCGCCTGTGCGGCTGCCATGAATTCGATACCAAGGATACCAAATGCGTTATCCAATATCTGTCCATTCTTCAACGCAGTGTTCATACCCATCGAAACGAAGTCCTCCTGATCCGCTGCGGCAGGGATGGATTGAATGCTCGCAGGCGCAGATAATATCCGTTGTTCAACGATCAAATGGTCAGCGGTGTATTGGCTGAGCATCATCCCAGAGTAGAATCCCGGCTCATGGGCGAGGAAATCGGGCAGCCCCTGAGAAAGAGCCGGGTTCGTCAAGCGATTGAGTCGGCGCTCCGATAACACACACACCATCGTGATCGCGGCGCCCGCCATATCCATCGGCAAGGCAACGGGCGAACCTTGAAAGTTCGCGCCGGTCAAAGTTAAATTATCTGCGGGGATAAAAATCGGATTATCGCCCACGCCATTCAATTCAATTTCAACCTGTGAGCGCGCATACGCGATCGCATCCCGCGCCGCGCCGATCACCTGAGGAGTCGAACGCATCGAATAGGCGTCCTGCACTTTGGTTTTCATTTTGCCCGTGGTGAGATCAGAACCTTCGAGCACCTTCATAATATTTTTCGCGGACGTGACCGAGCCGCTGAAGCCACGCAGTTCATGCAGTTTGGTGTTATAAGGCCGAAGGTTTCCAAGCAGCGCTTCAATAGACATTGCCGCCGCGATCTCTGCCTGCCGCAGGAATCTTTCCATATCGTAAATGTGGATGGCAGACATGGCGGTCAGCAAATTGGATCCGTTGATCGTTGCCAG
>Ga0137338_1000041_pt1 | contig 19669 bp, 21 predicted proteins | sample EasRivERMLT366_2_FD_104770 | JGI IMG/M metagenome (GOLD analysis project Ga0137338, IMG submission 104770) | Soil microbial communities from meander-bound floodplain in the East River, Colorado, USA - East River MetaG ERMLT366_2 | ecosystem: Environmental > Terrestrial > Soil > Floodplain ...
GTGTCACCGACATTGATGGCTTCCTGAGCCGTAACCGTACCGCCCAGTTCCGTAAAGGTTTTGGCAAACACTTCCTGCAAACTCTGGGCATAAGGACTACCGTCATGGATGGTAGCGGCTGAAGTAAGGCCAAGTTCATTGTAGGCAAACTGAGCGGCCATGGCACCCTGGAACAGATCGTTGTGAGCGGTGCGTAAATAGCCAGCCCAGTGATCAGGGTGATCAGGATTGGTCAGGTCGGGGTTGGTGTTCGAGGGCGAGATCATGGTCATACCAGCCGCAGAAATCAACGGCATGGCAGCACGGGCTTCGCTCGAACAGGTGGTGCCGATGATAGCCACAATGGTCGTGTCGGCGGCTAACTTTGTGCCAGCGGCTTGCCCACCTTCGGCGTTACACAAGGTGTCCTCACCGGTCAATTCGATCGGGTGGCCGAGCAATTCACCTTTGTCGTCAATGGCGATCTCAACACCACCGCGGGCATCCTCACCGAGAGGAGCCGTGGCGCCAGAGACTGTCAGGGCCCAGGCAAAGTGGATGGGATCGCCTGGGGCAATGTCCACACAGCCGATGGCATCATCGCAAACAAATGCTGCAGGAGCCTCAGTTGCTGGAGCTTCAGTTGCAGGAGCTTCTGTAGCCGGGGCTTCAGTTGCGGGCGCTGCAGTTGGGGTTCCGCCACCGCATGCAACAAGCAACATGCTGGTGAGAACCAATAGCGAAATCAAACTAAACAAGCGTTTCATTTTTCTTTCTCCTCAGAAAATAGTTAGGGTTTTCTCTTGGTATCCGTTTGGGATACAGCGATTATGCAGACCAGGCGTTTCAAGTCAGCGTCACCTCCTTTGGTGAATAATTTGATTCCATTAAGAAAGACCCGGAAAAAACATCCCTATGGACACAGTTTTCTCACGACTCAAAAATGGTGTACTCCAATAACCTGTCAGGGCCAGCGTACACAAGTTATTAACGACTAATAGTAAGTGAAATTTATCAAGGGGTCAAGTGGCTGTAAAAAAACGATCATGGCTTTCTCAAATGTCACGAACAAAGCGAAATACCCAAATTTTCTTGTTTTCGCGAAATTCGCCCATTATGGGTAACACTTGCACCTGGCGCAAGTGCAGGTATTCGCAGTGAGCCTGTGCGGCAAACTCATATATCCGTCATCCTGCATCGAGAAAGTCACAAAAACTATTCTCTGTTGTGTGACCTGTATAGTAACTGTTCTCGAATACGCAGGTCGGTATTTCTGATCTTCATCGCCAGATCCGCCGCCAGGTTATACATCAAGCGATAGCCCAATTGCGGATAGGTCTCGCATAGCATGATCAATTTATCGCGTGGAATAATTAAGAGTCTGGTATCTTTCTGCGACGCGCAAGCAGATGCCGATCGCAGCCCCTCATCTACAAGGGCAACTTCGCCGAAAGATTGACCCCGTCGCATGGTTGCAATGATTTTATTTTCAATGCCGTCCTCTGTCGTACTCACTAGGGAGGGGTCAACAACAATATCCACCTCACCTTGAATAACGATGTACAGCTCCTTACTGCTGCTGTTTTCTTTAAATATCAAATCATCCTTTTGAAATGTCGCTTCGTGGCATAGGTTCGCGACCAGTTCGAGTTGCGTAGGTGTGAATTGATAAAATATATCGCTTTGTTTCAATGAGTTGACAATTGAAGCATTTGACACGGCAACCTCCAGGATTGACACGAGTGTAGCATAAATAAAGATGAAGTGCAACGCTTCATACTAGGGATAAGTCTGGTTCAGCCAGTCAAGCGGATCCACCTGGACGCCGTTCACCCACACTTCCCAATGCAAGTGCGCGCCGGTCACGCGTCCTGTGCCGCCCACCAGCCCGATCACCTGACCTTGCTCAACCATATCACCTACATTGACCAGGATCTCCGATTGATGCCAAAAACCACTATATACACCCAGACCGTGATCTATGATCGTGGCATTGCCTCGTACAGTTAATGGCGCGGCAAAAACGATCTTCCCAGGAGCAGGGGCAAAGATTTGCAAACCCTCTCCACCGGCAAAATCCAGACCGGTATGAAAACCTTGAATGGTTAGATCTGTGCCGATACCTTTATACGTTCGGCGTGTGCCATATCTTGATGTGAACTGGTCGGGATAAATGGCCGGGGATGTGAAGATTCCATTCCAATATTGGGTGGGAGTAAACGGACTGGTAATTGCATATATGTTTTGATTCTCAGGCTCGGTCACTACAGGATCGATTGTCTCCGGTGGAACAGGGAGTTGCTCGCTGTAATAATCTCCCTCAATCACCAGTACCATTTGTTCGAAAGATTGCTTGCTCCCATCGGCGAGGGTGGCTATCAGCCTTAAGGGATAGACACCCGGTTCGAGCAAGGTATGGACGCCTTGTAATGCAACTTGCCCGGTTGGTGTTTGGAAAAAATGAAGCGGAAGTTCGCCAAGCAAACCGGTTACTGGAATATTGTCCCGGGTTTGTACTCGAATGATTTCTGTGCCACCTTGTACCATCGGGAGCGGTTCGATGCTCGCATCCAAAAACATGGACGGTAACCCTGTCGCAGTTCCCTCGCCGCCCGCAGGTGAGTAGAGTACATCGCCAGGCAATGTATCCCAAGTGCCTTTTTGTTTATTGATTTCAGTCAGTGTCCACGGGTCGCTATTTTGTTTGACCGCCAACTCAAGCAGCGATTCGCCCATGCCGACATTGATGCGAGTGTCGAATTCCTGCTGGTCTGCCTGTTTCGGGATGATCAAACTAATTCCCACATATAATTCGGTAGGACTGACGAGGCGATTGAGCTTGATCAGCTGTTCATCAGATACCTGTGTGCGCCTGCTCAAGCTGCGCAGTGAATCGCCAAACGAGATAATTTCGGTTTCAAGAATTCCGCTGATGCCCTCCAGTCCCGGAATAACGATTTGCTGGCCTTGTGCCAACAAGTTTGGATCAATGGCTGGGTTCGCCGTCAGCAATTCATTGATCGTAACATTGAAGCGTGACGCGATAAATGAAAGGGTATCTCCCGGCTGGACAATGTAAACTGGTCCACTGGCTTGTGCGGCAACAGGTTGAATGGCAAAGCCTGTGGAGATAATAATAAATAGAAGGAAGATGGAAAGACTCTTACGCATCCCTGAATTGTACCGTGTCCCCGATTTCATAATCTTCCCAATGTTCGGGATGGATCTCGAGCACATACCTTGCAGGTTGTTTGGAGAAGTACGCGGGCCGCCATGATTTTGCGATGATCTTATCCACCACCTGCATTTCAGAGTTGATCCAGATGACGGTCAAGTCAAAAGCTACGAAGAGCATATGGATGGAAGAGTCGAGGCGTGAATCACGCTTCCCGACCAGGAGCAGACCCTCGTCAAGTGAGAGGCGGGAACGGAAAGTTAGTCCGCGCAACTGGGTCAGGAAGGTATCGCAGTAGTTGATGCGCGGCAGACTGTCGTTCTTCCTGTTTTTGTTTTCGATGACGATCTGTTTGGGCATATTGTCGAATTGAAAACGAGGCGATAACAGCCTCGTTTATGTTTTCTGCAAAACTTTTTCAACACTGTTGAGCAGGTCCTGCGGACTGAACGGCTTGGCGATATAGTCATCCACTTTGGCGATGTGCAAGCCGAGTACCTTATCTATGCTTTGCGCTTTGGCGGTGACAACAATAACCGGAATGCCCTTGGTCTTTTCGTCCGCTTTTATTTGTTGGTATACTTCCCAACCGTCCATATCCGGCATCATCAAATCCAACAGTATGAGGTCAGGTTTCTCTTCGCGGATCATTTTTAACCCCTCCACGCCGCCAGTGGCACCTTTTACCTCAAATCCGCGTCGCCCTAAAATCAACCGGATAAGATCGATCATTTCAGGTTCGTCTTCGACACATAATATACACTTGAGATTACTGTTCATCTGATACCTGTGATTAGTTTACCATAAAGTGAAATCAATGAAAATAATTACATGGAACATTAATGGCGTACGTGCCGCCCTAAAGAAGGGTGCATTGGATTGGGCCTGGGATCAAGAACCCGACCTATTGTGTTTGCAAGAGGTGAAAGCTCACCCGGATCAGTTGTCCAAAGATCAATTGAATTTTCTGCGATTGCCCTATATATGGAATCCTGCGCAACACCCTGGCTATAGCGGTGTGGCGACATTCCATAAAAACCCGCCTCTGGATTTTCAACTGGGTCTGGGTGAACCGAAATTTGACGTGGAAGGACGCGTCGTTTCCACGCTCCATGCTGGATTCCGCCTATTCAACATTTACTTTCCGAATGGTCAACGCAGCCAGGACCGCGTGGACTTTAAGTTGGATTTTTATGCTCGTTTGCTGGATCTCTGTAATGAGTTGCATGCGAAAGGGGAGAATATCATCATCACAGGTGATTTCAATACCGCGCACATGCCCATTGATCTAAAGAATGCTAAACAAAATGAAAAATCCTCAGGCTTCCTGCCCGAGGAGCGCGAGTGGGTGCAAAAATTTCTAGACCATGGTTTTGTGGATATCTATCGCAAGTTGTATCCTGAGCGGGTTCAATACACCTGGTGGACCTACATCAGCAATGCGCGTCAACGCGGCGTCGGCTGGCGTCTGGATTACTTCCTGATTTCAGAAGCGCTGGTGGACCGTGTAAAGGATGTAATTATCCATGAGGCTATCCTGGGTTCCGACCATTGCCCGGTGGAGCTGATTTTGAGGTAAGAGCGGGATATTAGCGTTTGTCCAAGCCCTGACCCCCCTCAAAAGGGATTATTAGAGTAGTATATAAAGTTTTCCGACGGGCTATTCCTGAATAGCCCATGTTGGTATAATCTTCTCTGGAATTATTATGGAGGCAGTGTGAACCCTAGAAACCAATCTTTTGTAGTGACCCTTCTCTTGATTGTGGCGATCGTTACCGTGGTAGTGATGGCTTTTCAGCGCGAGTCGTCTGTTGAACCCCCGTTGACAATTAATGAAGTGGCTGAAGCGATCAAGTCTGACAAAGTGGCGCGAGTACTTATCCAAAATGACGGCAGCCTGCGTGTGATTTACAAGTCTGGTGATGAAAATAGTACCGGAATTGAGGCATACAAGGAATCCGAAAACACTTTGGTGGAGCAGTTGGTAAGCCTCGGCGTTACCACTGAACAACTTTCGGCCGAAAATATCAAAATCGAAGTTGAAGCCCCGTCCGTATGGGAAGGCGCGCTCGGCGGCTTTTTTGTATACCTTCTCCCGATCCTGCTGATGGTGGGTGTGTTCTGGTTTATCTTTCGCCAGGCGCAAGGCTCGAATAATGCTGCCATGTCGTTCGGTAAATCCCGGGCGCGCATGTTCAGCGGCGAACATCCGACTGTCACTTTTCAGGATGTAGCCGGCGCGGATGAATCGAAGCAGGAACTGGCCGAGATCGTCGAATTTCTCAAAGAACCCCAGAAGTTTATCCAACTTGGTGCACGCATACCGAAGGGCGTGTTGTTGGTTGGTCCTCCCGGAACTGGCAAGACCCTTTTAGCAAAAGCCGTATCCGGTGAAGCTGGCGTGCCGTTCTTCTCCATCTCCGGATCTGAATTTGTGGAAATGTTCGTCGGCGTCGGTGCCAGCCGTGTGCGTGACCTGTTCGATCAGGCGAAACGACATTCTCCCTGCATTATTTTCGTAGACGAAATTGATGCAGTAGGTCGTCAACGCGGGGCAGGGTTGGGCGGTTCACATGATGAACGCGAACAGACCCTGAATCAAATGCTGGTTGAAATGGACGGCTTCGATACAGACACGAATGTGATCATTATCGCCGCGACCAACCGTCCCGATATTCTTGACCCGGCACTTTTGCGTCCCGGCCGTTTTGACCGTCGCGTGACCCTTGATCGTCCCGATATGAAGGGCCGCGAGGCTATCCTAAAAGTGCATGTCAAGGGCAAGCCATTGGAACCCGCTGTGGACTTGGGCACAATTGCACGCGGCACACCGGGTTTTGTGGGCGCAGACCTCGAAAACCTGGTTAATGAAGGCGCGATCATTGCCGCACGCCGCAACAAGAAATCCATTTCTCAGACAGATCTGGAAGAAGCGATCGAACGTGTGGTGATGGGACCTGAACGGAAATCTCGCTTGATCTCGGAAGAAGAGAAACGCATCATTGCCTACCATGAGGCTGGTCACGCCGTCGCGATGAATGCCATCCCCGAAGCGGATCCTGTTCAAAAGATCACCATCGTGGGTCGCGGACAGGCTGGCGGACTTACCTGGTATCGCCCTGAAGATGATCGCATCCTTACCTCTCGCAAGAAGATGGTTGCATCTTTGGTGGGTCTGCTTGGCGGACGCGTTGCCGAAGAACTTGTCTTTGACGACATCACATCCGGTGCGTCCAATGATATTGAGCGCGTAACTCAAATGGCGCGTATGATGGTCACTCGCCTGGGCATGTCCAGTGAATTAGGCCTGATCACATATGGTCAAAAGGAAGAATTGATCTTCCTGGGTCGCGAGATTTCCGAACAACGTGACTACTCCGAAGAGATCGCTCAGAAGATCGATTCTGAAGTTCGCAAACTTGTGGACGATGCCTACAAGGTCACGAAAAAATTGCTGACCAAATACCGCAAGGAACTGGACGCCGTAGCGCATAAACTGCTTGAAGTGGAAACTCTCTCGCGCGAAGATTTCGAAGGAATTTTCCCCCCACCGTTCCCCAAAAAGAGCGGTACACCGCAAGCGGCATAAGTACGGGTATACAAGTAAAAGAGCCTTCTGCGAAAACGGAAGGCTCTTTATTATTTAACTGTTAACTTGCGTACTTTTTCCGTGTCTATTTGCTTTCCTCTTTATGTTGCCGCACTAACTCACGCCTTAGGATCTTGCCAACTGTAGTCTTCGGCAATTCGCTTCTGAATTCAATATGCGTGGGTACCTTATAGGGGGCAAGGCTGACTTTGCAGTATGCCTTTAATTCTTCCACCGTTAGACTTTCTCCAGGCTTCAACACAACCCACGCTTTCACAGTTTCTCCGCGATTTGGATCAGGGATCCCGCCCACACCCACCTCCAACACTTTTGGATGTGAGGCAATGGCCTCTTCCACCTCACGCGGCCAGACCTGGAATCCGCCTGGCTTGATGAGTTCCTTCTTTCTGTCTACGATGTAGAAATACCCATCCTCATCCATGCGGACGATATCGCCCGTGTAGAGCCACACTTTTCCATCCTTATCTTTGCGAAGCGAATTGGCTGTTTCAGTCGGCATGTTGTGATACCCTTTCATCACCTGTGGTCCATGCAAAAGCAGTTCGCCGATTTCACCTTGTGGTAGATCAGTTTCACCATCATCCAGACTGACGATTCGACATTCCATGTTCGGCAACGGCATCCCGATCGAACCTGTTTTATTTATGCCAAGCAGGGGATTGCAGTGTGTGCCTGTCGGCGCTTCGGAGAGTCCGTACCCTTCAAAGACCTTGCCGCCGGTTAATTTCTCAAATTGTTCCTTTGTTTCGCGCATCAGCGCGGCGGAACCGGAGATGCAGGCTTTGATGGAAGAGAGATTGTACTTGCCTGCTTTGACATCCGGATGATTGTTGATGCCGTTATACAATGCAGGCACACCGGGGAAGATCGTACAGCGATATTTGGAGATGTTGTCCATTACATCCTTCAAGTCGCGCACATTGGGGACCATCACCATCGTCGAGCCTGTTGCCATCGCCAGATTCATGCCTGCCACCATTCCATACACATGAAAGAGCGGGATGCCCATCAGGAAAACTTCTGTTCCCTCCTCCAGGTTGACGAACCAGCCGCGCAATTGCAGTGTGTTCGCTACCACATTACGATGCGTGGCTACTGCGCCCTTCGAGACGCCCGTGGTCCCGCCTGAATATTGGAATAAGGCCGTTTCATCGGGATCAATTTCAAGCGCGGGACGAGGCGCACCCTTGAAATTGGCGCGCAAGTCCTGCATCCAGACTTCGCCTGCCTGCAATCCACCCTCGATTCTGAATCCGCCTTTCTTTTCGCGCGCGAGCGTAAAGAGCAGACGTGTCAGCGGCGGCAGAGCCTCTTTCAAGTTGGTCACGATCAATTTCTTGATTTTCGTTTTTGGCTGTGCCTTCTTGATCGTATTGTAAAAGTTAGTCATCACGAACATCACTTCGATGCCCGCGTCGCTGGCTTGATGTTCGATCTCCGGCGGTGTATAAAGCGGGTTGGTCGCCACCACTGCGCCGCCCGCTTTGAGGATGCCATAATATGCCATCACAAACTGCGGCGTGTTCGGCATGAAGATGCCCACGCGGTCGCCTTTCTTCACCCCCATATCCACAAGCGCGGCTCCAATGCTATCCGTGATTTCGTTCATCTCCTTGAACGTAATAACTGCGCCCTTAAAGATCGTACAGGCGCGGTCGGGATACTTTTGTGCAGACTCCTCCAAAAAATGGAATAGCGGCGCGTTCGGAATATCAACGTTATGCGGAACCCCTTTGTCGTAATGAGCAAGCCATGGTTTGTCGTTCATGATGTCTCCTCTTTTACTATGATACATCCAGTATATACAATGCAGAATCAAAAGTCAACTGTTTTCGCGCTGAGCGGAGTGAGGCCGTGCAAGTTGGTCGAACGTAGACGAAGCGCAACGCATCATAAGGATTTGCGGATATACGATTCGATCTCTTCCACGCTTCCATCTTTGACCTTGAACCATACAATATTTGGATCGGACTCCTTGAACCAATTCGCCTGCCTGCGGACGAAAACCCGCGTCGCGCGCCGGATGAGTTGTTTCGCCTCTTCAACCTTTATCTTCCCTTCGAGCACTTCCACACATTCACGATATCCAATCGCAGACAGGGTTGGCAGAGTGGGGGAGTAATCTCTTTCCAACAAAGATTTGACTTCATCCAAAAAACCGTTTGTAAACATGGATTCGATCCTCGCATCGACTCTTGCATATAACTCTGCGTGTGGACGTGTCAACCCAATCGTCACAAGTTGATAAGGCGATTCACTTTGCCCGCGTTGTTCAGAGAATTTTCTCCCTGTTGTCATAATGACTTCCAATGCGCGTATCGTTCGACGGAAATTCCGCGCGTCAATCTTCTCCGCGGCAATCGGATCAAGACTCCTTAATTTTTCGTGTAACCAATATATCCCATTTTCATCTTTTTGCTTTATGAGTTCATCTCGTAAGAGCTCATCTGGTTTAACTTCAGGCGGAGTCCAACCTTCGGTCACCGCTCGGATGTATTGTCCCGTCCCTCCAACCAGAAGTGGTAATTTTTTACGCGTATGAATATCAGCGATAACCTCATGCGCTTTTCGTTGAAAGACTGCGAGACTTAATATTTCATCAGGGTTTGCAATATCGATCAAATGATGCGGCACGCGCGCCTGCTCTTCACGTGAGGGCTTTGCCGTTCCAATATCCATGCCGCGATAAAAGAGACGTGAATCCGCAGAGACGATCTCGCCATTGAGTCGTTCCGCAAGTTGAATGGCAATTTCAGTCTTGCCAACAGCTGTCGGCCCGACGATAAGGATGAGGGGAGGTTTAATATTTGAGTCCATAACGCAAAGAACCCGTTTTCTAGTGAAACGGGTTCTCGTAATTCATATTTCATCTTCTTTTGGAACAAGCGGTTCAACCTGCTCAATCAATTTGGGCAAATCGCCTTGAATGGTATCCCAAACAACACCAAAGTCAACTCGAAAATATTCATGGATAAGACGATTTCGCAAGTCGATCATGTCGCCCCATGGAATTTCCTTGTGTCGTTTGCGAAAATCTTTTGATATCTTCCCCGATGCTTCACCGATAATTTCCAAGGGCCGGAGTACAGCATTTTGAATAACTTCATTTTCTTCAAACTCGTTGCGGTCAAGGTCCCCGACAAATTTTAGGGCTTTCTGCGCCGCGATGAGAATATCAAGCAAATAAACTTCATCGCGTCGCATAGATAACCTTTGTGTTGCTCAATATATTTTTGCGGCGGATATAGTTCTCGCTTTTTTCGATGGCGCGGCGCTCAACCAAATCCACCTTCCGCCCAAAGATTTCCTTTAGTTCATTTTGCATCCGAACCAGATCAAAAAGGCTGATTTTCGCCTTCGGGCTAAAAGAAACCAGAAGATCAATATCACTGCCTGGACGAAAATCGTCGCGTAGAACAGAGCCAAAGAAAGCAAGTTCCGAAATCTTCCAGCGCCGACAGAACTCTCCCAGCTTTTTCCTGGGGATGGCGACTTTAGGCTTTGTCTTAGTAACAGTTTGTGTAACCATTTCAGATTTATTATACACTTACCGAAACAATCTCGCTGTTGAGTCGTTCCGCGAGTTGAAAGGCAATTTCCGTTTTGCCAACGGCGGTGGGTCCAACGATGAGTATGAGAGGAAATTTGTTAGATTGCATTTTCAAAATATGTGATCACTGACTTTGAACCTGGTTTTCCCTCAATCGCAATCACATCAATCTGCCAGTGGTCAATTTCATTCTTGGCTGCGTAATGATCCGCCGCGGCGAGCATGTGTTGGCGTTTGCGCGGCGTAATGGATTCTTCTGGCAGTCCCATTTTATTCGATGTCCGCGTTTTGACTTCTACGAAGATAGTGACATCGCCTTGCCTGGCAATAATATCGATTTCGCCATAGGGAGTGCGCACGTTACGCGCGATGATTTCATAGTTGTGTTGTGTGAGGTATTCAGCTGCGGTCTCCTCGCCCCATTTGCCAATACGCTGGTTGTGTTTCATTTCAGGAATTCTTCCAAAATAGCCATCAGGCGTTCATCTAATTTCTGCCTGACTGGCCGGGTGTTTTGCATGAGGCGGTTGTAGTGCCCGAGCATGAGTTTGGTTGTGCGCTCAATGGAGAATTGCTCGGATGCTTTGAAAGCCGCCGCACCAAATTCCTTTTGCAGTTTTTTGTTCAGGCATAGGTAAGTCAATTTGGCAGTAAAGGAGGCGACATTATCCTTTGCCAGCAGACCAGATACGCCATCGGTGATCGAATCGCTAATACCTGGAGATTCCATCCCCACAACCGGAAGCCCCGTTGCCATGGCTTCTATGATCGAGTATGGATGGACTTCTGTAACTGAGGTAGTAACGAAAATATCACACATCGCAAGCTGGGCGGGAAGCTGATCGTAGGGAATCATTCCAGCAAAATGGACACGTTCCTCAATCAGCAGGTCAGCTGGAAGGGTCTTTAATTTCTCAACGTATTCCTTTTGCCCACTGCCAAGGATTAACAACTTTACATTTGGAACCGTATGAGCGACCCCGGCAAAAGCCTGCAGGAGGGCGTCAAGATTTTTTTCCGGGGCAAGGCGCCCCATGTAAACCAACAGGATGTCATTTTCCAAGAACCCGAATTCTGCGCGTGGGTGTGGTTTTGCAGCATGGAAGGGCTTAAGATTCACACCATTTGGCACAACTTCTATATGACTCGCCACGCCATATTGTCGCAGGATCTTTTCCATGCCTTGTGATGGCGAGATGACCAGGTCTACAGCATCGCAGAAATCGGGCATGTAGCCGTGCAATAGCCCATTGCTCACCTCTATTGGCATCAGCGGGAGGCGGGCCTTTGCATACAGGTCGTAGCGGGTGTGATTCGTGAAAATAATGGGGATCTGTTTGCGACGGCAATAATGCAGGGCGAGGCGTCCGCTGAGGAAGGGATGGTGAACATGAACCACATCCATGCTTTGCAGGAGTTTCTTTGCGGCGGTTCTATATCTCAAAGAGAGGTAAAAGCCTGTATCGGCCAGAGGCAGACCCGGGTTTCGAATGACGCGGTCTTCGTTATCTTGATGACTGAGATCCCCAAAAGTGAAAACGTAAACTTCATGCCCAAGTTCTTCGAGGGTGCGTTTGTTCAGGTCAACGTAACTCGTCACGCCGCTGACATAGGGTTTGTAGGCGTCCACCATCATTCCGATTCGCATGGGTTAATCGTACAGGGAAGCAGGGTGAGAGTCAAGCAAAATGGCTATGATAAAATCGAAACATGCCTGTGAAATTAATTTTACGTGGAAAGGAATACGAAGTGAAGCCGGGGATGACATTGCTGGATTCGTTGAAGAAGATCAATGTGCTTTCTGAGTCAGTGATCGCCACACATGATGGGGAGATGATTCTGGATGATGAAATTTTGCAGGATGGTGATGTGGTCAAGTTGATTGCGGTGATTTCTGGAGGCTCATGTCATTGCGAGCCCGAGCGAAAGCGAGTGGCGAAGCAATCTCAGCTAATCATCAAACAGGAGATTGCTTCGGGCTGTCGCCCTCGCAATGACATATAACTACTATGAAATGTAAAAAATGTGGAAATAAAGCTTCGGTCAATATGCGCCAGCACAAACTGGCTTTGTGCAAGGAGCATTATCTCGAATGGATGCCTGAGCAGACTGAACGCTTTATCAAAAAATACGAGATGTTCACGCATCACGAGAAGATCCTTGTTGCAGTTTCAGGCGGCAAGGATTCGCTGGGGTTGTGGGATATTCTTACGCGGCTTGGCTATCAGGCGGATGGACTATATCTTGGACTAGGCATTGACGAGGGTATTAATTATTCGCATGAATCACAACGACTCGCCGAGAAATTTGCGAACGAAAATAATTTGAAATTGCATGTTGTGGATATCGAAAAGGAATATGGACAGCCCATCCCGGTGCTGGCTGAAAAATCACATCGTGGATACGGCAAGCCGTGCGCCGTGTGCGGATTGGCGAAGCGCCATGAAATGAACCGCATCGCGCGTGACCTTGGATATGATGTGCTTGCAACGGGGCACAATCTTGATGACGAAGCCGCAGTGTTATTTGGAAACACACTTTCATGGGCGAGTGAGTTTCTTTTACGACAAGGCCCGGTTCTACCCGCTACGGAGGGCCTGGCGCGCAAGGTCAAGCCTTTGTGTCGCTTTTACGAACGTGAGATGACGGCATACTGCCTCGCGCGCGGGATCGAATATATCTATGAAGAGTGTCCATTTGCAGAAGGATCGCAGTCCATTTATTACAAGGAGTTGTTGAATCAACTTGAAACGACCCGCCCAGGTGCCAAGTTGACTTTCTATTTGCGATTTCTCGAGGCTCGCAAAGCGGAGGAGTTGTTCATCGAAAAGAATGCTGAACATGCACATTTGCACCCCTGTCCCAAATGTGGACAACCAACCTCAACAGATGACCTATGTTCGTTTTGCCGGATGATCGAAAAAGTTAACTCCGTTACTGCTTCTTAAGGTTGGGTTATCAACTGTTGCTGTTTCTTTATTGCGGGGGATAAAGCATATTTCTTTCTTAGAATATTTGTGCTAGAATAGCGCCATGCCAATTTCCATTGAAAATGCTGAACATTATATTTGGGGCGAGATCTGTGATGGCTGGCATTTGCTCAAACGCGGTGACATGAGTGTGATCCAGGAACGCGTTCCGGCAGGGGGTGCGGAAGTGATGCATTACCACGAATTAGCGCGGCAATTCTTTTATATCCTTGATGGTGAGGGGATGATGGTTTTTGAGGACCGCGAAGTTAATTTGGCAAAAGGGCAGGGACTTGAAATCCCTCCGCAGATAAAACATCAATTTAAAAACCAGTCCAATGCTGATGTGCATTTTTTAGTGATCTCAATCCCCACAACGAGAGGCGACCGTATCAACGTATGACATCTATTATTATTTCACAACAAACATCCAGGCGTTTTATTTTAGGTAAACAAGGTCTCTGGCCCGGTCGCAGATGGAGGGGGATCAAAGGCACAGCGGATGCTATACGCACCTGTGAAACTGTGCAATTGGACCCGTTGAATGTTGCAGCGCGCAGTCAGGACATTGTCTTGCACAGCCGCGTGTTGGATTACAAGCCGGAGTATCTTTATAAAGTCGCGTATGAAGACCGCGAGTTTTTTGATTACGGTGGCTGGCTGGCGATGTACCCCATGTCTGAGTTGCCGTATTGGCGCGTGCACATGGAGAAGCGCAGTCATGACAGGCACATCGAAGGCTTTGTAATGAGTCATGACGAGCTGTTCGAGCAGGTACGTGCCGAGTTGCGAACGCGCGGTCCGCTGGGGAATCGAGATTTGGATGGAAACAAAATAGGCCTGTGGAATTATCGCGGACGCAAGGATACGTCGCTGGCGTTGTTCGATATGTGGCTTTCCGGTGAATTGATGATGCATCATCGTGAGGGGTTTAGCCGCGTGTATGATTTCCGTGAGAACATCGCGCCGAAGGAATTTGATTATATGGCAGCCGAACAGGAAGCGGAAAAATTTTTCGCACGCAAGGCGATTGCGTTTATGGGGTTGAAGCGCGAAGCGAGTATGCGGGTTGAGTTAAATGACTACCTGCGGAAGGATTATTCGAAGGCGGAGGTCGCGAGTCTGCTTGTGGAGTGGAAAGAGTCTGGGATGTTTGAGCATGTCCAAGTTGAGGGTGGACGCGAGCCGTATCTCGTTTTGAAGGAGGATGTCGCAGTGTTGGAGTCGCTTGAGAAGGGGAAAGTCCCCAAAGGCTGGAATCCCAAAGACACAACCACGCTGGAGGAAGTCACGTTTCTTTCTTCACTGGATATTGTGAGTGCACGCGGACGGGCGAAGAAGTTATTTGATTTCGACTATGTGTGGGAGGTGTATGTGCCTGCGGAGAAGCGGCGCTGGGGTTATTATGTTTTGCCGATTTTATATGGCGATGACCTGGTGGCGCGGCTCGACCCGAAACTTGACCGCACGACGATGACGCTGGAGATCAAAGGCTTTTGGCACGAAGACGACGCGCCAGTGAAGGATATCGAGTTTGCGAACGCGCTGGCGAAGGGATTGATTCGCTTTGCGAAGTTTGTGGGAGCGAAGAAGATAAATGCCAATTCAATTCGCCCAGTTGGATTAAGAAGGCATGTTCAAAAGATGATTAAAGGTTAATTTTGTGGTTGAAGTGAAGAATAAACATTATGGTGCCCACTTGACTTTCCCGCTTGCCTCTGAGGCTACTTCTACTTTGATATGACTTTGTGCTATTTGTGTTTCGGGCAGGCAAGGGGAAATCATTGGATCACCTATATCTCACAAAAAATTGGCCGCGCACATACCACATCCTCGTCGAGGGTCGCTACATAGCTACATCGGTATCACTGTCTTTATCAAAGTCGGAACGGGCTGTTGAAGATTTATTTCTTCTCATATGACCCAATATCGCAGTAACTTCCTTGCGGACGTACAACCCTGCGCTGATCGGTGGCCGGACAATAAACGACATCCTCCGTATCAATGGCAGGACTTCCAGCCAGCAGGGCAAAGGTCTGGGTAGGACCGCCGTTATTCGCAAGCGGACCCAATTTGGGATCACCACTGAGTGATGGGTCGCATGAGCCGTCTTCGGTCAACTTGCTCGCAACCTCAATATCCTTACGAGAGTAAGAGATGAATAGGCTAGACATTGACTAACCTGGTTTTGAATTTAGACAGATTGGCTTTCTCACTTGCCTCTGAAACTAGTGCTGCCTTGATCTTGCTTCGCGCCATTCTATGACTTTCCAATAACAGCGTTGAATACCGGAACAATCTCTTCCCGTGATTCAATTATCCGGATAAGTGTTTGTGAGATACTGCTCGCCATCGTTTGATATGCCAGCTCCGTTGGGTGCCGTGTTGCCAGAGAAAGTGCTGTCTGTCATATACAGTGTGCTTCCGTTGTAGATACCGCCGCCATAGCTTGTTGCGCTGTTAGCAGAGAAGGTGCTGTTCGTCACTGTCAGGAAGCCGGTGTTCCAGATGCCGCCGCCGAGGTCGTAAGCCATGTTGGCGGAGAAGGTGCTGTCTGTCACCGTGAGCGTGGCAAGGTTGTAGATGCCGCCACCGCTATACGCGCTGTTGCCCGCGAGCGTGCTGTCGGTCACCGTCAGCTCGCCAGCCTGATTGTTGATGCCCCCGCCAGCGCCGCCTTCGTAGCTGTTCGCCCTGTTGCCATAGAAGGTACTTTTCATCACCGTGAGTGTGGCAATGTTGTAGATACCACCGCCGTTGTAAGCGCTGTTTCCGGAGATGGTGCTGCCGGTCACCCTCAACTCGCCGCCATAGTTGCAGATGCCTCCGCCGCTATAAGCGCTGTTGTCTGAGAAGATGCTGTTCGTTACTGTTAACTCGGTGGTACCATCATTGTAGATACCTCCGCCGGTGCCCTCAGAGTCATCCGAACTATTCCTGTGGAAGACGCTTTTCGTCACTGTCAGCGCGCCAATATTGTAGATACCACCGCCGTCTTTGTAACTTCTGTTACCCGAGATGGTGCTGCTATTCACTGTCAATGCACCGCCATCACGGTTGTAGATACCGCCACCATTGTATGCACTGTTGGCATAGAAGGTGCTGCCAGTTAATGTTATCTGGCCACTATTCCAAATACCGCCGCCGTCTTTGTTTGAACTGTTGGCGAGGAAGGTGCTCTTCGTCACCGTCAGCGTGGCAAGCGTCTGCCCGCTTGCGTTCCAGATGCCCCCACCAATGTTTGCGCGGTTGGCGGACAAAGTGCTGTTCGTTATCGTCACCGTGCCGCTATTTTCGATACCACCACCAAAGTCTGCACTGTTGGTAGAGATGGTGCTGTTCGTCACGGTCAATATGCCATTCTCGCCATTGTGGATACCTCCGCCAGTGTAACCGAAGTTGTACCAAACGTTGCTGTTCTTCACTGACAGCGTGCCGCCACTGTTCCAGATGCCACCATCATAATTCCCATGCCGAACAGTGACGCCATCCAGGGTCAGGTTGCCACTGCTGCTAACTGCAAACACACCGTACGTGGCGGGGATACAACCACCGGACAAGGTAACCGGATTGCAGGCGGAAGCCTGGATGATGGTATTGGTGGCACCCTTGCCCCTAATGGTAATCGTCTTGTTAATGGAGGGTAATTGCGAGCGCAGCGTTATGGTGTAGTTACGTGCAAAGACGATGGTATCGCCAGTACCTGCGGCAGTGATCGCTTCCCGCAGGGAGCAATCGCTGTTACACACGCCATCATCGGTATCTGCGGCTTTGGTAACCGTCCAGGTAGTGGCGGCCTGGGCGCTTTGAACCGGCATTCCCCCGAAATTCATGGCCAGCAGGATGATGGTTGACAGGAAAATCCGCAAGGATTTGTTCACGAGGACCTCCTCTGGTAGAGAGCCTGATATGTTTTAGGCATTCAAAAACGAGGAACGATATCCGAAATATACTATATTAAGAAAGAAATATAACTTTGATGCCTCATAGTTACCAAAGAATCGTAACAGCCTTGCGAATAGCATCCACTTTCTTTTATACGATTTTCGATATCAATATCCAATTCATCACGGTGATCCCAGTAATATGCCAGCGCGGAATAAATCTGACCCAGCGTCAGATGCGAAAACTGGAGGTGGAGTTCCTCGGCTGTCCAGCCGTATGCCGCCTGGGCAAAGACAAGTTCAACCACTTTCATAGTAGTCCCTGAAATGAGCGGAACATGGGTCTCGTTCAAAACAACATGTTCATAACGGGTTTCTGCTAACATAGTTTTTCTCCTATCCCCAATCATACACGATTTTCATGTGTATTTGCAGACGCGCTGGCAAAGGGATTGATTCGTTTTGCAAAGTTTCTGAGCGAAGAAGGTGAATGTTTCGGCGATCAAGCCAGTGGGGTTGAGGAGGTATGTGAAGAGAGTAATCAGTGAACAGTTATCAGTGAGTGGAAAGCAGTAGGCAAGAGGTTGAGGTACTAATGAAAACATCCGAAGTCGAAAAGGCTTTGAATGTTTTTTGTGTAATCTTCTCAGGCAGATCATCCAGATTGAATCAATTCATCCAGTAACTCCTTTATCTTGTCTGCAGATTCGGCTATTTGGCTGATCTCTTTTAGGATTGTTGCGGGATCGACTTTATTTGACTCAATATCCTTTTTTATCACAGAAGCGTATCCGCGAATAATTTCAAGCGGGGTTCTTAACTCATTTGTCAAAATGCTAAGTTTTTGTTCAGGGGTGGCTGAATTGAATTGATTGTCCATCGAGTTTCTCCCAATCTGTTTTGAAACAAGCGTTAATTTCAATCATTATAAAACAAAGACCTCCGGAGGTTTTATCCCTCGGAGGTCAATCTCTAATCTCCAGTCTCCAATTCTCCGCTTCGTCTTCGTTCGGACGGTAGTACTGCGCTACGCGTCACTCCGCTCAGCGCGAAGAAATCTCCAATTCTCTAATCTCTGCTTCCCCTACGCCGTCTCCAAATATCTCTCAATTTCATAATCCGAAACACGCAAGCGGAATTCATCCCACTCTTCCCACTTCGCGCGCAGGAAGGCATCGTAGGTTGTTTCGCCCAACGCGGACTTGAGCAGTGCATCCTTTTCGAGTTCGGTCAAGGCTTCGGCGAGTGAACCGGGTAATTCCTTCACGCCCAACTTCTTGCGTTCCTTCGCATCAAGATGATACAGGTTGATGTTGTTCAATGGCTTCGGCGCTTCGAGATTCTTTTCGATGCCATCGAGCGCAGCGGCGAGCATCACGGTAAACGCCAGATACGGATTCGCAGATGGGTCGGGGAATCGCAATTCAGCGCGCACGGCTTTGTCGCGACCTTCGGTGTAGCGCGGGATGCGGATCAATGCAGAGCGGTTCTGTTGTGCCCAACCGATATACACAGGCGCTTCATAACCGGGAACCAAACGCTTGTACGAGTTCACGGTCGGCGCGACGACTGCCGCGAGCGCGCGGGCGTGATTCAACTGTCCCGCGATGAATGAATAGGCGGTCTTGGAAAGATGGGCTTCGTCGGTCTTGTCGAAGAATAGATTCTCGCCATTGCTGTCGAAGAGACTCTGATGGCAGTGCATTCCCGAGCCATTAATGCCGAAGACAGGCTTGGGCATGAAAGAGGCGGTCAGTCCATGTTGGGCGGCGATCGCCTTCACGGTGTACTTCAACGTCAACACATTGTCGGCAGTCTTGAGCGCATCCGCAAAACGGAAATCAATTTCATGCTGACCCAATGCCACTTCATGATGACCAACTTCCACATCGAGTCCCATCGCATCGAGTGCATCCATCAACGCGGTGCGGACGACCACCGCTTCATCGAACGATGAGAAATCAAAATAACCACCCGTATCATGCGGAACGGGATGCACGCCATGTCCGTTCTCACCTTTGAACAGGAAAAACTCAGGCTCAGGTCCGATGTTATAAGTCCAGCCTTTTTCTTCGAGTCGCTTCAACTGTCGCTTCAACGTGCCGCGCGGGTCGCCTTCAAAGGGATCACCATTCGGCATGTGAATATCGCAGAACACACGCGCGCGCTTTGAATCTTCTGCAGACCACGGTAGGACAGCATAGGTATCGGGGTCAAGGATCAGGCGCATATCACTTTCCTGAATGCGCGCAAAGCCTTCCACTGATGAGCCATCGAACCAGGCGCCATCCTTCAATGTGTCCTCCAGATGGCGCACAGGCATATCCACACTCTTGACCGCGCCCGTCACATCTGAGAACTGCAATGAGATAAACTTTACCTTATCTTCCTTCACCCTTTCAATTAAATTCTTTGCGTCCATTTTTCAGCTCCTTATCTAAATGATTTCAAATTTTTCTCTGGAGTCAACCAGTTTGCTGATCGACTCCAGAATTTTGACAA
>Ga0137338_1000042_pt1 | contig 19539 bp, 15 predicted proteins | sample EasRivERMLT366_2_FD_104770 | JGI IMG/M metagenome (GOLD analysis project Ga0137338, IMG submission 104770) | Soil microbial communities from meander-bound floodplain in the East River, Colorado, USA - East River MetaG ERMLT366_2 | ecosystem: Environmental > Terrestrial > Soil > Floodplain ...
GAATTTCAATCTGCTCAAGTCGCAGTTTTCTATTATTTGAATATCATAGCGTGAATACCATGATTTAAAATTGTATTTTCAATACATGCTGATAAAATTCAACAACCCGTTCCCCCGTTTCAAGAAAGGACACAGTTATGAACGTCCTTGCCGCACTCGTCCTTGGGCTGCTTATCGGCTGGTTGATCGAATGGATCATTGACTGGTTCTATTGGCGCGGCCGCATCCGTCCGCTTGCCGAAGAAAATGCGCATCTGGCAGAAGCGAATAAGAATCTGGAGAGAGAGAATACGGATATAAAAGAACGTATCGCCGTGCTTGAAGCAAAGGTCAATAAAAGATCACAACGATCCAAGACCAAGCCCATTCGAGACCGGGCCGGCAAGGACAATTTACAGGCGATCCGCGGCATTGGTCCGGTCATTGCCAAACGGTTGAACGATGCGGGGATTTATACATTCGAGGAGCTTGCACAACTTACACCGGATGAATTGGAAGAGATTCTTGGAGCGTTGATCAAAAAGTTCTTCCCCGGCGAAGAGAAGATGCTCGCGCAGGCAAAAGAACTCGCGGCACAAAAGGCGCAACAGGCATCATAGCTCATGAGCACCTCCTCACGCGCCCCGTTGTATGATCTCTTTAAATTGATCGTGGCGATCATTCTATTATTCATCTTTTTATTATTGCTGTTTTTAATACGACCGTCTCAAGCCCAACAAAGTCAACAGATCGTGACGTTAACCCCGCCTCCTTCCACCCCTTCGACTACGCTCAGGGCGAGCCCGACAGTTGTTCCAGCCTCATCAACATTTATCTCACCGACAAGCCTGCCAACGTTTACTCCGACTCCCATTCCATCGGCAACCGAATCACCGGTCCCTGAAACACTACCTACACCCATCGTGGAAATTCCTTCCGAGCAAAATATATGCGAGGCCATTTCACGTTCGCAATTACAAGTGGGAATGAAAGCGACCATCGTTCGACAATTGAACTTCCGTTCATCGCCCGGCATCTTGTACAATTGGATCTTGACGAATAATCCCAACACACAAGTGGAGATCGTTGGGGGTCCTACCTGCACGCGCTATCAAAATGGAGGCGCATATTTGTGGTGGCAGATCAAACTCCCCAATGGATTAATCGGCTGGTCTGCGGAGGCCTCCGCGTTCGGTGCATTTTATTTTATGGAGCCTGTCAAATAAGTGCGTCGCACGATACAGGTAGAGTTATCTCATTAATCGGAAAATCTTATCGGGTCGAATCTTCTCATTAATTAAGGTGCGACGCACCCTCGAACAGCAAGCTTTTGGGCTCCAGAATTAAAGACCACTCAAAAACTCCAGTACCTTCTGATTAAACTCTTTTGCTTGTGATTGATGCGGCACATGTCCCGCATGAATGGAGTTGCCTATGGCATGCGGCATGGCATTCACCAGTTTGGAAAAAGAGGCTGGTGCAAGTGTTTGATCACGATCTCCCCATACCACCAGGGTTGGGATAGTTATATGAGGCAGAAATTCGGTCATATCTGAAATTACATTCGGGATGTTATACACACCCGGGGCGGTACGTGTGTAATCCAACGCCGTCTGTGCGCGGATCCTTTCAGGCAGTGAGTGCAGCGTATTATCACCAGGCGCTCGTCTCCCGCGTCTCATCGTAACGCTGGCGAGATCAATAAAGGCACGAAAAAGCCATATGGGAGTTCTGCCTGCGACTACACCTCTTAAATTTCGACTGCTATAGGACCGCTGAAGCAGGAGGGGCAGCTGTGAGCGTGAATAAAGCGGATCGACCAGAATCAAGCCGCGGGTCCAGGCAGAGACGCGCCGTGCGTACTCCAGCGCGATGTGCCCGCCCAGCGAATGTCCAATGATGATGGCTGGTTCGGTCAAATGCAGTGAGCGCATCCAATTCATAAAATGCTCGAACACCCACTCCATTTGATACGCATGCGAATCCAATTTCGGACTCTCGCCATGACCCAACAGATCGAGCGCATACGCAGCATATCCGTTTTGCGTGAGTGCGGGGATCAGGTCATCCCAATCATGCAGGGACGCAGCGATGCCGTGAATCATGATGACTGGTGTGCCATGCCCTTCGTGAACAAAATTTGCGGTATGTGGAATGACAATATTATTTGCCAGTGTGTTGCTCATATCGTTTGGCTAATTCTCTGCGTAATACTTTTCCAATGAAGGTGCGCGGGAAGTCATCCATGAAGATCACAAAGCGCGGCACAAGGTGCGCGGGCAATCGCCGCTTGCAAAAGGAAATGACCGCGGCCGGCGTTGGTGCTTCCTTCCCCGCGATCACGAATGCGAATGGATTCCCTGCTATGGCAGTCACTGCAACTTCCTTGATCTGCGGGATCTCATAGATCACTTCCTCCACGTCACGCGGGAAGGCTGGTTGTTTCTTGAGCTTTGTTGGATACCACATATCGGCTTTACGCGCGACGATACGGTAATATCCCTCTTCATCCATTTGCGCGATATCGCCCGTGAGAAGCCAGCCATCCTCAGTAAGCACTTCTTTTGTGGCTGCGGGATTTTTCCAATACCCCAGCATCACTTGCGGACCGCGCACTGCCAGTTCACCGATCTGCCCTTGTTTCACTTCTTTGTTGTGTTTTGCCAGATCAACGATCTTTGCCTCCGTGGATGGAAGCGGAATACCTATTGTCCCAACCTTGCGTTTATCTCCAAGTGGATTCGCATGTGTCACCGGTGAAGCTTCGGTAAGCCCATATCCTTCCACAAGACGACCCTTGGTTAATTTCTCGAACGCTTCCTGCACTTCAACGGGCAGAGGCGCAGAGCCGCTGATGCAGGCCTTGATGGATTGGATCCCATATTTACGCACGCCGCTGAAATTATTGATGGCAACATACATGCTTGGAACCCCGGGGAAAATTGTCGGTTTATATTTCCTGATGGTCTTAAGCACATCCAATATCTGGAATTGCGTCTTCAATATCATCGCCGCGCCCAGAGACACAGGCACATTGAGCGCGGTGGTCAGCCCATAACTATGAAAAAGCGGCACAACACACAGGAATCTTTCCTGCCCTTCAACCGCGGCAGGCAGCCAGTGACGTGTCTGCAATGCATTCGCAACCAGATTGCGATGTGAAAGCATCACACCTTTTGATTGTGCAGTCGTCCCACCTGTGTATTGAATGACAGCCAGGTCTTCGGGCACAACTTCAACAGTCGGTGATTTGTCGCTCTTCTCTGCCAGAAAATCCTTCCAGTGCAAGGCATTCGGCAAACCGAAACCGCGATTGCGCCAATGTGAGATCAAAAACTTTGGCAGGGATAGATAATCGGCAGGGTCGGTCAATATAACATGCGGCACACCGCTGCCCTCTTGAATTTGCTTTGCAAGCCCAGCCCACATTGAAAGAGTGACCAGCACACTCGCATCCGAGTCTTTCACCTGCCGCACTACTTCCTCCGGTTCGATCACTGGCGGGATGAATACGGCAGTCGCGCCCGCTTTCATAGTCCCATAAAAACCGATCACCATTTGTGGGACGTTTGGCATTAATAGAACAACACGCGCGCCTTTTCCAATCCCGAGCGCGAGCAATGCATTGGCAAAACGATTGGCTTCATGATTCAAACGACGATAGGACAGCCGTGAGCCTTCAAAAAATATCGCGGGGCGCAAAGGAAATAATCTCACCGAAGAGCGCAGTAAATGATGCAACGGGATATACGGGATCCCAATTGTATACGGTACACCTTTTTCGTAATTCGCCAGCCAGCCGCGTTTGTTCCTCAGCAGATCACGTCCGCTTTTCTCTTTGCCCCTATGGGCAGGTTCAGATGACTCGCGCCATGAGCGCGGCTCTTCACCCGACATAAACCGCTCAATCGCACGGCCCACCGCCTCGCGCCGCTCCAACATGACCAGATGGCCTGATACCCCTATATCAGCCTCTTCCGCTCCGACGATTGATCCTGCCACCTTCGCGAACAACGGACGTTCAAACACAATATCGCGATGTCCGCGAATGACAAGTGTCGGCACTTCAACGGATTTGAATTTCTCCCAGCCATTCCATGTTGCCATATTATTTGCATAAAAGGATTTCAAGGCATGTGGCGGGGCAAACAGCCATTTACGCGTAACCGGTTCGACGATTTTCAGCAACCAGACTGGCAAACTCAAGGCAAGTTTCAATATGGGTTGAAGCTTGAACTGACCCGCGGTTGCGATCAAAACCAATCGCTCCACCCGACCAGGATTCTTGAGAGCATACTCCGTCACCACTGCGCCACCGAAGGAATGTCCCACCAACACGATCTTCCCTTTGACTTTTAATAACGTGAGCGCGGTCTCCAGATCATTAATGATCTGAGGCATGTCATAGCCTTCGCCCGGCTTATCAGAGAGTCCATGTCCGCGCAAATCCAACGCAATGACACGATTCTCCACCACGAACTTCTGCATTTGATAATGCCATTGCTCTGCCTGCCCCCCAAATCCATGAATAAAAACAAATGTCCGCTGGGGATGATCCGGCGAAATATCGATCGCCGAAAGCCTCACCAGCGGATTGGTCGAAACACGCACTTCGTGACGATAAAGGTCAAGGTCGATGTCCATGCGAGAAGTGTACATGAGGCGGGCAGTGCTGTCAATTTGAGAATCAAAAAAGCCTGTGCCAGAGTAATCTGACACAGGCAGAGGCGTATTGGCTATCTATTAGTTGCTCTGCATGGTGCCCGGCGTGACCTCGAACCTCACCGCTAGATGCGGAACATCTCCAGGGCCCAGGCAGAATTCATCAACGACTGTACCAAACCCGTCGCAGTGCATGGCGCTGAACACCCAGTACACCGCGACAACATGCTCGCCGATGCTCAGCTGCTGATCGGGTAGACGTAGGTCTGCTCCTGCCGTGTTCCTGGGTCGACCACATACTTGATCGCAACGAACTTCGCAAGGAAATCCTCAAGTGGATTCGCTCCTGCGGGCACGAACTCCTCTGGCACCGCCTCGAAGCTCGTGTTCATAAACCAGGCCGGTCCCGCCGCGGTCCATTGTTCGCCGGAGTCGGCCTGGTTACAGTAGGGGGTAACGATTTGCTTGGTGATCCCGAAAAGCACGTTCAGGTCAATTCCATTCGGCGCGATGCAGTGGTTATCTGAGGCTTGAGCGGGCTGCGGAAGGAGTACGGTACTTGCCATAACAAATACGAGTACAACACTCCACCTGGGAAAACGCTGTCGTAATGATAAAGAAGATTGTTTCATCACTTTATATTCCTTTCTGAGTAATCGATTATTGCCTAACTATATTGTTACGGATAGTTCATACTACGGAACTTTAGTGCCAGCATTAGAGAATAGTTTCGTTGCTGACTGGCAATTCGCTTAGGAGAAAAATATTCAGTGCTTGGCCTCCTTTCTAGTGAAAACTGATAACGAGTCGCGTTCCGAAGTTTTAGATCAAGTTAAGGTTGTGGGCAGGAAACGTTGGGATTCCAATATTCGAAGCTGCCTGACGGGTTGTGATCCGAAACCTAGGCATGGAGCACATGGATGCGGAGCTGCCTATTAAGGTACAAAATGCCATTGCTCCGCCTAATGGGTCAGCGGCGGAGGTTATCCCGCCGCTGACCTCTTGCTTGATGCTCGGACTTAACTTTTCGGAGGAGTATCTCCGTGCATCTTCTACTCGCCGAACCACTCACTGCGCTGATATTTGGTGAAATTTACAGGGACACTAGTCCACTCACTGTTGAGGTAGGCTGCCATGCCAGCCTGCGCGTCAACGAATGTGCGCTCGCTCAGCAGGTATATCGAGAAGCCTATATTAGGGTCAATCAGGGTTCGCTCGCTGAGGTGATAGGCTGTAATATCCATTGTGGGGACGTTGACTGATGCCCATTCGCCGAGGCGGAAGATCTGATACGCTTCTGCGTTGTTGACAGGGATCGGCACCGAGAGCCACTCGCCCTGGCGATGCAGCATATAAGCATTGTAGTCAAATGCTTTCGCTGCAGGTGAAAGGACAGAAACAGCAGAAATAGCAACGAGCGTGGTAACCAGGGCGGCAAGGGCGATCAGGATGACATTTCGATTGATCAAAACGCTGAGTGTTTTGATCTTGTGAATTACTGAGATACTGGACATTTTGGTCTCCTCGATTGGGTGAATGTGGTGTTTCCAATCTATGACACCAGTTTAGCCAGCCACCATCCCCCAGCATGTCTGAGAGCATGGATTGAGCGTGTTTTTTTGCATGTATTCTATAACTGCGCGAAAAAGAAATCCCGCCGCTGAAATCAATGGCGGGATCAAAGATTATTGGATATCTCTTAGCGAGGGGCATCTGTTCCACAAGTACTTTTTATTATGCTACTCTGAAAGTATGTAGGTAGCATTGTCGTACAATCCCGTTCTGTAGGGACATGGGTCGTTTCTATACACTCGTTCAATTGAAACTTGAGATACTTACCGTCAAATGCGAATCTAAACCTCATCGGGGCCAAAGGGTGATAATGATAACGAGTGTAATAACAATATTCAGAAAAACATCCACTTTGGAGTTACGATCGTTATTGAGCATAAACATGTTGGTCTCCTTGATTGGCGCAGGCCGGTTTGAGCGCCAATCTATGACCACAGTCTACATACTCGCCATCCCCTGGCATGTTTGAGAGCATGGATTGAGCATGTTTTTTATCGTATTTTCACAAATTGCTTCTCGACTGAATCGTCCCCATACACAATGATTACCTCTACTGCTGGGTTTCTTCCAGTGCAAACGCGATGGCTTCCTCCCTGGTCATCGCCATACCTTTCGACCAAAACCTGGCGAGAGTTTTCTCATCCAACTTGGTTTTTAGGAGCGCGAGATTGCGATCATACTCCAGTTGGTCAATCTGCAGCAGCCGGAATAGCGCGCGTTGGCTCAATAGATTTTGAACGGCGGAGAATAGCTGTCCTGCACTGGCGAACCGGCCCAGCGATAGTTGGATACCAGCGAATGCTGAGATACAGGCAAGAATGCCGCGTGGATCATTGACTTGCATGTTTAGCAGCAGGCTCTCGCGACAAAGTAGAATTGCGTTTGCCGGATTGCCGCGATGAACGGCCAACTGTGCCAACCGCCTTACCGCATAGGCCAAGAAGGCTTTATCCTTGAATTCCCGAAAGATCGCCGTGCTCTGTTCGAAAAACAGCAGAGCTTGATTTAAGTCACCCTGACTGAACGCCACATCCCCGAGGAAGTTGAGTGTCCAGCTTTTCTGAAGCTTAAACGGGGGACCAAGTTCAAGCCAGATATCACGGCTCTGTTCCAACAAGGCGCGAGCTTTACTCAGGTTTCCGCGTAGGTGCTCAAACAAGCCTAAATTGCGGAGTGCTTTAGCGGCAAGATCTTTCTCACCGAGCTGAAGAGCGATCTCCAGCGCCTCTCGAAAATCTTGGTCGTCCAGTGGATTGATATCTGCCCAGTACAGCATACTGAGTCCGTTGAGTGCTTTTGCGCGAGCCAGGGTCTTCTCCTGCCCTCCCGGCATGGAGAGTGCGTGTTGCAGGCACTCCTGCCATTCGCTGATCGGCCCGTGCACAAAGAAGAAATAATCTAGGGAACCCAATAACAGGAATGCCTCCGTCATTTTACGATGCTGGATTGACCAATCAATTGCCAACCGGATATTGTCCAGTTCCTGATCCAGGAGGGTAAACCACCTGGCGGTCTGCTCGCCAAAAATATGAGGCTCCGCAACCTGGGCCAGCCGAACGTAATAGGCAAGGTGTTGATCGTAAACCATCTCTGTTTCCCCGATTTCTTTCAATTTTTCACGCCCGTACTCGCGGATTGTCTCCAACAGGCGATAGCGCGTCTCACTATTCTTGGAAACTTCCTCTACAATCACAAGTGACTTGTCCACGAGATGACCCAACAAATCAAGGATATCACTCCGCTTCATTCCCTGATTGCAAATTTCTTCCGCGGACTCAAGCGTGAATCCACTTGCGAATACTGACAACCTGCGAAGCAACACACGTTCAGGTTCGATAAGTAAATCATAGCTCCAATCAATCGTGGCCCGCAGGGTTTGATGACGCGGCACCGCTGTGCGACTTCCTGCCGTGAGCAGAGAGAAGCGGTCATCCAAGCGTGAGGCAATTTCGCCCACCGACAATACTTTGATACGCGCTGCAGCCAACTCAATCGCCAATGGAATACCATCAAGCCGGCGGCAAATTTGAGCCACAGTGTTTGCGTTTCTGGCATCTAAAACAAAACCAGATTTGGCGTTGCTCGCGCGCTCGTCGAATAATTCAATGCTTGCAAATTCCTGAAGTTCCTTGAGCGAAAGTGATTGTTGCATTTCAGGCAACGGCAAAGAAGGAACCTGCCACACTGTCTCATTGAAAATACCCAGGGCTTCGATACTGGTTGCCAGAATTTTTAGCTTCGTACATGACGCCAGCAATTGCTCAACGTACTGTGCACATGCTTTGATCATATGCTCGCAGTTATCCAGAACGATCAAAAGGTCTTTGGACTTGAGGTTGGTTTTAAGGGTTTCAATTATCAGCTCATGCGAGACTTCACGTACATTGAGAGACTGCGCGATTTCCTGGGATATCAAATTCTCGTCCGACAAGCCAACAAGACCTACCCAAAATACACCGTCTTTGAATTTCTTGATCGAGTCATTGGCTGTTTGAACGGCTAAACGAGTTTTGCCCACACCGCCTGAGCCGGTCAATGTCACCAAGCGGGAAGAAGACAACAGCCTGGTAATTTCTTTCAATTCTTTTTCTCTGCCAATAAAACTGGTAAGTGGAACTGGAATGTTTGAAGGAACTTCTGGTAAGGCGGACTTCGGTGAGACAATTACAGGTTTTGGAATCTCCTTGCCGGATTTGAGACTCTGGAACAACTCTTTCGTCTGTTCTGAGGGTTCGACTCCAAACTCTTTCAACGACTTGACACACCGCTCGTATATCGCGGCAACTTTCGACATATCTCCCATTGCCGCATGAGCAGACATCAACGCACGATACGCAGGTTCAGGCTTTTGCCCCAGTTTAATCCACCGTTCGCCCCAATCCAGAATATCGAGCCAGCGGTTTTCATCTTGCAACACTGACATCAACCGCGCCATCTTGTGATCAAAGACAGAATTTATATGTTCTCGTTCCAACATCACCCATTCATCATAAAAGCCTGGCAAAAGTTCTCCCTGATACGCCGAAAGAACGGAAATCAATTCATCAGCCGAAGCGTCATCGCCTACCTTCTCCAACGCAGAAACATCAAGCCAATATTCAGCAAAAGCATTGAAGGCAATGGATAAATCGTCAGTCAGCACGTATTCATTTTTTTGCTTTGCGGGAAGAGCCTTTCGTATCCGCCATAACGCATGACGAAGATTATCTCTGGCAGTTTCTTCCAAAGAATCAGGCCATAAGAGTCCCGCCAATCTTTCGCGGCGATGTAAAGTCCCCGCGCTTAAGATCAAGTAGGCAAATAAAGTTTGCGCAGGACGAGATGCAATACTAACTGGCTTCTTTTTGTATTTGATATCAAACGAGCCAAGCAAGCTGACTTCCAACATATCTTTCCTTTGGCGAGTATTCAGATAAAGTATAGCATTTCGGTTGGGTAAACCAAAGAGCAAAATGAAAAGAGAACCCGCCGCTGGAAGTGGGTTCTCTTCCGATATTATGTTGGATTTACCTCACGAACAGGAAACGTGGGGATACGCTCGCGAAACCTCAATCGCCGAAAGCCTCACAATCGAAGCAGTCCCATGGACCAGCGGATTTGTCGAAACGCGCACTTCGTGACGGTACAAGTCAAGGTCTATGTCCATGGAGAGAGTCTACATGAGGCGGGCATGGATGTCAATTTGAGAATCAAAAACCTGCGCCAGAGTAATCTGACACAGGCTGAGTTGTTTTTAGTTTTGTTTTTTTCGATGGCTATGGACAGTTCACGTTGGGATTGAACGGAGTGAATATGCCTTCCGGGTTTGCCTCCCAGACCCAGACGTGGAAATCATAGTGTGGCGGCATTCCAGGTTCGTGTCCCAGCATCGGACCATCGAATGCTCTTCCAAGCAGCACTGGGGCAGGAGGAGCCGGGTTGGGAATCGGTCCATCCGGGCGTCCGATGGGGAACATGTATTCGACACCAATCAGTTTCATTGTACCGTTGGTCTCGAGGTACAAGAGGATCTCTGGTTCAAGGAAGTTGATCGCTGGATTCATGATACGGGCAGGGTTGATAAAGTGGATTCCCATTCCACCCAATCCCGGCTCCTCGATACAGTGCGGTGTGCGGATGAACCCATCTGCGAGTGCGACCTCCACATCGTGATACTTTACGGTTGCCTGCCGCACAGCTGCCAGATCCTGCAGAACCTGCGGATCGGTGATGCCGGTGGCAGCATATGCCACTCCTCCCAGTGTGGCGACGAGTGCCAGGGCAATTGTGATGGTTATAAGTGTCTTTTTCATCTTGTACTTCCTTTCATAAGTCGATAGTAAATCTGATTTTGGGATATTTGGGCGATAAGCATAGTGTGTCTCCTTCGGAAAAATTTATGGTCGGAAAAAATCAATGAAGGCGGCTTCGCGTTCAGGATCATTATCGGGACGCAGATTGTCAGATTCTTTCAATGCGATGGTGAAGAAAACAACATGGGCAATGACTAACAATGCGACGGCAAGAATATCAATATTCATTTTTGTCTCCTCAATACCGCTAAAACTCAACTGGGCCAAAGGGTGATTATGATGACGAGCGTGATAACAATGTTTAGAAAAACATCCAGGTTGGAGTTGCGGTCATTATTGAGCATAAACATGTGGGTCTCCTTGATAAAAAGGTGCATCGGTACAGCAACTTATCCTGCTGCTGATTGAGCCATAAAAACAGATAAAAGCACAATCACCGTGATCACAAATACAGCAACCAGGTATGTATTGAAAGAACGATCATCCTCTGTCATTTTGTGTTCCTCTTTCTCAAAAATTGGTTTCTGGGATAACACAGTTAAGAAGTGAGTGGTCTACTGGTTATTGATTTCCCCTGTGTAGGTACCAACAGGGCCATTGTCTTTAACGATTCCAACCTTTGAAAGCACGCCATAGAGGCTGGCAAGCTCACCGGTGCCGTCCGTGATGGTATTGGTAAGCTGAATCGACTGGTATACATCATTGTTTCCTACAATCTTGAAGGTAAGCGTGCCGGGAACTCCATTCACCAACCCAGTAAAGGTCTCCACACCGCTGAAAGTGGCGCTATCATCGCGATGGACAACCATCGTGCCATGCAGGGTCGAGGTGCCCTCGAGCGTACCGGTATAAGTGGCCATGCTGCTCAGGTCAACGATAGTATTGAATTTATCCTCAGTGGCGCTGGTGATCGTCGATGTAGTGATGAAGGTTCCACTTGCTTCCGTACGTGGAGATGCAGCCAACCAAAATCCCCTTATTGCAATCGGAACCAATAAAGCAATGGCAACAGACAGGTTGAACAAACGATTAGAAAACATTTCGATCTCCTTTTTGAATCGGTTCGGGAACTATGGTTGTCCCGATTTCTGTCTGCATTGTTGCATGGTGGCGTTCCCTTTTCGTCGCTAACTCACCCAATTTTTCTGAGACGTAAAATAGACGCTCCAAAGATAAAGTACCCGGCATGAGAAGTGCTATACTCAACTTGTTCCCGGTTTCCTTATCTTTTCAGTTCAGAGTCTTCAGCGCTGGAGGATGCGATGCTCCAAATTCGACTTCTTGGACAATTTGACGTTCGTCTTGACGGCAAGCGCGTCCTGATTCCGTCGCGGCCTGCTCAATCGTTATTGGCTTATCTTGCGCTGACAGCCGGGACTCCCCATCGCCGTGAAAAACTGGCAGGTATTTTGTGGCCGGATTTCCCCGATGACAACGCGCGCAAAAACCTGCGTCACGAATTGTGGCGTATCCGCAAAGCCATCTCTGCACAGCAACCCACTACGGTTGACTATCTCCTTGCCGAGGAATTCACGATCGCCTTTAATAGTGAGGCTGAGTATTGGCTTGACGCGGCGCAAATGGAAAGACCAGAGCTTGATCTGGGATCGCTCATATCCAATCTTTCCCTCTATCAGGGTGAACTCCTGCCAGGTTTCTATGAGGATTGGATCGTATTGGAGCGTGAACGCATCCGAAGAATCTTTGACACCAAAATGGAACAACTTCTGGGGCAACTCATCGCTGCTGAACGCTGGACGGCAGTGCAGGAACAGGCAGAACGCTGGCTTTCACTGGGTAACACGCTTGAGCCTGCTTATCGCGCCCTCATGCTCGCTTACGGCGCAGGCGGCGATATGGCAAAAGTCAGTTCCATATACCAGCGGTGTATTGAGGAACTGAATGAACAGTTTGGACTCGAACCTTCTGTTGAGACCCGCGCACTGTATGATGGTTTACTGAAAGGCGCGCACACTCCCTCACGCGCCGTACAGTCCTCCGGCACAGTCACCTTTCTCTTTACCGACATTGAGGAGTCAACCAATCTGCTTGACAAGCTGGGTGATCAATACGCAACGGTGCTGGCAGAGCATCATGAGATTCTGCGCGCCGCTATTCAGAAGTGGAATGGTCGCGAGGTCGATACACAGGGCGACGCGTTCTTTGTCACTTTCGCCCGTTCGCTGGATGCTGTTCAGTTTGCCGCCGAGGCGCAACGTGCCCTTGCCTCACATGCCTGGTTGCATAACCAGCCCTTGCGCGTGCGAATGGGCTTACATACAGGCGAACCATTGATCGCTTCGACAGGCTATGTAGGTATGGACGTGCATCGCGCCGCGCGTATTGGCGATGCGGCGCATGGTGGACAAGTGTTGTTGTCACAAACGACGCGTGAATTGGTAATGCACGATCTGCCCAAAGGCGTGACCATCCGCGACCTCGGTGAACACCGCCTCAAGGATTTGAAATTCCCAACCCCCATCTATCAATTGGTTATCGAAGGATTGTCCTTTGATTTCCCACCTCTGAGAACCAAGTTCACCGGCGCTGAAGCAGTCACTCCGGGCGAGCCGCCGTTCAAGGGCTTGCAATATTTTGATGAGGCGGATTCGGATTTGTTCTTTGGGCGCGAACTGCTCACTGCAAAATTAGTGAATCGATTACACAGACTCCCCTCTCCTTTGGAAGGAGAGGGATCGGGGGTGAGGTTTCTTTCAGTCATTATTGGCGCTTCGGGCAGCGGCAAATCATCGCTGGTGCGGGCGGGATTGATCCCTGCGCTCAAAAAAGGGGAGACGCTTCCAGATGGGACGAAGCCTCCTCAAGGTAGCGCGGATTGGAAGGTCCACGTCATCACACCGACTATTCATCCACTCCAGGCGCTGGCAACTGAATTGACGCGTGGGTCGGAATCAGTCACTGCAACTGCCACACTGATGGATGATCTGATACAAGATCCGCGTAGTCTGTCCCTCTTTCTTGCGCGTCAAAATCCAAAGCAACATACATTACTGTTGCTCGATCAGTTCGAAGAGTTGTTCACCCTGTGCCGCGATGAATTTGAGCGTGAGGCCTTCATTGATAATCTGCTCACGACCCTTAACCAGAGCGAAGGGAATATCACCCTGATCCTGACCTTACGCGCCGATTTTTACGCGCATCTGGCTCAATATCCCGAACTGCGGGAGGCGGTGGCAAAGCAACAGGAATATATCGGACCGATGACGATGGAAGAACTGCGGCGCGCCATGGAAGAACCCGCTAGACGGGGGCATTGGGCATTCGAGCCGGGACTCGTGGATTTGATTTTGCGGGATGTAGGTGATGAGCCAGGTGCACTGCCTTTGCTCTCTCACGCACTGCTCGAGACCTGGAAACGACGCGCCGGCCACACACTCACGCTCAAAGGATATGCCGATGCGGGCGGCGTGCGCGGCGCGATCGCCCACACAGCCGAGAGCGTATATCAAAACCTTTCGCCTGAGGAACAGACGATTGCACGGAATATTTTTCTGCGGCTCACCGAGTTGGGTGAAGGCACCGAAGACACGCGGCGGCGGGCATCCTTTGACGAGTTGGTATCGCATATAGAAAATGCTGACGAAGCGCGTTCTGTGTTGAACACCCTGGCTGAAGCAAGACTCGTTACATTGGGCGAGGACACGGCCGAGGTCGCGCATGAGGCGTTGATCCGCGAATGGCCTACACTGCGCGAATGGTTGAATCAGGATCGCGAAAGCCTACGCTTGCATCGTCATCTTACCGAAGCCGTGCATGAGTGGGAATTGCTTGAACACGACGCGGGTGCGTTGTATCGCAGCTCTCATCTGGCACAAGCACGCTAATGGGCAACCTTGCATCCGAATAGTTTGAACACGGGAGAGAGAGCTTTCCTGGATGCTTCAAACGAATTGGAACAATACGAAGCAAGCGAGCGGGAAGAGCAACAGAAGCGCGAACTCGAAGCCGCCCAAAAACTCGCCGAAACCGAGAAAGCCCGCGCTGAAGAGCAGGCTCATTCGGTAAAACGTTTACGTCAACGCGCCGTCCTACTCATTGGCGCTTTGGTTTTAACAATGATTGCCGCCGTCTTTGCAGCCCTATTTGCCAGCCGCGCACAACAACAGTCATTGATCTCATCCGTCCGTGAACTATCCAGCGCAGCAAACCTAAACCTAGAGGTTGATCCTGAACGCAGTATTTTGCTTGCATTACAGGCTGTGAACAAAACGTATGAAGTAGACTACACCGTTCTGCCAGAAGCGGAAGACGCGCTGCATCGCGCAGTGCAGGCCTCGCGAGTGGAGTTGACCCTGCGCGGTCATGCGGATGTTGTTTGGAGTGCAGTTTTCAGTCCGGATGGTAAACGGATCGCGACAGCCAGCGCCGATGGGACGGCAAAGATCTGGGATGCGACCACTGGTAAAGAAACACTAACTGTGAAAGGTTCCACGTATGGCATCGTCTGGTATGCCGCGTTTAGCCCGACTGGAAAATTATTGGCAACTGCTGGCGAGGACAGCATTGCCCGTATCTGGGATGCAACGACCGGGGAAAACCTGCTTTCCCTACAGGGACACACACAGCAAATCTATCATATCGAGTTCAGTCCAGATGGAAGTCGCGTGGTGACCATCAGCACTGATGGTACTGCAAAAGTGTGGGACGCTCTCACCGGCGAGGAATTACTCACTCTAATCGACGAGGATGAGAGTGAGCCACAATGGGTTACCTTCAGTCCGGATGGTGCGCGGATTGCCGTTGTCAATCTCGCAGGTACGAGTGAGGGATGGACCAGTATTTGGGATGCGGTTACAGGTCAAAAACTTCTTAGTCTTCCTCATCAAAATGTATGGATGAGAAGTGTTTCCTTCAGCCCGGATGGTACACACATTGTCACAACCAGTGATGATCGAACGGCCAGAATATGGGATGCCAATACCGGCAAGGAGCTGTTGACATTCTATGGCCATAGTGATTCTTTCACGAATGCGGCTTATAGCCCGGATGGCACGCGCATAGCTACGGCTATCGGGAACAATCAGGTAATCGTCTGGGACGCCGCCACAGGGGAGGCATTATTAGCCCTGGCGGGGCACGGGAGTAATACCATTGCTTTCAGCCCCGACAGCACCCGCATTGTCACCGCCAGCGGTGACAAAACTGCCAGGGTCTGGAGTGTTACCCACAACAGGGAGTTCCTAACGCTGGAGAATGGGCCGGTGATCGCATCCCCGGTAGGAGCAAGACTAACTTACAGCCCGGACAGTACCCGACTTGCAGTCGCTTATTCTGACCCAATAGCCAAGGTTTGGGATGTAACGACTGGCAAGCTATTGCTAAGCCTGGCCGGACATACCGATGGTATAAATTTCATTGCATACAGCCCTGATGGAACGCGGATTGCGACGGGAGCGAGGGATGGAATCGCTAAGGTGTGGGATGCCGTTTCTGGCAAGGAATTGTTGACACTATCCGTTTCCCCTCCCAATGACTTTGTTATTGGCGTTGCCTTCAGCCCGGATGGATCGCGCTTGGCTACTGCCAGTTTTGATAAAACTGCGAGAATATGGGATGCTGGAACCGGCAAATCAATCTTGACACTTGCTGGCCACACAGATTGGCTAGCAAGTGTAACCTTTAGCCCGGATGGCTCCCGCATCGCCACCTCTAGTTGGGACGGCACAGTCATCGTGTGGGATGCCTCTACAGGCAAAAAACTACTTTCCTTAACGGGTCATGCCGTTACGGTTCGGCAAGTCGTCTTCAGTCTGGATGGCACGCGCCTCGCGACTGCGAGTTTTGATGGCACTGCCAAAGTGTGGGACGCTGCTTCTGGTAAGGAACTGCTAACCCTCGTCCATTCTGGTGTGTTGAGTGTTGCTTTCAGTCCGGATGACAAATACCTCGCGACTGCCAGCGGAGATAAGACAGCAAAACTTTGGGACGCCCTTACGGGCAAGGAATTGCTTACGCTGCATGCTCCGGATGGCCTCACTAGTGTGTCTTTCAGCCCGGATGGCTCACAAGTAGCGGTTGGCAGCCGTGACGGCACAGCTCGTATCTATCTTCTAAAGATCGAAGCTCTGATCGCACTTGCCAAACAGCGTGTAACGCGCACGCTAACGGCTGAGGAATGCCAGCAGTATCTGCATGTAGAGCAATGTCCCGATGAGCCATAAAGTTCATTAGTTAGTGCTCGAATTTTGGAGAGGCAAAAATTTGGCTGAAGAACCAGGCAGAAAGAGAACCCATGGGATGACATGGGTTCTCTTTTCGTTATTATATGGGATTCAGGCTGTGGAAAGGAATCGTTTGGATGCCAATCTGCGAATATGCCAGACCGCGCAATGAAGGTTCACTGATAGAAATACGGATCCAACACTCTTACCGCTGTAATGGTATCCACCGGCAGGTTGTTGCGCTTTGCCGTAGTGCGGATGGCTTCGGGCGAGGGAGCGTCATAGATGCAGAACGATTTCTTCTTATCTGGCGTGACGTAGGAATGTATCCAGGTCACTCCGTCCGCGGCGTTGTTACCGACAACCGTCAGGCAGACTTGTGCGCCTTCATTGTTCACCGGGATGGCCAGGCCATCGGGGAAGGTACGTTCAACTAAATAGCGGGTCATGATATTTTCTCCTTCTGGTTTATGGCACGTGAAAACCTGGCGCCTGTGACTGCGAATTACAAAACGATGCTCCGGGCGCAAAGTCATTGGGGAAGTGGAAGCCCGGACCGGGACCGCCGGGTATTGCCGCGCCCTCCCCAGCAATCGCCTCACCGACCTGCCCGGCAGGTGACCAGCCGAGCTCGTCGTGTCCGATGCCGGTAACGTAATCTCCGACGATATGCTGACCGTGGTTGGCAATCTCGAGCACATCAGAACAGGTTGGCGTGGCAGCCAGGACTGGTGAACTGCCCAGCCAGGACAGGCATACAGCCAGCACCAGGATTGTGATCAGCCAGCGAGCGTAAATAAACTTTGACATATTTTCTCCTTGAACTTATCTGATTTTTGAAGTGACGCGCGTCAAACATACGCACACTATATTGGAAAATCAATTGAATGTCGTCGGGGAAAACTCTATACTGACCCCTACAATTTGTATATGTCACTCTGAGCCGCTTTGCGGCGAAGAGTCTCTGACCCGTGGGCGAGATTCTTCGCTTCGCTCAGAATGACATTATCAAGAAGTGTTGGTTTACTTTAATCCCCTCTCCACTGCCCAGGTTGCGATCTGCACGCGCGAGTCAAATCCAAGTTTGTTGAGGATGCGCGTGACGTACGTCTCGATTGTTTTCACGCCAACGGTCATCGCTTCCGCGATTTCGCGATTCGATTTGCCTTGTGCAATCAATACGGCGACTTCGCGTTCGCGTGCGGTCAGCCCGCCAAATTTTTCTTTTTCGGCGCGCGTTGATTCAGATGCAGGCTCGGGTTCAGATAAAGCACACTCCATGATTTCTTCGAACCGCATGGACTTGCCCTCCGCCCACAGCGCCGCGAACGCGTCGGAACCGAGAGCAGCTTGAAGCCTGGAGATGAAGCGGTTGTAATCGGGCAGGTCAGCCGGGTCTATCACGGATCGGATGGGAGCGCGCAGCGACTCGGCATGTCCGAATATTTTTGCAGCCTGTTCAAATTGCGAGTGCTCGTGTTTCGCTTGCGCCAGTTTCTCCAGGCACCAGGCAATGCCGCCTTTATCGCCAATCTCGGTGCGAATGGCAAGGCTTTCACTGAGGTAGTCTCTCATGCGTTTGTAATCGCGCTGGCGCAATGCCACCCACCCCAGCGAACCCAGCACCGCGCCAACGCCCCATTTGTGTCCATGCTGTTTGCGGATTACCAGACTTTCCTCCAGGAGTTTCGTCGCCCTCGCATACTGACCCTGGCGAATCGCTAATTCTCCCAATCCTGACAGCGTAAAGCCAAGCAATGACACGTGACCAATTTCCCGAAACAGGGCCAGCGCTTCCTCCATGTAGACGGCTACCCTGTCATATTCGCCCATGCGCATATATGCCCAACCGAGTTGCATGAGCATATCCCCGATACCGCGTGGGTCTTCCAACTCTTTGAATATTTCCAGGGCCTCTTCAAACAACGCGGGGACAGTGGTGTAATCGCCTTCTTCGGTTGCCAGCTCACCCAGCAGGTCAAGTATATCGGCAAGCCCAGCTTTATCTTTGGAATTTAACTCCCGCCAAAGGGTCAAACTTACTTCACCGAGCGAACGGGTCGCTGGATAGTCACTCTGAAGATAAGCTAAGGATGCGCTCCAATACAATGCTCTCGCACGCAGTTCGGTTTTTTCTTGCGCCTTGGCCCGCGACAAAACAGAAGTGAAATGTGTGCGTCCTTCACTCAGATAACCGCGCAGACGCCAAAATCGGCCGCAAGCCACGGCCAGTTGCAGACCTGCCTCGGCTTGCTGCTCGTCAGCATTACACCATTCCAGGGCGGCGCGCAAATTATCGCGCTCTGACTCATAACGTTCGAGCCATTGCAGTTGTTCGGCATCACTCAGGTGAAGGTCTGTATCATCTGCCCATTGGATGAAATATTTCAGATGACGATTCCTGGATTCTTCCACTTCACCCGACCCCGCCAGTTTTTCCAGCGCGTATTGACGAATCGTTTCAAGCAGGCGATAACGCGTCTCCCCACGCTCGGGCCTGTCTGCGGTTACCAGGCTTTTATCCACCAGATGAGACAAGGTGTTGAGGACTTCGGAATGATGAAAAAAAGTCGCTGCTTCCAACTTATCTTTCACATTTTTGGCTGCATCATCACCACAGACTGCCTCTGCTGCCTCCAGCGTTGCACCACCTGCAAAAACTGCAAGCCGCTGCAGAACTTTTTGCTCTGCCTCTGAAAGCAAGGCATAACTCCAATCCAACGCCGCGGCCAGGGTTTGTTGCCGAGGCGGGGCGGTGCGACTTCCACTGGTGAGCAAATGAAAGCGGTCATCCAACCGTTGAGCGATTTTCTGAATCGACAGGCTCCGCAGGCGCGCCGCGGCCAGTTCGA
>Ga0137338_1000045_pt1 | contig 19259 bp, 15 predicted proteins | sample EasRivERMLT366_2_FD_104770 | JGI IMG/M metagenome (GOLD analysis project Ga0137338, IMG submission 104770) | Soil microbial communities from meander-bound floodplain in the East River, Colorado, USA - East River MetaG ERMLT366_2 | ecosystem: Environmental > Terrestrial > Soil > Floodplain ...
AGACCTTGCGGAGTAAGCAGGAGGCGGCACAAAAGGTGGGCAGGCAGCACTACGAGAAGTTGCTATCCATGACCGAACAAACCATCGCGTGGGCAGTTCAAACGGAAAAGCACCTTCGGAAACGCTCCCAACACAAAGCCAAACGACTGGCAGAAACGCTCACCCATTTCATTCCGCTCGCCAGGCGGGTGATCGCACAGACCACCCGGCGCATTCTGAAGAATGAGAAAGTTCCGGCCTCCGAAAAGATCGTCAGTCTCTTTGAAGAACATACTGACATCATCCGCCGCGGCAAGGAGTCCCACCCGGTGGAGTACGGACACAAGCTTTGGCTGAATGAGGTCGAAGGCGGCCTGGTCAGTCATTACCGTCTTCTGGAGGGCAACCCCAGTGATGAACAACAATGGAAACCGAGCTTGAAGGCACACTTGAAAACGTTTCAGGGACCACCTGTCCAGGCCAGTGCTGATCGCGGTCTCTCCTCGGAACCGAATGAGAAGCTCGCTAAGAACTTGGGCATCAAGCATGTGATCCTTCCCAAACGTGGTTATCGTTCCAAGGCTCGTTTGAAACATGAGCACACAGCTTGGTTCGTGAAAGGTCGCCATTGGCACGCCGGTGTGGAAGGTCGTATCAGTGTTCTCAAACGGGCTCATGGCTTGGGACGTTGCCTGGTGCATGGGTTTACAGGCTTCCAGGGTTGGGTCGGTTGGGGAGTGATCACCGGAAACCTCGCCGTTCTCGGAAGGACCTAAACATTGGAGCTATTCGATTGTCAAGGTACAAAATCAAAATTACAGCTCGGTGCAAAACCCTCGGAAAACCTGCTTGCTAACCGCCTTCCTTGAGTTTCGCACCACGAACTAGTTTAGCACAAATGCCAAACACAACCATTCCGCCAAAGTTACTATCATGAGGCAAGACTACTCTCCCTGCTCTGAGACAGACTCGACATCCAATCCCGCCTCTCGCAAAAACTCAATTACATCGGGATTGACATTCTCATCTGCAAGTAATGGATAATCAAGAGCCTTCACGCCCCAACCTTTACATCCAGCAACACTTCATTTTTCACAGATTGCGCGGCATATTTCAAGGCTTCTTCCACAGCTTCAGCCGTCAATTGTGGATAAGATTTGATCACTTCATCTTTTGTCGCACCGCTCGCAAAGAGTTCAAGAATAAATTCAATGCTCAGGCGCGTGCCTAGAATATGCGGCTTACCACTTAAAATTTCGGGGTTATATGCAATATGAGTAAACATGATCTATCTCCTGAACAATACTGCTATTATAACTCTCTATTCAGACAGCCGTTAGCTCGGCGGAAGACCGATCATGCAGGAATGGGTCACGGATATTCGGGATCAGTGCCTGAGAGCCAAAGTCCCATTTTTCTTCAAGCAATGGGGCGGCGTGCAGAAAAAGAGGGCAGGTCGCACGCTCGAAGGTCGCACGTGGGATGAGATGCCGAGGAGTTTGGGGCTGGTGAAGGCGTGAATTCTTGAACACAAAGGCTTGCACTGAGCCTGTCGAAGTGGCACGAAGTGTCACAAAGGAATTAATATGCCCTTGTGTTTATTCCCTTTAGATTTGAGATTGCGAGGGGATTAGACAGTACCAAAAAACCATGGACGATAGATCATTGTTTATTGTCTATCATACATGGTCCGATTGGCACCTCACGCGACGGTGGGAGTTGGCTTTGTTTCAATGATTATTAATAATTTGGGAATTTTTCATTCAATATATTTGTCCAACTTATCATATCCGCAATATTAATCACCGGAGATTTTAGTAAATAAACTTCATCTTTCTTTGATCTGTTTGAAGTGAAATATATATCCTGTCCCCTAAGGACCGGCGCCCAACTTTCAAATTGTCCTGGCGTGTCAGTAACACGTTCAGTATTTCCATTTGTAAGCCTGTAAATCTCTGCTTTGCCATCTTCCCGGTTTGAAGTGAAATATATATTCCCGCTGATGCTGAGCGCAGGTCCCCAACTTTCAAATTGCCCTGGCGTGTCAGTAACACGTTCAATTTTTCCATTGATAAGCCTGTAAATCTCTGCTTTGCCATCTTCCCGGTTTGAAGTGAAATATATATTCCCGCTGACGCTGAGCGCAGGTCCCCAGCTTTCAAATTGCCCAGGCGTGTCAGTAACACGTTCAGTATTTCCATTTGTAAGCCTGTAAATCTCTGCTTTGCCATCTTCCCGGTTTGAAGTGAAATATATATTCCCGCTGACGCTGAGCGCAGGTCCCCAACTTTCAAACTGCCCAGGCGTGTCAGTAACAGGTTCAATTTTTCCATTTATGAGTCTATAAATCTCTACTTTGCCGTCTCGGTTTGAAGTGAAATATATGTTTCCACTGGTACCAATTGCGGGATCCCAATTTTTTCCGCCGTCTGCATCTACAGGGGAAACTGTTTTATTTTCAGCATCGTATAAGTAGACATTAACTTCACCATCATCGGATATGCCGGAAAAGACCAAGGGAACAACAGCTATAGATTCAGGCCACACTTTAATCGACAGAAAGACCAACAACGCAACAATGACGCCGATAAGACCTACCATTCTAAGAAAAGGCTTTGCTTTGGGGGAAGTCGATTTTAATGCGGTGAAATATTTGGAAAGAGTCTTCGTTAGCGCGGTTTTTCTGGCGGTTTGACGCTCTGCTTTCTCAAGCCTGGATTTCTCAGCTGCATCGCGTTTTGCCTTTTCTTGTGCAGCTTTCTCAGCTACTGCGCGTTTCTGTTTTTCCTCTATGGGCCTTGTTCCAATGACAGATTGCCTGCCGCTATCACTTTGGAGATTTTCAAATACATTCACCATCTCTGTCATGCTTTGATAGCGATCCTCAGGATTTTTCGCCAATGCCTTGATCAATACAAACTCCACCTCTTCAGGGAGGTCAGATGCAAATTTGCGAGGGCTTGGCAGTGGTTCCATTGCCTGTTTGATCAAGATCGCTGCAGGTGTATCCGCCACATAGGGCTTGCGTCCCGCCACCATCTCATACAACACAATCCCCAGCGAATATAGATCCGATTGCGGGCTGGTTTTTCCACCCCATTGCTCGGGAGCCATGTATTCGGGCGTGCCGATCGCCATGCCCGATCCAGTCAGAGCTGTGGTCTGCTCCTCTTCGAATAATTTGGCAATGCCAAAGTCTGAAAGCATTGGCTCGCCACTCTCTGTAATGAGAATGTTCGCAGGCTTGATATCGCGATGCAAAATTCCACGTTGATGAGCATACGCCACTCCGCGCGCAATCGGCAGAATCACACGAATTGCATCCTGCCAGGGAATCGGCTTCTCAAGGAGTTTCCTCAGCGTACCGCCTGGTAAATATTCCATCACCAGATATGGAGAACCTTCATGTTCTCCAAAATCGTGCACTTTGACAATATTCGGATGTGAAAGTTTCGCCAGAGATTTGGCTTCGCGCTCAAAGCGCTTCAAGACCTCGCCCAAGGCATCCATTGGAAAGGCACCACTTCGAATAATCTTGATCGCAACATCACGCTCCAGACGTATATCATACGCCTTGTAAACGACAGCCATTCCCCCTTCTCCAAGCCGTTCAGAAAGATAATAGCGTCCGAGATATTGCCCAGAAAGATCGGTCATATCCATCCTGTTGTGGTGTGGTGAGGAAATTATAAGTCAAATTCGGTTGTTGTCTCACATTCGATCAATTGCAATTTATCACTTGCGCACAGCCTTGCTGATCTCCAATTCCCGATTTGGGACATCGTCGGTGGCGAGTCTGGTCTAGGCGCAAGATCTACGATCATGCAGAATGGGTCACGGATATTCGGGATCAGTGTCTGTGGCTGATTGTTTGTTATGGGGTCGCATCCTTGGCGCACCGAAATCCGAGCTCGCTCTCAGATAGATCCGGTCCGATCCAACTGCGATAGAAGACCTGCAGGTCGTTTGAGTCTTCATTCCACGAACCACCGCGGATGACGCGACTACCACCACGTGTCAGATCCTCCCGGCCATCGGTTGCATTGTAAGGATAGGATTTATTTAAACTACTCACCCATTCAAAAACATTCCCTGCCATATCATACAAGCCATACGGACTCTGTCCGCTTTCATAACTCCCCACTGCGGATGTTTCACCGACGCAATACAAATCAAAGTCGGGGTCACCATCATAATTGGCTTTGTCACAACTGATGCCTTCACCCCACGGGTATATACGTCCATCCGTGCCGCGGGCGGCTTTTTCCCATTCGGCTTCCGTGGGCAGACGCGCCCCGCGCCATGTTCCGCAGTATGTCTGTGCCATTGTCCAATTCACGTAGACCACAGGGAAGTTGTCATACTCAGAATTGCCATAATAACTGGAACGGAAATCTGATTTAATGTAGTGCGGAGGCTCACACACGCCAGCCGTCACACAGCCTTCGTAATGAGCATTTGTGACTTCGTATATATCCATGTAAAACGCATCAAGGTACACACCATGCGAGCTACCAGTGCTTCCCATTGTGAAGTCACCTGTCGGCACAAGGCGCATGGTTATGTCTTTAATATCTGTAATTTCAGTTGGTAATTCGGTTGCCAGAGCTTGTGTACTGGCTGGCTCTTCAATACCTGGTGATGGCGAGCTCTGCAAAACTGAGCGCCCCTTAATTTGCTGGTACATAATATCCCCGAAAACAAGCACAAAGACTGTCAACAACAAACCAATGATTCCAATGACAGCTGTCTTTTTATTCATTTTGTTATTCTAAAAAATAAGTGGTCTATCTATGGATCACCTTGCGGGTTATCCAATATTCATTCTTCCCGATGCAATCCCTCCAGCGGGTTGTTTCCGCGGCGGATACTGAGTCCATGCAGGAGCAGGCCGAACTGAGAAAGACCAAACCAGAGTAAAAATAGCGTCAGGCTGATCGAGGTGCGGTCGATCCAGGTGGGCAGATCCTCGCTCAAGTTTGTGACTTGTGCGCGCCAGTCCGTCACCTTTTGTTCATATTCCTTTATCGCCGCAAGAAAACTTTCAAGGCTGGCTCGGGTCGCGGTCAAATCACCGCCCAGCAGATAGGATGTATCGCTTACGAAGGTCGAGGCTTGCTGGGCAACGGTCTCCACATTTGCGATCTCTGTGTCCAGTGAATTTGTGGAGGCGATCAGGTCGGTGACTATTTTTTCAGGTACGCCGAGGTCAACGCCGGGGATGAAACCGCTGATCTCAGCGAGCACGGACTGCAGACTTTCCAGAGCGGCGCGCGCAGAGTTGATGCGCTCACGCGTCGTCTTCAACTCGGGGAGCAGTTTGTTGTCCAATGTGCCTTGAATGCCCTCCAGAAGATTTTCTGCGCTCGTGGATTGCGCCGCAAGTTTTTCAAGGGCTTGTTCGGTTGCATCCACAATGCGCAAGGCGCGCTCGAGCTCCACGCGCGAAGATGCCAGTGTGGTTTGTGCCAGAGTAAGTTCGTTATCGATTTCCTTTAGCTGGCTGGTCGTGGCACGGGTCAATGGTTCGTTATAAAACCACGCCGCGCCGATGCCGACAACACTCAGTAGAAGAAATATCGAGCTTAACACGATCAACGTCCGTGCAATAATTTTGCGAGCCATTTTATTTGGTCTCCTCCGACACTGAAATTATACAACCAAAACTGCAGGGAGGCTTGATGCTCCCTGCAACAAATATTCAGCGGGGCTTCGTCAGCGTCCGCTTTCATGGATGGTTCGGCAATCCTGTGGATGGGTTGCAATTCTTATAAGCCCAGATATTGCCGGGCGGACAGGCAATAGTATTACATCCATGCCCGCTTATGCTATACTTGCATGGGAAGGAGGATCCATGATCGACCCTATTCAACTCCCGATACTGATGAAAGCCGTTGACTTCGTTTTTGATGAGGGAAGGAAAATTCTGGAGGAACGCCGTGAACGCAGAAAGCAGAATGACAACGCGCCGCATGTTCAAGAGTCACAAACTGCAACTGAGATCGTTCCGCTTGAGCCGGAAAAAGCCCGCGAGGTCAAGCAGGATCTGACTGGTTCAAAGATTGATGAACTACTATGGCAGGATCACCAATGGTTCGTTGAAAACCTCGTGGGACGATTGGAAGATCTAAACAAGAGTTATTACATTCTCAAAGGCCAATATGAAAAATTTGGGAGTGCTCTGGTCCCTCCGCATATCGTGCTGGGGATGGAAGAGAAAGAAAAATCCATCATCGTAACCATCAAAGAACTTGAAACAGTTTTGTCAAAAGTGTACAAAAAAGACATCAACCTAGTCAAGTAAGAACGGGCGGTGCGAAATGGAAAACCAGGCAGAAATTACTCATCTTGAGAATATGATTTCTCAACATAAAAAGACCCTCTACATCATCGAGGAGATGTTGGCGTCCTTTGGCGTGGACCAGCCTCTACATCTGGTCAATAGCCTCACGATGGAGAAAGAGGCAATAGCCAGGTACACCAAACAAATGGAGAGTATAACTGGCACTTCCAAAGAAATCGAAAAATCAAACTTACTGGCAAGCCTGCCGAGGCGACCTTACTTCGTAGGGCGGGAGGATGAAATAAAGACTGTTCTACAGTCTTTACAGCCGAATAGCAGAACTTTTATTATCGGTATTGAAGGAATAGGAGGGGTGGGGAAATCCGCGCTGGCGATCGAGCTAAGTTATCGCTGCATTGAAGACAATCTCTTTGAAAGCGTGATCTGGATCTCAGCCAAGGAATCTGTCCTGACACTGTACGGCATTGAACCGATCATACCGGAAGCCAAAACCCTGTCAGATATTCTAATAACGATCGGCACAAGTTTGGGGAATCCCACGATCGGAAATTTATCGATTCAGGATCAGATCAAGCGCGCCTATAATCTCCTTTCAAGGCGCACGACACTCCTGGTCCTCGATAACTTCGAATCCCTGTCAAAAAATGAACAGCGGGAAATTCTTGATTTTCTACGAAGATCACCCATTACGCTTAAGGTCGTTATCACATCGCGTGAGCGGGTCTCCGAAGGACAGATCATCCGTTTACAGGGCTTATCCTTCGAGGAAAGCAATGCCCTGCTGGAGTGGGATGCCCACCAAAAGAACATCCGACTTACCAGGGACCAGAACAAATACCTGGTTGATCTAACGGGAGGACTCCCACTGGCTTTATTGTGGGTACAGGGACAAATAGCTGTCCTGGGCTACTCAGTGACACAGGTTTTGGATAAATTGAGCCTCGATACAGACATTCCAATCCTGCAATATTGTTTCAATCATAGTTGGGATTTATTGCGGCACAGCAACGAGAAAAAGATATTATTCATTATGGCGTTGCAGCCTGAGGCCGTCTCAAGAACCGCTCTTAAAGAAATCACGGGAATCGAAGACAGCGACAGCTTCGACAACGGGGTCAGTGATCTTTTGCAGTTAACCCTGATCGAACCCGAACCTGGCCGGGATTATTTCAGCATCCTGCCGCTCACACGCCGGTTTATCCGCACGCAATTCACAGGCGACCGAAAATTCATCAAACAGGCTGAACTGAAAATAGCCCAATATTATGTGAAGTTTCTATCCCAAAAAAGCAGTTTCAAGGAGTGGCGGGGCTACGACGACCTATTATTGGACCGCAACAACATATTGAGTGCGGCGCAATGGTGCTATAAATCCATGCAAAAAAAACAATCCAGTTCCAGTTCCCTCACAAAGCGAACCGGGAACATTGCCGAACTCCTGGTGCAGATAGGCGTCCAGTTTGGCAGTGTCTTGTGGCAACGCGCCTTCTGGTATGACCGCATGACCCTGGCACATGCTGCTTTAAGCGCCGCAAAATTATTGTCGGACTGGAAATCCGTGAGTACCTTTGCCAGGAACATATCCTGGATATATTTCTATCAGGGTGATTATCTGAGAGCCTTGCACTGGGCTGATGAGGCGCTTTCGGCAACCACCAAAACAGAGGATGCACTGCTGATCGCCGCGGCAAAAAGATCGTTGGGAACCGTTGAATTGCGCCTCGGTAATTTTGACCGTTCCGAGAACTTATTAAAGGATGTCCTTAAGACCAGCGCAGAATTCACCAGCGATGACTACGGGATTTACAGTAAAGGCTTTGCGGAATATGGTTTGGGCGATCTTGAATATGAACGTGGAAACATCCGTGCAGCCAGAGACTGGTATCAAAAAGCACTCGACACCTGGCAGGATCCGGTTCGCAAGGACCCTGTCCGGCATATCAGTTACGCGTTAAACGGTTTGGGCTTCGTCGCATTAAAAGAAAAGAATTATGATGATGCCAGGCGCTTTTTCACGGAGGGGATTCAATCTGCCGAGGAGTTCGGCAGAATCGATGAACTCGCGAAAGGCCAGTTCGGGCTGGCTTCCGTCTGTTTCGAAACAGGCCTGGGCTTGAAAACTGCTTTGACCCTTGTCAATGAGTCGATCGAGAGTTTTCAACAACAGGGTATGCAGTACGAAGTTCAAAAAAGCCAAACCCTTCAGGAGAAAATCCTGAAAGCACGCTCCCAGTCTTCACCACCTGACCAACAAAATGGATAATGAACTAAAGATTTTCCTGCAATCGTTTAAGGAATTAGAGAATCTGTTTCAAGCCCTGCCGATCAAGCCAGCTCAATTTCAGGGGTTAAAGGGTTTTCTTTCCGGCATTCACAAGAATGCCGAAAACCTGGCGCTCTATGACTCGATTACGCATGCGCTTAATACGCGGGCAGGCAAGTGGCTGGTGCCTGATGAACATATTATCGGCCGGGCAAAGATCGACATCTATGACTTGCGACAGGCCAATAAAGTGTATGGAGCCTCGGTCGTCGATTCGGAATTGCACAAACTGGCATTTCAATTGATGTCCATTTTCACCCTGGATAAGGGCGATTATGTTCGCAGGTCACCGGGTAGTGATGAATTTAGGATATTTTCCACTAAGAAAACACCTCGGGATATTAAGCGTCGGTTGTCGAAGCTTTATGATGACCAGGAGCTGGACTCACTGCTAACCTGGGATTTTGGTGTAGGTCTTACGGAAAGTGAGACTGAGAATGAGCTTCAAAAGCAACGCAGATCCTTCAGACCGGTCGTGGTCAGACAGACCATTTTGGAGAGTCACTCGGAGATCCCTCGGCGCATTGAGGGAAATAACAGTTATCAAAGTTGGCATGAGTTTGAAATGCCTTATGACAGACTTATAGATAAAATCTGTGTATTGGAATTACCTGCTACATTGGAGCAACAGGCAATCGAGCAGGTCCGGATCACCAAAAGCATCGTGGAAGGCATAGTAACCAAGGATGCTTTGACAGGCACACTCAATGGACTTGGAGCAAACTGGTACCTGAATAACACGATGATCAAAAGCATGGCATTAACAGACATGCTGAATATGCACGAAGGCAATACCCGTTATGGCAGTGCTGCGATAGACCAGGAACTCAAACGGTTTTCAAACATGCTTTTGAAGCAATTTCCGAAAAATGAAGGTTGTTTAGTGTTCCGATCCGAACGCGCCGGTGATGAATTCAAGATAACGTCAACGCAGCGTAGTATTTCAGAGCTGGAAAACAGGCTCCGTACGGTTTGGCAAACGGATTTACATCGCGGGTTGCTCGCATGGAATTATGGTGTAGGCGGAAATGATGGCGAGGCCCATGTTGATCTGTATAGAAACAGAGTAAAGGAAACAGAAATCATGGAAATGTCAATTTTTAGCGGTAAATCAACTTTTATCATTGTCAGACCGGAAAGCGAAGATTACCCGGATTTGTTTAAGCTTTCAGAAGACAAAGCCAGGGTTGTTGACGGAACGCCGATCATGGATCTTCATTTAACTGTCCAGGCGATCCGAAACGTTGAGGATTTTTCCACTTTGAAAGCGCGCCTGGAAGCGTATGCCCTGACATTATGCCCTTTTGAAATCAGGGTTAGAAATATCGCCAGAATGAATGTAAACAATCAACAGGGCCGCCTATGGCTTCTGGCGGAAAAAACTCCAGCCCTGGAGAACATGTATAACGATCTGAGCCAGATCGCACTCGAAATGGGCTGTGATAGTTATCCTTATAAATCCGAGAATTGGCTGCCGCATATAAAAATTGTCGACCTGCCGGAAAACTCGACCACCCAGATAAAGGATCCAACTTTTGGGGTTGGCAGCGATATCATGTTCACAGTCAGACACTTTGAGTGGACAGTGCAGAAAGGTCCGGATAGGTGGGAAATGATGGATCAATTCCCGTTTTTAAATGAAGCTTCTACTTGAGCCAGGTCCCCCTCAGTACCGTCCTCCTTTTATGATCCGAAGGAGGATTTTTATTAACACACCTTACACAGAACGTCCCGATGGTCTCCCTGAAAAAACTTATTGATCCGTTCAAACTCTTCGACACGCTGGGCGAAAGACGAACCGTCAGGAAAATGTCTTCGGGACAATGCGTACATCACTTATTAATTCTTGTACGCTCCGCAGGCTAAACTTTTCACCGTTACGAGTTAGAATTGTGCTATTATCTAACAGTACACTGAGAACATTTTCCAAGTAAACCCTTGAACACCATATCTGCTCACATAAAAACATAAAGGTGCAGCGTAATGTCGACCATCCTCATTGTTGATACTCGTCCAACAGACCGGCAGTTGTATATTACATTGTTGGGCTCTTTTGGACATACCATGTTGGAAGCCAGCGATGGCGTGGAGGCGTTGGAACTGGCACGCGCAGAACTGCCTGATCTGGTTATTACCGATATCGTCATGCCAAATATGGATGGGTTCACCCTTGCCCGCCGTCTGCGCGCGGAACCGCTCCTTGCGGGTGTGCCCGTTATTTTCCAAACCAACCATTACCTTGAATCAGAAGTGCGCAAACTGGCGACGGCAAGCGGCATTCAGCATATCCTTGGCAAGCCCGCCGAGCCGCAGGAGATTCTACACACCGTGCATGAGGCCCTCAAAAAGCCGACCGCTCCCGCCAGACTGCCGCAAACCGGACAACTCCAGCGTGAACATTTGCAGTTGCTGGCAGACAAACTCTATGAAAAAAACCTGGAGCTGGAGAAAGCCAACGAGCGCCTGAGCAGTCTATCGCTGACCGATGAATTGACCGGTTTAAACAATCGGCGCGGCTTCATGGTCCTGGCCAATGGGCTGCTAAAATTTGCCCGGCGTGCCAATCATCCTATTTGTTTGCTATATATAGACATGGACAGTCTGAAGCATATCAACGACACTTTCGGCCACGCCCAAGGCGATACCGCTTTGACTCATTTCGCCCATATTTTGACCGAGACTTTTCGTGATTCAGATGTCATCGCCCGCATGGGTGGCGACGAGTTTGCAGTCCTGACCATTGACGCGACCGAAGGTAGCCTCGCCATTATTCAGGCGCGCTTGCAGAGCAATGTGGATGCTCATAACCTTGTATCCATGAGCGGTTATTCCCTGTCTTTCAGCCTGGGAATCATCCGGGTGGATTTGAATATCACCTTCACAGTGGAGGCATTGCTCGCCCAGGCTGATGAAGCCATGTATGCACATAAACGGCACAAAAAAAGATAGCGCCTGGCGGCAGAGGGCCGAAGAATTTGTCGCGAACAAATCTAAGACCAGGGTTTGAATTCCTAACCAGTGATCGGTGAATCTTGACATCCATTCCAACATTCATTTCAAAGATAGTGGAAAATCCCGTGTTGCACTCATATATTTAAACAAAATTACAAATTGCCCTCCATCGATTCGACTTGCTCCCGCAAAGCGCGGAGCAATTTTTTATAACCGCCCGGTTCGAACAAGTCCACGCGGTGCAAGTGCTGCAGGGATTCGGGCATCTCGCATTTTTCAAGCCGCACCGGGATGATAAAGACCTCGTCGTCAGAAAGCAGATTTTCTTTTTCGAGCGCGATCTTCAATTCCTCGTGGCGATAACCCTGCTGTTTGTCGAATCCCCGCGAAAGACAGACGACGACCGCATCACTTTTGAGAATCGCTTTGCGGATCTCATATTGCCAATCCTGTCCGGGCTGAAGTCTTTCCACATCCAGCCAGGCATTGATCCCATCCTTGCCAAGGCGGGAATAAAGTTTACGAACGGTTTCCCTGTCACCATGTGAGTGGATAAGAAATATATTTATCTGCCGTGTTGATTTTTTCATTCACCAAAACCAGGTATTGATCCTGCCAGGAGCACAAGACTGTTCAAACCCACTTCCAAAAGTGGGGAGGAGAAAGGGAAGATCATTTTATTAGAACAAGTGTTCTAAGTCAAGTGGTAATCAGCCATTCGATATTAAGTTAACACTATTGGGCTACCAAACGAATATTTTTTTATGCTACAATCTTTTGAAAGGGAATCCTTAATGGATTGTGCAAAGCGGATATGTGGTTTCATTTTCTTGATCGCCTTTGGGGTACTGTTAACAGGTTGCGGAACTCCGCAAATTGAACAAATCCCACCGGACGAAATTATTTCGCGCTCAGCCCGCCGCATGGCAACCATCAAGGGGTTTGAATTCCTGATAGACCGTTCCGGTAAATCCGTATTTCTTGATTACAACGAGACCATTTCCTTCCGCCGCGCACAGGGACAATTTACGGCACCTGATCGTGTTTATTCGAAAATCCGCATCATTGCTCCAGGGATAGTAACTGAAGTACAAATCACCAGCATAGGAACGGATCAATGGGAAACCAATCTCCTGACAGGTGAATGGCTGGCATCAGATCCAGTTTATAGTTTCAACACATCCCGTATTTTTGACCCCGAAATCGGCATCCCTTCCATTCTGGCTGGCGATCTGATCGATCTCGTTATGATTGGCATTGAAGAACTCCCTGAAACCCCGGGGAAAAAATTATATGCGCTGGAAGCTTCCCTGCAAGGCGACCGCGCCTCCCAAATGACTTATGGCATGATAGATGCCGATCCCCTTAAACTCAAAATATGGATCGCGCCGGAGAGTTTCGATCTTTATCGGATCATTCTGGTAGATCCTGCCGATCCAGGAGACAACGAAGACACGCTCTGGCAAATTGATTTTTGGAATTTCGATCAAACTTTTGAAATCGAAAAGCCCCTCCTGCCAAACGAGTAACACAAGAATGTCTAAGCCCAAGAGTGCGCAGTCTGGATTGTTACTGATACTGATCAGTATTCCAATCTTTATTGGGGCTCTTGACCTCACCGTCATCTCTGCCGTATTGCCGCATGTGATTGTGGATCTGGAAATCCCGCTTCAAACCGGACTGGATGTTGCCGCGTGGATGGTTACCGGATACCTGCTGGTATATAGCGTTGCAATGATCTTTATGGGGAGGTTATCAGATCTTTATGGCCGCCGTCAGGTTTATCTGATTGCCCTGGGAATATTTGCATTTGGTTCATATCTCGTAGCGGTGGCACATACCTGGCCCACCCGATTGGTGCTACAGGCAAGTTATCTTTTTGTTTCAGGCAGACTGGATGTATCTTACACAACGCTGTATGTCTTGATCGCATCCCGCATGATTCAAGCATTTGGCGCAGGCACCATGGTCCCGGTCGGGATGGCACTGGTGGGAGATATTTTTCCAATCGGCTTGCGTGCCCGCTATCTGGGATTAATAGCCGCAGTGGACACCGCAGGGTGGGTTGTTGGCCATCTATATGGCGGGATCGTCGTCCGCTTTTGGGACTGGCAAATGATCTTTTGGTTAAATTTGCCTATCTGCGTTCTTGGCTTTATTCTTATCTGGCGGTTATTGCTTAACATTCCACAGGAACGCAGCGCAGGCAGGATGGATTGGCTGGGAGCAATACTGATTACAGCCGCGCTCACTCTGCTGAATCTGGGGTTGGGAAACGGCACAGACATTGATCTTACGAGTTCTCAATCAGGATTGCCGCCCTCTGCACTGCCGCTCATATTAACAGCCCTGATCTTTCTCGGTCTTTTTATCTGGCGTCAAATGAAAACACATCATCCTTTAATTGACATCTCTTTATTCAGAAGACAAAATTATCTGATAGCAAGCCTGGTCAATTTCCTGGTGGGCTTTAGTCTGTTTGTGGCAATTGCAAACGTGCCTTTATTCATCAACACGCTTGTTGCAAAATCACTGGAACAGGGCGCCTGGGATAGCGGCTGGATGCTTTCCGCGTTAACCATCCCAATGGCCTTGGCGTCCATACCAGGCGGCCGGCTCTCGGACAAATACGGCTATCGACTCCCCGCCATCCTGGGCTTGGTCCTTTCCATCTTGGGGTTTATCCTCATGAGAAGTTGGAATATAAACACATCCTACAGCACCATGGCGTTTCATTTGATGTTTGGCGGTATTGGAATAGGTCTCACCATGGCGCCAGTTGCAGCTGCGGTTGTGAACACAGCCCCTCCCGATCAACGCGGAACAAGTTCAGCGCTGGTGATTATCTTCCGCTTGATGGGGATGACGGTTGGCGTCTCAAGCATCACAACATACGACCTATTAAGGGTCAATGCACTAAGCAGGATATTGCTTTCCAGCACGCCGACCCTGGATGAAACGATCCGGGTGGGAATGGAGGTGACAGAAAAAGTGATCAGTGAAACTTTTGTCATCGCTGGGCTTGTTGCCATGCTGGCGCTCATACCAGCACTGCGTCTGAAAACTCATAACCAAACTAGTGAGGTGAAAAATGAATGATCGAGATGAAATGATCCAACAGGAAACACCCTTGCAGGAAATTCCCAATGCTCAAGCAGAGCCTGAGAAACCCCAGAGTAATCCAAGGACCAGGTTGTACATAGTCGGCGGGTGCCTGTTAATCGTCGTGGCGGTAGCCTGTGTCGCTGCGTTGATTTATCTGGGCATAACTCTGTTAGGAGGCAAGGACCCGATTGCCGCGCTTGTTCCGAATGATTCGCTGATCTATGTGAACGTTGACCTTACGAAGACCCAGTCAGATAAATTCAACAACATCATCGACATTTTTCAGGATATTGCTGAAGTGGCTGAGAAGAAAACCTCGACCGAGGCTTTGGATAAATTCATGACAGACGAACTTGGCATGAATTTCGCAGAGGATGTCATGCCCTGGATGGGACGCTATGGATCCCTTGTGATCACCGGCGCAGATATGAACTCGGGAGATATTGATTACATGCTCATTATGCAAACCCGCAGTAAAGCCAGGGCCGATGAATTCGTGCCAAAGCTGGTTACCGCCATGGAAAATAAACAGAGTATGAACTTCGATACCAGCGAAAAAGATGGCATCACGTTATATACCCAGACATCAGGTAATCTTGTCATCGCCCGAGCCGGAAATTTCGTTTATTTTTCAAACTCAGAAGACTCCATCATCAAATCTGCTAGTCTGCAAAAAAGCGACTCTCTCGCCACTTCTCAAAGTTATAAGAGTGCAATTGCAGCTTTAAATAAGGGTCGCCTGGCAACTATTTACTTTAATGCCGATTTCTATTCAGAATACCTCGGCAGCATGGATCCTGGCTTATTGGGTACTGGAGCTACTCCATTAAACGAACTGGCAAATAGCGGACTGACAAGCATGGCAGTGGGCACATCCGTCGAGGATGTTGGTCTACGTTTCGACTTTGCCGCAACATACGATGAAACCCAGGTAAGCGACTTCTATAAAGAACTTCTAAACACTGGCTATCTGGAGCCCAAAGCAGACGAGCTTATCCCCGCAGACACCTTCTTCTTTCTGGGTGTGAACAGTTCTCAAAGCCCCGCCAAATATATGCAGGAGGGCGGCCCGATTTACAATCCGGATATCAAAGAATCCTTTGACTTGCTTGAAAAGGAATACGGCATCAGCGTTACAAAGTTATTCGAACTCCTTAGCGGCGAATTTGCCTTTGCGATCGGTCCGGCTGATGATGGATTGTTCGTTGAACTCGGACAGGCCAATTTAGGTATAACCGTACTCGCCAGCACCAATGACGCCGCAGGCTTCAATGATTGGTTCAAAGGCGTGCTCGATGTTGCCTCAAAAGATATGGCCATAGTGTACGAAACAAACGCCAGCGCATTCGGAGAATACAATTTGCAGGAATTAGCCATTGAGGATTCCGGCGAAAAGCACACAGCCTTATTCTATGGAGCCGATAAGGGTTACATCATCCTGGGAAGCAGTTCGGGTATATTGGAAGATGGTCTGGTCAGAAAAAACACGCTGTCAACGAATACTAGCTACCAGGAAACCTGGAAAGCCTTCTCCTCGGGCAGCGCACCTTATATGTACCTTGATGTACTTGGTTTGTTGGACTTTATAAAGAATAGTGATCCATCCCTGGGCATGAGCGATTTGGGCGCCGCGGAAGAAGGACTCAAAAAGATCCCGGTCATTGCAATGGCAATGAACAAAACATCCGGGTACGTTCAGAGTCAAACCCTGATCGTTTTTATGGATACCGGCAAATAACCCATTCTGGGCACATATACATCAGGGCAACAAAAAACAAGTTGCCCTGATGTATGTCATCTCCCATCACAAATAACATTTAGCGCGCTTGACATAAAACATTCAGACAATCCAACTGGACTATAATCAATGCGACACAACCGTCGATCATTCGAAGAGGAGAATCGTCATGCTTGTCATCATCAGCGACCTACATTTAGGCGACGGCACAACTGCAAGCTCCATCTCGCCCAGCGCATTCCATTTATTCGCGAACCGTCTGCGTGAGATGGCATACTTCGCATCCTTCCGCAAGGATGGAAAATACGTCCCCATCGAACAATTGGATATCCTGCTCCTCGGCGACATCCTCGACCCGATCCACTCGACTCTCTGGCTCGAAACCAAACAAGGCGCGGCAAACTTCAACCGCCCGTGGAGTGAAGCTACCAATCCATTCTTTACATCCAAACTCGCGGAGACCACCCAAGCCATCATTGATGTGAACAAGGAGTCACTCAATATTCTGCGGCGTTGCACGAACGGCGAATCCATCACCCTGCCTCCGGCAAACTCACGCGGCAAACCAGACATGGATTCGAAGGAGCGAATTCAACCAAAAGTTCGCATGCATTACACAGTGGGTAATCATGATTGGTACTATCACCTCAAAGGCAAAGCCTTCGATGATATACGCAGGAACATCATCAACTCGATGGGATTGAGCAATGCGGTTGATCTATTTCCATTTGAAATGGACGAATCCCCAGTGTTAAGCGAAACTCTCAAAGCCTATAAAATCTTTGCCCGTCACGGCGATTACTTCGATAAATTCAATTTCAACCGCGAACAGGGTCGCGACCACGCCACACTCGGGGATGTGTTTGCCATGGAAGTACTCAACCGCTACCCGGTCGCGGTGCAGGCACATTTCGGGAACCGACTCCCCAAACCCATTATAGACAGCCTGCGGCGCATCACCAACGTCCGCCCGGCGCTGGCAACCTCGCTTTGGATCAGCGGACAGATCAAACATTACGCGGGGAACGCCGCGCTTGAAACCGAACTCAAAACAATTTGGGATACCCTCTGCGACGAATTCCTCCAACTCCCCATTGTGCGCGCACAGGATAAAGCCTTCAAGTTCGATGTCGTGGATGCCATGGAACTCGTCATCAAGGTCTCAAAACGCACCTCCTTCCAAACCCTGAATGATATTGTCATTTGGGTGCGCGACAAAATGTCTGAAAAGGAACGCTCATTTGCCGAGCATGCGCTCAACGAACCCGCCTTCCTCAATGATGTTGCAAAATACATCGTCTATGGTCACACACATCATCACGAGATCATCTCGCTCGATACGAACGGCAGACCACCCCACGAGCAAAGCCAGTTATATATCAATTCAGGCACATGGCATTCCTATTTCGATCTTGCCATCAAAAACCCCGATGAGCAAAAATTCGTCCCCTACCAAACCCTTACCTATCTATCCTTCTATAAGGATGGAGAACGCGAAGGGCGGCAGTTTGAAACCTGGTCGGGGGCTTACGCCTAATCTTGAAAAATGGATCATGATGTGCTAAAGCATAGTATCATCATCATCGGCGGCGGACCCAGCGGACTCTCCACCGCCCTGCATCTTCAGCGGATCGCTCCGCATCTTTCTCCCCGCGTCCTGCTTCTCGAAAAGGAACATTATCCACGCTTCAAACTTTGCGCGGGTGGGCTCACGCTGGATGCAGAGATCATCCTCGAGCGTCTTGGGTTGGATGTAAACGAAGTTCCGCATGTAACTGCCGATAACATTCACTTTGATTTTGCAGGCAAGGGATTGAACATCCGTATGCGCGGGCGTCATGCCCTGCGCGTCATCCGCCGTGCCGAGTTCGATCACTGGCTGGCAAAACAAGCAGAGATAAGAGGATTAGAGATTAGAGAGGGGATTTCAGTAAAGAATATTATTCCCGATCAAAACGGCGTGAGCATTGAAACCGACCAGGGAATATTTCGTTCGCAGGTTGTGGTTGGCGCGGATGGCTCAAACGGCATCACACGTCGCGCTATCTTTCCCAACGCACCCATATACACTGCGCGGGTATTGGAAATAATTACACCTGCTCACCCCCACCGCCCTGCGGGCACCTCCCCCAATTTCAAAGAAATTGGGGGAGGACGGGAGGGGGCCGCCTACTTCGATTTCTTTCCCGTCTCCAACAACATCGCCGGCTATGTCTGGGACTTTCCCACACAAGTCAAAGGCGAGCCCATGCGTTGTTGGGGGATTTATGATACGAACATACTCGCAAATGAAAAACGTCCGCAATTAAAAGAACCGCTCGCACAGGAAATGACACGGCTCGGATTTAATTTAGATGATTATGAGATCAAAGGACATCCCATTCGTTGGTTCAGCCCTGAGAATCAAATGTCTGTGCAGCGTGTATTGTTGGTGGGCGATGCCGTGGGCGCAGACCCAGTCTTCGGTGAAGGCATCAGCATTGCATTGGGATACGGTGCAGTTGCAGCGCGCGAGATTAGTGTGTCGTTTCAGCGTGGCGAATTTTCCTTTCGCAGATACAGGCGTCGGGTGGTGGGAAGCGCTCTTGGTCAAACCTTGATCGCGCGCTGGGTCATTACCCATATCATTTATCCACTGAAGTGGCGCTGGTTCCAGATCCTGTTGTGGCGATTTTTAAAGCCTGTCGTTATTTTGATCGCATGGATCTTTGTGTTGAATTGGGGCCGGCGGATTAAATAATTAATTTTACTCTTTTATCTTTTTCAAAAACCCCGGTGTATTTAATTCCCTTTCAAGCAAATACGTGAAATAGCCCTCCATGAGGACTTCCGCCTCCTGCTGGACTTCGAGGCTGGGC
>Ga0137338_1000047_pt1 | contig 19079 bp, 20 predicted proteins | sample EasRivERMLT366_2_FD_104770 | JGI IMG/M metagenome (GOLD analysis project Ga0137338, IMG submission 104770) | Soil microbial communities from meander-bound floodplain in the East River, Colorado, USA - East River MetaG ERMLT366_2 | ecosystem: Environmental > Terrestrial > Soil > Floodplain ...
CTCCTTTAGCATATTTTGTATGCTCTCTCCTCAACCCGCAGTTGGCTAAATCTTTACTTTTCGTAATCTCAAACTATTCGTCACAACAAACACACTACTGAACGCCATCGCCAAAGCAGCAAGCATGGGCACAAGATACCCAAACGCCGCGGCGGGAATTAACACCACATTGTAGAAGAACGCCCAGAACAGATTTTGTTTAATCGTGCCAAGCGTCTTGCGCGAAAGATTGATCGCGCGCGCTACACCACGCAGGTCACCGCTCATCAACGTCACCGGCGCGGCAGCCATGGCAACATCAGTTCCCGTACCAATCGCAATACCAACATCAGCTTGAGCGAGCGCGGGTGCGTCGTTGACTCCATCGCCAACCATCGCGATCACGTTTTGTTGACCATTGGCAGTCTGTAGTTTCTTAACTTCTGATGATTTCCCTTCCGGTAAAACCTCGGCAAGGACTTCATCAATACCAACCTGTTTTGCAATTGCTTCAGCAGTCTTCTGGTTATCGCCGGTTATCATCGCAACCTTGATGCCCATGCGATGCAATTCTTCAATCGCTTCCTTCGAACCATCCTTGACCGTATCCGCAACTGCAATGATGCCGGCAACTTTGCCATCAACTGCAACCAGCATAGCAGTCTTCGCTTCGGATTGCAAACGTAATACTTCGGATTCGAGTCCGCTCATCGAATATCCAAGCGTATTCATCATGCGGATATTGCCTACGGCAACGCTTCTGCCTTCGACTTCAGCCTGCACGCCATGCCCAGCCTCTGCTTTAAACCCAGCCGGTTCCACCAAACTCAACCCGCGCGTGGTTGCTTCAGCCCAAATCGATTCACCAAGCGGATGCTCACTTCCTTTTTCGACAGAGGCGGCAAGTCGCAGCAATTCATCGCTGGTTATTTCGCCATTCGTCACAACATCTGTGACCGCAGGCTGACCTTTTGTAATCGTCCCAGTTTTATCGAGCACGACCACAGTAACTTTTCCAGCACGTTCCAGGGCTTCACTGCTCTTGAACAGCACACCCATCTCTGCGCCTTTGCCAGTACCTACCATTACAGCTGTCGGCGTGGCGAGTCCCATCGCACACGGACAGGCGATCACCAACACAGCCACCATATTAATCAAGGCGCGTGTGAAATTATCACTATCAGCATTCACAGGCAATGCCGGTCCAAAGAAATACCAGCCGGCGAAAGTGATGGCTGCAAGTGCTATCACTGCCGGCACAAACACAGCCGAAACCTGATCGGCCAATTTTTGAATCGGGGCCTTGCTACCCTGCGCGTCTTCAACCAATTTAATGATTTGGGCGAGCGCGGTCTCTCTGCCAACTTTCGTGGCTTCAAATTTCAACAAACCAAGTTTGTTCAACGTTGCGCCGATGACCGCGTCACCCTGCTTCTTTTCAACGGGCAATGATTCACCTGTCAGCATCGATTCATCCACAGCACTGCGACCTTCAACGACGACACCATCCACGGGAATCTTCTCGCCAGGTTTGACGAGGACAATATCCCCGACTAAGACAGAGTCAATTGAGACCTCAGCCTCCACCCCGTCACGAATGACGCGGGCAGTCTTGGCGCGGAGTCCCATGAGTTTCTTGATCGCCTCAGAGGTACGTCCCTTTGCGCGGGCTTCCAGGAATTTTCCAAGCTTGATCAGCGTGATAATGACCGCCGCGGTTTCAAAATAAACGTGACCATGTAAGAGTCCCAATGCTACCGGGATGGAATAAAAATACGCGGCGGAGGAACCCATCGCGATGAGCACATCCATGTTGGCGGATTTATTACGAAGAGCCTTGTACGCGCCCACGTAATATTGCCAGCCCACATAGAACTGCACAGGCGTGGCAAGGAACCACATGATGTAGCGCGCGGTGTTGCTGCTGCCATGATCGGCGGCGGATTGAATGAATCCAAGGTCAATCGCCATCGAATAGAGGAACAGCGGGATCGTGAACAACGCGCCAATGAACAACAACATGGATTGATGTTCGATCTCAGCCTGACGTGCTTTGGCTTCGGCGTCCTCGGCATCGCCACCCAATTCCACGGCCTCAAAACCCGAGCGTGAGACTGCCGCTCTAATTTCCGCCTGACTCACGACGGTCGGCACATAGTTTACACGTGCCTTCTCATTTGCAAATGTCACCTGTGCGTCCAACACGCCTTCGAGTTTAAGCAAAGCTTTTTCGAGACGGCGCGCATCGTTATCATCCGAGAGGCGCTTGATGACAAGCTCCGCTTCACCTGTGGCGACACCGTAGCCTGCACGTTGTACACGTGCAATTACATCGGTAAGACCAAGCTTTGCAGAATCAAAATCGACAGTTGCGCGTTCGGATGACAGATTGACAATTGCCGTGTTTACACCCTCAAGTTTTTTTAGGTTACGCTCCACGGTCGCGACGCAGTTCGCACAGGTCATGCCGGTGATGGGAAGCGTTAATTGTTTTGTACCACTCATTTTTACCTTCCAACAAAAGGTCGGACGAAGGGTCCGACCTTTTCAACTATAGTGTGAGCAAACCCTCGGCAGGGTAATTGATCTCAGAGAGCAAGGCCCTGATCTTGGTCTCATCGGCGGGTGAATCAAACGTGATGACAACCTTCTTGGTAGCTTCATCAGCCTTCACAGATTGGACCCCTTGCAAATCGCCCACTTCTGTTTCGATGGTGTGGGTGCAATGTCCACAGGAAATTGCGGGAACGTTGTAGGTTACAGTAGTCATGAGTATCTCCTTTTGAATAATAGAATTTTAGTTTTGAGTGACAACGATCAATTCGCCGATCATGCCAGCTTCCTTGTGCCCCGCCACGGAGCAAAAGAATTGATAGGCTCCGGGTTCTGAAACCGTGAACTGAATGACACTGGTCTCACCCCCCTGCGCGGAAAAATGTAGATCGTAATTTGCTTCCGCACCATGCGCATGATGTGCATCGGAGCCACTGTCCTGGATCACATCAGTTTTTACGTCGATTTTTTCGATCACAAAATCGTGCTCCAAACTCCCTAAGTTCTTGAGTGTCAAGAGTACAGGCTCACCTGCCGGTACAGTAATCGACAGTGGACTGTACGCAAAATCTGTGGCGTCGAGAGTAAGTTCGGTTGTGGGTTTTGCATCCCCGCCACAGGATGTCAACAGGACGGCAAATACAAGATTAAAGAATATCTTTCGAAACATAAACTGATTTCCTTTTTAGTGTTAAACCTTGGCGGACATCTCAAATACTTCAGTGATTTCCTTGATGACCTTCGCACGTTCCTTTGGGTCGTCGCCGTTGATCGCGTTAATCACACATGAGTTCAGGTGATTTTCCAGAATCTGGGTGCTGACCTTGTTCAACGCCGCATCCACAGCCTGGATCTGGCGAATGACATCGATGCAATAAGCATCCTCCTCCACCATGCGGATGACTCCACGCAGGTGTCCTTCGATGGTCTTCAAACGTCGGAGAGTTTTTTCGTTGTCCATGAGTACCTCTACTTATCAGGATGAAGCTGATTGAAAATCTCTTACCCCCCCCCAGGGGGGATGGGTAGAAAAATGATAACATATTGAATTTCCCAAGGTCAAGTATTCCCCTCCTGAGAAATGTCATGACTTGCAAGTGTAAATCATCCTTTACGGAGTAAAATTGTCATCATGAAGTTAGACCCAACAGATTTACGCCATGTAAGTGTATTTCAAGGTGCCACAAACGAAGATTTGAATTTATTTGCCGGGAAGGGCATTCTACGTTCGACTGAGGAGGGCGAGTTTTTCTTCTTTCAAGGTGACCCAGCTGTCTTTTTGTATATCCTGATCTCGGGAAAGGCAAAATTACTGCAGTCTAATCCATCCGGGCAACAAGTCAATTTACGAACCATCCATCAATGGGAAATGTTCGGCGCATTAGGCGCAGTCCGGCAAAACGCAATATATCCAGTCACAGCACAAGCGCTCGAATCAAGCACAGCGCTTGCCATTGAGAGCAAGGTCATGCAAACCATACTGGAGACACGCCCGCAAATTGCCTTTGGTTTGATGAAATTAATGACATCCTATATTCAGGAAATGCAGGCACGCTATCGCGAACTGGCTACGGAACGCGTTGAACAAAGAGTCGCCAACGCACTGATTCGTCTGGCAGGGCAAGCAGGCACAAAGTCCAGTAAAGAGGCGGGGATTGAATTATTCTTCTCACGACAGGATGTCGCCGAAATGACTGGGACCACGCTGTACACCATCAGCCGCCTGCTCAGTGAATGGGAGAGGCAGGGCATCCTTGAAACAGGCAGGGAGCGTATCAAGATTATGAAGCCACATGATTTGGTCCAGATTGCAGACAGCCTCGAAAAGTAAAAAGGAAAACGGGATGGAATATCTCCCCTAAGCGATGGAGAAAAGTATTCCCCGACCGCAGGATGTGGCCGAGGAGTATTTTTTATAAGATCAGCTCACACTATATTTTGTGTTGCCATTTGTAAGTAGGCAAATGTTCAGTTCTCCGCCTACACTTTATTCTTATTTGCGCCAGCGCAAAGACAAGCCGGGGGGAAAGGGATTATTCTATATCCAGCATGAACGATAATTTGGCAATTTCAGAGACCAGTGCAGCAGATTTGCTGGCAGCAACGCCCAAAGCTGTCAGGTTTTTCATTGACCAGGGCACAGCCTGTGCAATATGTTCTCTCGCCCGTTTTTGCACACTCAAGGATGTCGTCACTGCATACACTCTCAATGAAGATGTTTTCCTTGAAGAACTCGCCAAACTGAATGTTCACAAACTTAAATAAGGAGCACAAAATGAAAAAATTCGTCACGTTTATCGGTGTCGCCATCGTTCTGGCTGTATTTATCGCAGCCTGCGCCAGCGCGAATTTTCAAAATATCAGCAAGGAATATGTGCTGACGACTGAATTGAAAGACGGGAATCTGATCTTTCTAGGTGTGAACGATGAGATCAATGGAGTTTCGAATCCCACCTTGAGTGCCAAGCCCGGTGAGACAATTACCGTTACGCTTATCAACGGCGGCGAGGGTAAGCATGACATAACATTCCCGGAAGTCCAAGCCCACACTGAGATTGTAAGCGAAAAGGGGCAGGAAACCTCGGTCACATTTACTGTGCCGAATGTCCATGGCGAAATGGAATACTACGACAGTGTAAGCAACCATGCCAAATTGGGCATGAGAGGCATCCTGGTAGTAAGTTTGACAGAACAATCACCTGTTTCATCGGCACAGAGTTCTGGTGATCCTCAGGTTCTCGCCGCCTTCCAAAAAGGCGCATGCGGAAGTTGCCATACAATAGCCGGGATTCCCAATGCCGCGGGCGTGATCGCGCCTGATCTTTCAGACATAAACATGGCAGCGGAGGAACACATCAAAAGCGGAAGTTACACAGGCAAGGCAACCACTGCTGAAGAATATATCCACGAATCCATTCTCGACCCCAATTTGTTCATTGCTCCCAGTTGCCCCACCGGGGCATGTTCCCCCAATGTAATGCCTGCCACCTTATCCACCACATTGAGCACCGATGAAATCAACAATATCGTGCAATACCTCAATGGCTTGCCCGCAGGTGCATACAGTGATAATGCCATCATAACTGCGGCAACACAGGCCCCCACCACAGGTACAGATATCGTGCGAGACCCGACCGATCTGCCGGCACCTCTCGAAGTCCGGGAGCCAACGACCGTCATTATCAATCTCGAGGCAGTCGAAGTCGAAGGTCAACTTGCAGATGGAACCACCTACACTTATTGGACATTCAACAATGCAGTCCCTGGCCCATTCTTCCGTGTGCGTATCGGTGATAGGATCGAAGTCCACATGAAGAACAACACATCCAGTGTGATGAACCACTCTGTGGATTTCCACGCGGTCACAGGTCCTGGCGGCGGAGCGGTGATGACGCAAACCAAACCTGGCGAAGAAAGCACCTTCACTGCCAAAGCCATAAATGTTGGCCTCTTTGTATATCATTGCGCCACGCCCATGGTAGCCCAGCACATTGCCAACGGCATGTACGGACTCATCCTAGTTGAACCTGAAGGTGGACTGCCTACTGTGGATCGCGAATTCTATGTGATGCAAGGCGAAGTCTACAGCACAGAAGATTTCGGCACCCAGGGACACCTCAACGCAAGCACCGAAGCCCTGTTGGATGAAAACCCCGAATATCTCGTCTTCAATGGCGCGGTCGGCGCACTCACTACGCAAAAACCACTCAAAGCCAATGTCGGCGAAACTGTGCGCATTTTCTTCGGCGTAGGTGGTCCTAACTTCACATCATCCTTCCATGTCATCGGTGAAATTTTTGACCGAGTGTATAATTTGGCTTCCCTCACAAGCGCGCCGCTCACCGATGTACAGACCACCCTTGTCCCACCTGGCGGCGCAACCGTGGTTGAATTCAAACTCGAAGTCCCCGGCAACTACATCCTTGTAGATCATGCACTTGCCCGCCTGCAACGCGGACTTGCCGGTTACCTCGTTGTTGAAGGTCCGGTAAATCCCGAGATTTTCAATGGCACACCAATGCCCGATAGTGGACACTAATTTTCAATCAACAAATACAGCCTGTGAAGATCGCAGGCTGTATTTGTTTGAGCAGAACTTTCACTTGCATTGCTCCAATGAGGTCTATGACCATCGCTTTTTGCAAACGCGGCGGTCATAGATGCCTATGAGCGAGGCCCTGATGAGTTAAGCGTTTGAAACAGGTTTTGAGCCCAAAGAAAAAGTTCCTGTTCGTCTGATTTGAGCAAGGCACCTTTGCCGTTTCCGTAGAAAGCCAGTGTAACTTCCATACGGTCTGAAACGCCCTTGGGATCGGAAGCATCCAGATCAACCTGCCCGAAGTCTTCGATCCAGGCATTGAATTGCCCGCGCTCCTCTGATGATAGCAGTTCGGCAAAAGTACCCATTGTTCCATTTGATTCTGACCCGCAATGATTTCCGTAAACCTCTCCTGAAAGAAATACAGTGAGGCTGTCACAGAAACCGGCGATACCGCCTGAGCGTGTCCATATCAGCGCGAACGTGGCGGGCTGAATGCGTGTACCATCAGCGCTTACATGATATTCATATTGAACATCATCCGCTTCCAGGACGATGATCTTTCCAGGAGTTACGACCTGGGCACACATCACATCCTGCATGGCAACGCCCAGGCATGCATCCGCAAATTCAACATCAGAACTACTGACCACTGATATATCGTTTTCATCCAATCCAAGATTGGATGCCAATTGCTTGATGACAATTTCTTCCACTGACCCTATAACAGCCGCACTCCCCACTTGCACAACCTGACTGCCATCTTCATCCGTGTGAAATTCGTACTGTTCACCGTTCGCTTCCAGGATAATTTTATATCCCGGCACGATCGCCTGGGTACACATCACGTCCATCTTTTGGACTCCGAGACAACCATCGGGCCACTCCACAGCTTCAGTGGAGATCAAGGTAATTCGATCAGCTGGCAGATTGAGGGTTTGAGAAAGAGCCGTGAGCGCGGCTTGTTGAGCGGGAATCAAATTCTCAGGTGAGTCTTCATTTGGATACGAATCGTTTGGATAAGAATCGTCGTTTGGAAACGAGCCTTGCTCAGTGGGCTGCGCCTCGGCCGCGCAGGCTACGAGCACCAAGGTCAACAAGAGGTTTACCAACAAATATCTTTTCATACGTGCTCCTTTAATCGTCTGACGCCATGTGTAGATTGAATGTTCCTAAATAACTGTATAATTGGACGTATGCGCCCTCACCTAATATTCCTATTCATGCTTATTTTAACCGCCTGTGCGCCAAAAACAGACCCCAACCTGCAAGTACAGGTGGCTGTGGCGTCTACGCTCGCGGCACTTCCTATATCTACGGCCGCACCGATCCCAACACCCAATCCCACCCCAACGCTCTTTGACCTTAAAGGCTTGTTCTGCGAATATCAATTCTGCATCGGTCATCCGATCGATATGGCATTCTTCGATTTGAGCGCGCAGAATAGTCCGGGTTCACCAAGCACATATTCACAGGGCTTCCTGGCGGCGTTCAATGGTAATCTTTTTATCCAGGTAATGTGGCAACTCGCGCCGGGGACTTCGGATCCACAATTCATGCTTGACCTGATTCTGGATGATGTGGATGTACGCGTCGGCACCCTGGACGTGAAGTTGATCCGCGACATGAACGTGATCTACACTCCTATCACCAGCACGACAACGCCTGTACTGCCCTTTGGCGCGGCGGGCGCATGGGTTTGTGGCGACCGCGCATTTACCTGGAAAGTGTACAGCCCTCAAGCTGAAAATACCCAGGCTTTATTTGACATGGCACTGGGTCGTTTCCAATGCAATCGATAAATTTCGATACAGCACGCGGCAGCGTTGACATTCGTGAAGCAAATCTTGCAGATGCGGCGAAGTATCGTGAATTGCGGCTTTAAGCGCTTCAAGATAGTCCCACCGCGTTCAGCGCCGATTATCAAATAAATCTCGGCGCACCTATGAGTTTTTGGGAAGGCAGGGTGAAACCCGATGAGCATGGCGTTATCCTCTTTGCCGAACACGAAAACAATTTAATTGGCAACATGGGAATCCGCACAGGTGAATCACCAAAGACAAAACACAGCGCGACCGTTTGGGGAGTCCACATCCGACCTGAATGGAGAGGCTTGCATATCGCCGAGAGATTGATGGAGGCTTGTATTGAATGGGTAAAGATGCGGCGGGTTGAAATTGTAAAACTTGGAGTCGTGACGACCAACACATCCGCTGTCCGTTGTTATGAACGTTGCGGCTTTAGCATTTATGGAACCGATCCGCGTGGGATATTTTACGAAGGCAAATATTACGACGAATATTTGATGTTGCGCAATATTGCCTAATACGACACGCTACGCGATATCGCTTGAGGATGAAAAGCAACATCGCGTAGCGTGTTGCGATACAAGCAGGAGAAATAATGTGCCAGCATCATCTAATCTCCTTGCCCCTCCAGCATGTACTGCCGAATTGAAAAACATTTACACTTTCAATGTCCAGCTTTCATTGCCTTGAATGTAACAAACATTAATATTTCCTACTTGCGTTTGAAATGCCAAATGGATATAATTTAGATCAGTTTAGTTCAGATTATTTACAGCGAAATCGAAAAGGCAAACCCGCCGCGAGGCGGGGACGCAAAGTCATGGGTTTTCCAGTCTGATGCGTAGAGACTGGAAGATCGCCAGACCGCCGAAGTTATTGTTCGGCGGTTTTTGGTTTTTGGAAGGAGGAGGCGCTTCATAAGATACACAAATCTAAAGGTCAACATTATGTGAAAGTCTAATGTAAAATGTAATATGGACTGCTCGCTTTCATTCCTATGAGGAGAAAATAATGAATCTCAAAAAGGCTTTTACCATGTTCACGATGTTTATGAGGAGGAACCTTATAAAATCGCGATTCGTGAATGTTGTGCTTGTCGTCAGTTTGCTCATGGGCTCCGCTATCATCGCCTCGGCACAGAGCGATGACGATACACCAACCTTCCTGCCGGGAGTGCGGCCTCGTGTCGATGACGATGAGGAGGACGAAGAGCTGATGAAACAGCGCGATGCTGCCTTCATGCTCGAGCGAACTGCTGGCGACCTCCCGCTCGACAACCAGCAGGCAGGCGCTCTCCGCGCCGTCGCGGCTCGCACGGCTGCCCGTCTCCGCCAGGAAGGGGCGCCGCCTGCCGGTCCATCTACGTTCACTGGCGCATGGGCCGGGCTGGGACCGAATCCCATCGTCCAGATCGCTCGCAGTGGCGGACCCTTCGTTGCTATGAGTGGGCGCATCGGCGCGCTGGCCATCCGCCGTGACGGCACGCGGATCCTCGGCGCAGCCCAGGGAGGCATCTGGCTTTACAACGCCACTACCGGCAAATGGGAGCCGAAGACAGGCGCCCTTGGAGCCGACACTATACCTTCCCTATCGATCGGATCGCTGGCCGTTGCACCCTCGAACGACCTGGTCGTCTATGCCGGGACGGGTGAGGGACATCTCTCCGGGGACAGCTACTTCGGGAACGGCGTTCTAAAATCGACCGACGGCGGGAACACCTGGATGCATATCTCTGGCGACTACTTCATGGGCGTTTCTATTTCACAGATGGTCGTCGACCCAACGAACGCTAACACCGTCTATGCCGCGGTTTTACGCGGCCGGGGTGGAGCACGGCGTACAACACCGACCGTCCATTCCAAGTATGGCATCTGGAAATCGACCGACGGCGGAGTCAACTGGACGCTGCTCAAGGAGGTCAAGAACGAATCGAACGGCGCCACCGACCTCGAGATCGACCCACAGAACCCAAACATCCTCTACGCAACGTTCTGGGGCGATGCCATTTACAAGTCTACGAACGCAGGCAAGACCTGGTCGCCGATCATGAATTTCGGCTTCCCTGCACCGAACTTCGAAGCCGCCGCGACCCGCTTCGAGATCGACATCTCACACCCGTCTCCGGGCGGTAGCGGCACGTTGTACGCCGGCTTCGACTGGGTCGACGCCAACGGGTATCACCCCTCGCGCGTCTTCAAGTCCACGAACGGTGGTGCCATCTGGATCATGCTGCCGGGTGGCACCAGCCCCGACAATGTCGAGGACTATTGCGGCGGGCAATGCTTCTACGACAACGTGATCGACGCTGCCCCGGACGACGAGAACGTCGTCTTCGCCGGCGGCCAGTTCGACTACGGCATCGGCTCGGGCGGCATCTACCGCTCTGACGATGGCGGTTTGACCTGGAAGAACCTCGGTTACGAGCAGCATCCGGACCAGCAAGCCATGGCCTTCGACCCGAGCAATTCGATGAACGTGATCATCGGTTCGGACGGCGGGGTGTGGTACAGCACTTCGCGTGGCGGTCGGCCAAACGCAAGTGACCCGCTTAGCGCGGTCACCTGGCAGAATCTGAACGGAACTGTCAACCCTGCCACCGCAGGCGTAACCTTCCGCACGGATCTCCAGATCACCCAGTTCACCTCAATTGCAACCGTGCCTCAGATCCCGGGCCGTTTCTGGGGTGGGACGCAGGACAACGGGACTCTGCGCAAGTCAGGTGCGAATCAGAGCTGGTTCGACCTGCCTAGTGGCGACGGCGGCCAGGTGCTCGTGGATCCGACCGTGGATGGTTTATGCGAGTTCGGCGCGTTCTCCGGGAGTTGTTTCGTGTACGGTACGTACTTCGGCATCTCCCCCTACCGTATGGCGGACGGAGGCGCCTTCTTCGGCAACAACCACGCCATCACCGGCGGCATCAACTTGGGTGACCGCTCAGACTTCTATATCCCGTTCGTTATGAACAAGGAAAACCCGAATCAGCTCTTCCTGGGTACGTTCCGACTCTACCGCACCGACAACGCCCGAGCGGACTCCGCTGGTGACGTGCATTGGAACGCGATCAGCGAAGACTTGACCAGCGGCTGTACTGGCATAGCGCCCAACGGCGCCCGTAACTGCACGATTTCGGCTATCGGTGTCGGCGGTGGGCAGGCGGTCTACACCGGCTCGCTCGACGGCCTTGTGTATATCTCAACCGATGCCCAGGTCAACGACAATCCAAGCTGGACGCGGCTCGATCTCGGCCAGCTGCCGAAGCGACCGGTCACCCAGATTGCGGTCGACCGCTCGAACTATCGCATCGCGTATTTGGCCTACTCAAGCTTCAATGCCTCCACGCCGAGCAGGCCCGGGCACGTATTCCGGACGCAGGATGGCGGCCAGACGTGGGCAGACATCAGCGGCAACCTGCCGGACGCCCCTGTGAACTCGGTCATCCTCGACCCATCCTTCGCGAACACCCTCTATGTTGGGACGGATGTGGGCCCATTCGTGACCTACAACGGCGGCGTCAACTGGTACCCACTCGGCACGGGCTTCCCGATCGTGGCGATCTGGCAGCTCGATCTTGACGCATCACACCGACTTTTGGCGGCCGGCACGCACGGACGGGGTGCCTTCAGCCTCTCTGATTCTGTCGCCACCCCCGCCCTGGTCTTATCCAAAGCGGACGCAGGTGTTCCGGTTGGCCCGACCAGCCCATTGACATACACACTCACGGTCAAGAACGAAGGGAACACTTTGGCTACCGGTGTCGTGATAACCGACCCGGTACCGGATAACACGTCGTTTTCTTCCGCATCCGACGGTGGCTCGGTCGTGGACGGTAAGGTTACCTGGCCGGCCGTCGACATCCCCGCCGGCTCCAGCGTTACCCGGACCTTCACCGTCAACATCGCCGACGCCCTGAAAAACAAGGTCGATGCGATCACCAACGACGGATATCGGGCGGATGCATCCGGCGGTTTCTACACCACCGGTTCGCCCGTGATTACTCCGATCGCGGCTCCCTATGCTGTCGGCGTGTCGCCAGCAACACAAACTGACGGCGCCAAGCTTGGTGAGAGCGTGGACTACATCGTCCACGTCACGAACCTAGGCTTTAACTCTGACAGCTACACTATGTCCTCATCCGGCGGCACCTACACAGTGTCCTTCCTCGATGCCACCTGTACCACGACCCTTTCGACAACATCGAGCGTGGCATCTGGTGCAAGCACTGACGTGTGTGTGAGGGTGGACGTGCCGGCGGGCGCGAGCAATGGCGAGGTCAATACCACCAGCGTGACCGCGACCTCGGTCGGCGACCCGGCCGTCAGCAGCTCTGCAACAGTGAATACGATCGCGGTTGCCGTTGACACGCTGCTCGTCGACAATGACAATAACGACCCCGATGTGCAGTCATACTACGCGGCGGCGTTGACGGGCGCGGGCATCTCGTTCAGCACGTGGGATCTCGGCGCCGATTCAAACATCCCTCTGCACTACATGCAGGCCTTCAAGAACATCGTGTGGTTCACAGGGAATAGCTACCCGGGTCCGATCCTGCCCTACGAGGTGGAGCTCGCAGCCTTCCTCGACAACGGCGGGCGTCTATTCATGAGCGGGCACGATATCCTCGACCAGGCGGCCGGGACGACCACATTCGTCCTCGATTACCTGCACATCAACTGGGACGGTACTGAGGACCAGAATGACAAGGCTACCACCTCCGTCACGGATGTGGCCGGGACGCTCACGGCTGGCCTCGGCACCGTGGCCCTGGACCATTCGGTCCTCGGTGCGGCGTTCGAAGACCAACTTACGCTGGTCGCTCCAGCAACGGCAATCTTCCGGGACGACAGCGCCGCGGATAACGGACTTAGCCTCGATACCGGGACGTACAAGGTTGTCTTCCTCGCGTTCCCACTGGAGGCCTACGGCACGGCGGCCCAGAAAGCAGACGTAGTGACCCGTGTGTTCAACTACTTTGGTCCCTAATTGGTGAAGGATTTACTCAACCTTTACCCCTAAGCACTGAGCAGGGGCAGGAAACTGTCCCTGCTCGATGCATCTACAGTTACAATTAATGCACATGACTCATCCTTCAAGATGAGTCATGTTATTTTAAAAGGGGAGCCAACGACAACGCGCACCAGCAACTTTCTCCGTTCAAGGAGGTGCGATGTGGAAAGGATTATTATCTGCGGGAGTTCCTGAAATTGGCGGTGTTGGATTTTCGCAATAGAGGGTATTACCATGTATATCGGCATGATATTCAAATTCATTCCCGGCATACTCCAATATAATAAGATAACCTGGTGTCGGAATTTGAGCATAACTGATGCCAGGTTGTGGACAGCCAAAGCTGGCATCTGGCCAGTAACCTTCTTTGGTTTCTATAGCCTTGATTTGAGATGCTGGGATAGATAATCTTTGGGCCAAATCCGCTTTGGCTCTTTCGATCAGCACTTGCAGGCCAGGGTTCGCGCGAATCGGCAAAGGTGGATCTTTTGGCATATCATCCTCTTGGGTTGGCACCGCAGATATTGTTTGTGTTTCAGCAATCGCGGCGATTTCGGCTGGTGGATGAGCTGGGGAGTCCAGCGTGTTTGGAGCAGAGATTTGGTTGCATCCTATGACGAGATACACCAAATATACAATAAGAGGAATCTTAAACAAATCAGCTTTCATTGTTTACAGTTACCATAATATTCAGTAGGGACAACTGTTGTCGAAGTAAACATAAAATAGGTCAGGGTAAAGTCGGTCAATAGTTCTTTGTATCTAGGTTGGTTGTGTTAAGTTTGCCCAAAATGTGTTCCGGATTTTGAGCAACAGCTTCCAGCTGGCATAAGAGGCGGGATTTCGAATCCACTGACGGAACTTATCGATGTGCACGGCATTTGGTTGGTAAATATAAAAAGCAGTTGCTGGTGTAGGGATAATCACATTAATGACAATGATTGAAGGAATGATAGAGAGTCTACGCATAGGGCAGGATTATACCTCTTCCGTATGTAACCTTTTTCCCCTTGAATTTCCAGGGTGTAACTAAACCTAAAATGATATAGAATGAAAGGATGAAGTGTCCAAATTGTAAATCAACCAAACGACAAGTGAAAAATGGATTGAATCCATCCGGCAGCCAGAAGTATCGTTGTAACGAATGTAAGCCGGTGTATACACCTGAGCCAAAACCGAATGGCTATCCCAAAGAAACAAGATTACTTGCCATCCGCATGCAGGTGGAAGGTAACAGTTACAACGCTATTGCTCGGATTTTGAAGGTCAACCCACAAAGTGTGGTCAACTGGGTGAAACAGTACACGGCAAGCCTGCCTGTTGCTCCTGTTCCCAACCAACCCAGAACCGCCGAGATGGATGAACTGTACACCTTCATCGGCACGAAAAAAACGAAGTCTACGTTTTGACGGTTGTAGATCGGACTACTCGCTGTGTGTTGAGTTGGGATGTGGTTCCTGAACGCACCTCCGTAGCCCTGCAAGCCTGCCTGGAACGGGCTCCGCAAGCCAGGCAATACTATAGCGATCCGTTCCCAGTGTACGACACCTTGTATTATGGAGCACCCTACGAGCTGCGGCCGGACAAACTGGAAACCTATGCGGTGGAAGCTGTCAATGCAGACTTACGACATTACTTGAAACGCCTCGCCCGCAGATCACGTTGTTTCTCTCGACGCATGCAAGCCTTGATGGAAAACATTCGTTTGTTCGTCTATTGTTACAACCAAAGGCAATTGGCTAAACGTCAGTACCCGAAATACTCCTTTCACTTGGTCCATTTCGTATCACTTCCTGTTTAGATACTCTGAATTTCCATTTATCCAGCCTGCTTTCATAAAATCAAGCAGTATAATTCTGCCATTCTTAATTTTGGAGAAAACCTGTGCGTGTTAAACATTTCTTCTTCGCGGCCTTGATCATCATCATCGTGAGCGCTTGTGGAACTTCCGCCACCGAGATCGTGGCTCCCACAGACGCCCTGCACTTTGATAGTCAGTAGTACAAAGAATTTGTGATGCTGGTTCGCCGGCTAATTTTTGACCAGAATTACTACTTTGATGGAGCAATGATATGCCAACAGAATCTGAAATCCTTGCGCTGAAATCCCGTATTGACGAGTTAGAATCCCGCTTGAAATTCATCTATCGCAGGCTCAATATTGAATATGTCGACCCCAATTCTGATCCTGTCTTGTCGCCGCAAATCCAGGAAGCTCTCAGACGCGGCAACAAAATCGAAGCCATCAAAATTTATCGTGAATTGACTGGGGTGGGACTTGCTGAGGCCAAGCAGGTGATTGATCGTGCCGAACAGTTCATCAAATAGAAATCACAATCCCCTCTGCTTAGCCTCATTCCAAAGCATATCCATATCTTCCAAAGGCAAGTCAGATAAATTTCGTCCCTGCCTCTTCGCGCCCTGTTCTACATAAGCAAAGCGTTTCTTGAATTTCATATTTGTTCCGCGCAACACAGACTCAGCATCCACTTTCTTCCAGCGTGCAAGGTTGACGATCGCAAAGAACAAGTCTCCAATTTCGGAGGCAAGTTCGAAATCGGTTTCGGCGGTCTTGATCTCTTCAATCTCTTCCTTGATCTTATCGAGTACACCTTCGATCTCGGGCCAGTCAAAACCAACACGGGCGGCGCGGTCTTGATATTCCTGCGCCTGACTTAATGCAGGCAAAGCCAAGGGAACGCCATCCAGCAATCCCTTTTCCTGCTGACCGTTAGTTTTGCGTTCGGCCTCTTTCAACTTTTCCCAATTTGCCAGCACACCATCCACGCCATCCAGTTTCAAATCCCCAAATACATGCGGATGTCTGCGCACGATCTTCGAGTGAATCCCTTGAATGACCTGGTTGACGTTAAATTGTTGCTCGTCATTCGCAATTTGCGATTGCAATACAACTTGTAAAAGCAAATCACCAAACTCTTCACGCATACTTGTGAAATCACCCGAATCAATGGCAGAAATCGCCTCGTAGGATTCTTCGAGCAAATGTTTGCGAAGCGACTCGTGAGTCTGCTCTTTATCCCATGGACAACCGTCTGGCGCACGCAGGTGTGCGACAATTTCAGCAAACGACTCGAAAGATATCCCTTCGCCTAAAGCGGGGACATACATACACACCTCTTCACCAAATATTTCACCACTTAAGCCCCCTACTCTTTCTTCTTTCATATTTCCTTTTTCAACAACGTGAACCACATGCTCCGCAGGATACGTTGTTAACAACATTTCTTTCAAATGCCACGCCAGCTCTTGCGAAGAAATATTCGTAAACAGAACCGGCATATCGGGCGGATAAGGCGGAACATGCGCGGCTGAAAGAGTCTGCGCTTCGAGCAGGATCAACTTCGAGGGCGGAGTGATGCGAAGCTTGTCAAAGGTTTGAGAGACAAGTGAAAAGTCCATAATATCTCCTGTTTAAAACGAAAAACGTAACTCGTAAATTGTATCTTACGAATTACGCATTTCGCATTGGTTTAATATTCGAGAACTAGCGCTTGGTGTAGGTGGGAGCCTTGCGGGCTTTCTTGAGACCCGGCTTCTTGCGTTCCTTTACACGCGCATCGCGAGTGAGCAAACCCTGCTTGCGAAGCGCAGAGGTCCAATCGGCATTGATCAAAACAAGCGCGCGGGAGACACCCAAACGCACAGCTTCGGTCTGACCGGTAGGGCCGCCGCCCATTACCTTCACACTGACATCATACTTGCCCGCGTCCTGCCCAACTGTGGAGAAAGCGCGCAGGATATCGTTCAAATCGCCCAGACGCGTGAAATATGCGGCGCCTTCCTTCTCGTTCACGACAAATTTGCCGGAACCATCCGCAACGCGTACGCGCGCAGTGCTTTCCTTGCGGCGTCCAACAGCTTCATAATATTGTGCCATAAATTCTTTCCTTTATCTTTCTTACGCCAACGGCTCAGGATTATTTGTGCCGTGCGGATGATCCGGACCGGCGTAGATCTTCAGACGCTTGAGCACGGAACGTCCCATGCGGTTGTGCGGCAACATGCCCCACACTGCAATGCGCAGGGCGCGGTCAGGATGCTGTTTCAACTGGTCACGCAACGAAATCGATTTCAAACCGCCCGGATAATTCGAGTGGCTGTAATAAATTTTTGTATCCAGTTTTGAACTGGTTTTGGTGCCGGTCACAGTAACGCGCTCGGTATTGATGACGATCACATTATCACCCATCTCCACGCCAGGCGTAAAGGTCGGTTTGTGTTTGCCGAGCAATACATGCGCAACGCGTGTGGCGAGGCGGCCAAGGTTTTGACCCGTGGCATCCACCAGAACCCACTTGCGTTCAATTTCGCTTGCTTTCGGATAGTACGACTTGTACACTTTCAACTTCTCCGTTTCTTTTCTTAATTAACCGATCAACTCTTACTCTTTGTATTCAACTTCAACTAACGTCAGCCCATGTGCAGGCGCCAATCCGGATGGAAGCGTCGCTGTGGCGCCGTGGCGACATCCGCTTCGGATCCCAGCCGGAGGTTGTTTCGCTAAAGAACTAGCAACCGCTTCCACTGAGGTCTTTCCCTCTGCAACTGCCACCTGAACAAACACCAGTCTTCGAACCATTCTATAGAGAAAGGCATCTGCTTGCACTTCAAAATGCCATCCATCTTCACTGATCTGTTGCCACTCGGCTTTCAGGACGGTTCGCACGGTCGTGCCCTTGGGAGTGGTCGGGGAACCGAAGGCAGAGAAATCGTGCGTCCCTAAAAAAAGCTTTGCAGCATCTGTCAAGATATTCGCATTGATCGCAGGCCATACCCGCCAATCAAACCGTTCCCGCAGTGGATCACGCAATGACTGACAAAACAACCTGTAACGATAAAGGCGGGCTATGGCATCAAAGCGCGGGTGGAAGTTTGCCTCCACCACTTGCGCAGATCTTACAGCGATATCCGCCGGAAGAGTGGAGTTCAGTGCTCGAACAAGCTGATCGTCAGTGTGAGACCAATCAAGGTCAACTGAAGCAACCTGCCCTGTTGCGTGAACGCCAGTATCCGTCCGCCCAGACATTATGACTGAACGTTCAGACCATCCCAGTTTTTGGAGGGCTTTTTCAAGCTCACCCTGCACTGTCCTGGTCTTTGTCGAAGCCTGTCTCTGGCTTCCGAAAAAGCCGGAGCCATCATAGGCAAGAGTCAATTTGTAACGTGCCATTTTAGCTTCAGCCTATAAATAGTTTTGGCCGAATGCTTAAATTTCTATTCTTCAACCAATTCCAAAATCACCATCTCAGCCGAGTCACCCATGCGGGGACCAAGCTTCAAAACACGCGTATAACCGCCGGGGCGGGTTGCATAGCGCGGCGCGATCTCATTGAAGAGACGGTTGAGGATTTTATTGTCGCCTAATTTTGAGATAACCAGGCGGCGCGCATTTAGTTTCTCAACATCACTGCCCTGCGCAGAATTGCGCGCAATCGTGATCAGACGCTCGGCATCGCCGCGAATTGCGGCGGCTTTGGCGCGCGTCGTTGTGATGCGCTCATGTGTAAAAAATTGTTTGATCAGATTGCGACGAAGCGCAAGTCTTGCTCCTGTGCTACGTCCAAGTCTATAACCAGCTATTTGATGTCGCATTTCAAATTACTCCGCAGAACTCGATTCTTCTTTCATATAGCCCTTTTCCTGCATCTTCTGGCGAAGCTCATCGAGACTCTTCTC
>Ga0137338_1000049_pt1 | contig 18862 bp, 16 predicted proteins | sample EasRivERMLT366_2_FD_104770 | JGI IMG/M metagenome (GOLD analysis project Ga0137338, IMG submission 104770) | Soil microbial communities from meander-bound floodplain in the East River, Colorado, USA - East River MetaG ERMLT366_2 | ecosystem: Environmental > Terrestrial > Soil > Floodplain ...
GTAGGACTTGCTCGGAACGAATTGTTCGGGTAATCTTGCTTGTGGGTTTGGACATGGCTCTGGGTCTCCTTGCTCGGAACCAAGTTAACCATGTTCAAGCCCTTTCGTGAACTACTGATTATCTTTTTTCTACTGAACAGAATCTCTATGCGCTTTCGCAGAGTGGAAGAAACCTTACCTATAATTTTGAGGACGGAACTTATAGTCTCTCAGAACCTTTCCTGGAATATACGCCGTTTATCACAGATGAGGGCATTCTGTATTTTAGTGAGAACGGAACATATAAGGCCAGAGATACAGAAACACAGTCAATTCTTTGGGAATATCCACTACCTGAGTTTATGAACGTACATCCACTATTTACTGAAAACATGATTATCATCGTATCAGAAACTGGAAATATTTATGGCTTGGACAAAAAGAATGGAACTTTAGTTTGGAAGGTGGCTACACACATCATTAGCAACGTAGCTGTGAATAGATCAAAACTTTACTATTTGGCGAATGATGGTTACTTAAAAGTACTTGAGCTAAGTACCGGCCAGGAAATTGCAAAAGTTGAATTTGCTCCAACTCCTTTTCAACTCATAGACCCAGCTACCGAAAATATTCTCATCGGCGCTTACAATCTTTGGGTAGATTCAGAAAATAATATTCTTACGGTGTCTTTGGGAGATAGTTGTCAATTCATGGGCTTCAAGATTAATGAACCGTAGATACGCGCGGTCAGAAGAGTCTTGCGTTCAGTGGCACCGCCTAACACAGCGTGCACACCTTCGCTACGCTTCGCGCAAGCATTTTTCTGGCTTCGAGTTTTTTTGCTCCTGAGGTCAGTCATCAGGATGCTATTTCTTGTTGGCTTTCCCGCTTTTTGGCTTCTTGCCATCGAGCTTCAACGTCCCGGATGCATCGCGGTGCGTTCCGGTCGTTTGCCGCACCTCAAACTCCGCGCCATTACGTATGACATAGGCGATGGCGCGCGCATGCCCTGTGCCCAATTCATAATCCTTTTTCAGCCAGGCGAGGATATCTTTGAATTCGGTGATGTTTTTCTTTTTTGCTTCGGCAATAAAATCGTTGGGGGTCTTGCCGGTTTTTTCTTCCACATTGTCCAAATACGCTTGAAATGACATGGTTTTTCTCCTTCAAAACTAAAATTTGTCGCTCTATTAATACGTCGAACAAGAGACGCCAGAATCGACACAGCTTCGCTAGTGATCAGGCGATTTTGGTATACTGTTTTTTACACGTCAATATCGATATTATACGGCGACTATCTATAAGCGTCATACGGACACCGAGTAACTGCTGATTTGCCCGCTCAAATTATAAGAAGGGATGGTGTCAGTGCCATGACTGATGTAATCCAAACAGATCAAGCAAAGAGAGCGCGACCGTTCCGGGCGATTTTGCTCCTATTGGCAGTGCTCACCTCCCCATTGGTTTGCTGTGGCGCAATTACTGTACTGGACGCACTGCCAACCTCTCTGCTTCCTCCGGCGCTGGACTTCACGTTGAACCTCTTTGAGGCAGAGGCGCGCGTCGAAAACAGGACTTCGGAAACTTTTTACCTCACCCCAATCACGACAACGTATGGGCAGCCGACAGTAATTCCGCAAAACACTTCCTTCAGACAGCTCGATATTCCACTTGTGCCCAATGGTTCGGTTGTACTGAAGTACGACTCTGCGGACATGCCGCTATCCGGAATTGCCGTCTGCAGGACGGACGAGGATTGTCGACTGTTGGCTTTTGACAATTCTGGTGTGTATATTTTGGAATCGTACGAAAATCTTCCGAGTTTGGAACCGGGTTGGCTCGCGGCAATTCAATCGCAGCCCCGGGCAATTTTAGTAGTATGCTAATTCTAGCATTAAGTCTCCTGCCGATCCTTCTGTTTTCGAGCTGGCTGTATTTGGGCAGATTGGAAAGGAAACGAGCAGGCTAACAGAGCATACAGTCCCTTAGGACGATTGGGGCTACACGATTTACAATCAATTCGAATTCACCCACACCGTCATCTGAGAATCACCCCGATTCGCCCATAAAAAATATGGAATGAATTTCAACAGCTTGCCATCTGTGGTTTTGCCGTGGATGACGATGCATCCACCCAACAGATCGGAGACGAATTCATCGCGCAGGGATGAAGAGTCAAGTTGGGCGGTGAAAATATCTATAGCGGGATTATCCACGCTTTCGAGGCAATAGACCAGCGGTCCGCGCGTGACAGTGACCTTGCCAGCATGTCCCTGCACTTTGGGATGGGCGTGAAGCAACTTGAAAGGCATTTCCAGATTGAATTCAATAATGTCACCATCCTCCCATTGTAATTTAGTCGATATAAAATAACTGGGTCTGGGGTCATAAGTTTTATGTTTAGAATTTTCAAACGCATAAGTTGTTACAGATGCTAAACCCGTTACATGGTCCCTGATATGAAAATAATCCTTATCCATTAACTGCTTTGATACAGCCACCGGCGGACTCGAATAATTCCATGAAGGCTGGCGCAAATGAAGCGTAAATTCTTTCGGCTTTCCTGATTTGATATAAATCTTTACCTTCCCTCCCCACGGAAACTCCGACTCGATCTTGATCTTCACATCATCGATCGTCATCTCACTGCTGATGTATTGATGAATCCAAATGTTATTCTCATCGTGTGAATAAATATATTTCCCTAGATCCGCAAATGTGCGCGAAAGATTCGACGGGCAACACGGGACAACATACCAGCCCTGACGCGTCACGCCGTGATGCACAGTCAGCGGATTGTTGTAGAGATATGTATCTCCGTTTTGCCCCATACCCACATTTGTCGCGTTGTAGAGTTGCCATTCGAACAAGTCACTGTAACGGGCGTTCTGTGTGAGCAACGCCATCTCCCAATTCCAGAAGAGACTTGCGAGCGCAGCACAAGTTTCGGCATAGGCATATTCGGGGTCAAGTTCATAGTCGCCACCGAAGCCTTCCAGTCCAGGGACCGCGCCCAGTCCACCCGTGATATACATCCGCCGTGTCACCATTCGTTCCCAAGCCTGTTCAAGCGTGGATAAAAGAGTCTCATCTGGTCTCTCGCGGCATAGCATGGCAATCGCGGTTTCAAGATAGCCGAATCGAACGGAATGACCAACCGGTGAAGTTTGTTTTCGAATCGGTGTGTGTTGCTGGGCATAGAGTCCGCTGAGAGAATTGAGATACCAGCGCGCCCGGCTGAAGCGCGGCTTTTTAGTGTAATTATCCCCGGGCAAACGAAAAGACCTATGTTCGGGATGTTCCACAATATATGATTTTCGCAGTTCATCCACATACGCTTTGCGTTTATTGAAACTATTGAATTGGCGCAAAAGATGCAAGGGGAAAAACGGGATCCGTCCGCGCCGCTCGACGAATTGGCGCGCGAGTTCAAGATAATCTTCCTTGTGAGTCACGCGATATAAACGAATCAGTGCGAGTTCGATTTCTTCATGTCCGCAGGTTTTATCGTTGGAGGCGTTAAGGAAATCACGCACAAGCAAATCAGCGGCTTTGATGCAGATGTCGAGCAAGTCGCGGCGACCGGTGGCTTCGTAATGCGAAACGCCTGCTTCAATGAGATGTCCGTGACAGTAGAGTTCATGCTCCACTTGCAAATTGACCCAGCGCTGATCCGGAAAATGGATTTGATTGTAGGTGAAGATGTAACCGTCGTCCATTTGAGCGCGCGCGATCAGCGAGATCAAGGAATCCATAACGGAGGCAAGCTCGGGATCGGGATGAAGCGCATGGATCCGTGAGGCCGCATCCAGCCATTTGTAGGCATCCGAGTCTGCGAAGAACCAGCCTTCGCGGAATCCATCCTTTTCCCCCGCCGCGATCCGGAAGTTATCAATACAACGCGTGGTTTCGAGTTGTTTCCATTGATGGAAGATGGCATGCTTCGCATTGACCGCAAGACGCGGCGACCAAAACGAATCGTTGATGCGAACCTCGCGGGCAGAAAGTTCGTGCATGCCTTATCCTTTGAAGCGCGGATATGAACCCAGCACTCGCAACGTTACTGCGTACTCACCCAAATGATCGAGGGCGCGTCTGGATATCTCTTCATGCGTGGCGCCGATGAAATCAACATAAAACAAATATTCCCATGGCTTGCCTTGCAAGGGACGCGACTCGATTTTTGTGAGATCAATATCCCGCAGCGCAAACACACTCATCGCTTTGAACAATGAACCGGGTTGATTCTTCAACGTGAACACAATGGAAGTCTTCGACTCTCGTGGAACGTCAGGTACAACTGCTTCGCTGCGAATGGCAAGGAAGCGCGTGAAATTTTCAACGTTGTCCTCAATACCCTCTTCGAGAATCTGCATGCCATATAATTGAGCCGCACGGCGTGATGCAATCGCAGCCGTATCATGTGCGCCGGATTCTTTGAGCATTTTCACGCTACCCGCCGTGTCGTAGACCTGCTCTGCTTTGATGCCATGTGAACGCAAATAGCCAGCGCACTGTCCCAATGCCTGCGGATGACTGATCGCTTTTTTGATATCTTCCATTTTCACATCAGGCATCGCGATCAAACAATGCCGCACGCGCAACAGATACTCACCGACAATATACAATTGATTGCGCAACAAAAGATCGTAATTTTGATGGATACTGCCTGCCAGGGAATTTTCAATGGGGATCAAACCCGCGTCACAATTGCTTGCATTGACAGCATCGAAGACCGCGTCGAAAGATTCACAGGGTTGTGTTTCAACATCTCCAAAATAATTGAACACAGCCTGTTCGCTGTATGCGCCGGGTTCACCCTGGAATGCGACCTTCATGGTTATCTCCACTGTGGTTTCGATACGCCCTTCGCAACGAACGCTCAGGGCTACTCAACCACCAACTGATTACTGATAACTGACTCACTGCTTCTCTGCCCATGCAACAATCTTGCGGAAGCCCGCTTCAACATCTTCGTCCGAGGCTGCTATGGTCATACGGACGAAGCCTTCACCCTGATCACCAAACGCCGAGCCAGGGACGAGCCCCACACCAGCTTCTTCCAGGATCTTTTCGCAGATCTCGACCGAGGTCATCTTCAACGGACGGAAGTCCAAAAAGAAATAGAACGCGCCCTGGGGCGGTGTGACAAGCACTTTCTCACATTCCAATTCATGCGCCAGACGCAGGACCAATTCGCGGCGGCGTGCATACGCGGCGCGCATGTTTGCAGTGACTGCTTGAATCGCAGTATCGGTCAATGCAAACGCGGCGGCTTTTTGAATGAAGGGCGCGACACAAGTGATGGAGTTTTGTCCCGCTTTCAAGGCGTTCTCGATCACGGGCGCAGGCGCGGCAAGGAATCCCACGCGCCAGCCTGTCATCGCATAGGATTTGGAGAGACTATTGACAAGCAGAGTCCTTTCTTTTGCGCCTTCAAATGCCGCGGCAGAAGTTGGTCGCTCACCATAATATAAACTTCCATAGACTTCATCGCTGACGATCCACAGGTTATGTTCTTTGGCGAAGTCTTGTAGTTGCCGCAGGTATTCACGGGTGGGATATGCGCCCGTCGGGTTCGATGGATAGTTCAACACGATGACTTTGGTTTTCGTGGTCAAAGCTTTCAGCCAGGAATCGAAATGAGGGATGAATCCATTTGCGGCTGGTGCAGGGACGCGGATCACGTTTCCACGTAACATGACCGCCATGTTCGCATGCGTCGCCCAGGATGGGTCTGGGATCAACACATCATCTCCAGGATTCAAAATGGATTGCATCGCAAGATAATAGGCATGGATGCCGCCATGCGTGACCATAATTTCGGAGGCGGGATCATACGTCACGCCTTCGTCGCGTAAAAGTTTTGTGGCAATGGCTTTGCGTAATTCCAGGGTACCGATCGCGGGACCGTAATGAGTTAATCCATTCTGCATGGCTTTCAACGCCACATCAATGACCTCCAGCGGCGAATTGAAATCCGGATCACCCACTTGCAAGCCAACGATGTTTCGTCCGCTGGCTTTGAGGGCGTTGATATGGTCAGAGAGCGAGACGGTAGGCGATTGACGTATCAGTTCAAATTGCTCGTTGAGATTCATGGAATATCCTGCATAGTGCCGCATAGCGGTAAAAATAAAATTTCTGCATTATAACCCTGTTAAATCAACAGCCCCCGCATTTGCGAGGGCTGTGTAATTATCCGAGCGTTTTCCTGGCTTCAGCGACCACTTCATCGTAGCTTGGCTCCTGCCCAAGTATGGGCAAATAATTGACATAGGTCAGTTTGCCTTCGCGATTAACGATGAAGACCGCCCGCCGGAAATAGCGGCGTTCTTTGATGAGCAAACCATACTTCAAACCAAATTCGGTTTCGAGAACATCAGAAACCAGCCGGACCCTTTCCACACCCGCCGCACCGCACCAGCGTTTTTGTGCGAAGGGGAAGTCTGTACTGATGGTGTAAATAACAATATCTTCGCCGAGCCTGGAAGCTTCCTCATTGAAACGGCGGGTCTCGATGTCACACGTTTCCGTATCAATCGAAGGGACGGCGCACAGGATGATCACCTTGCCTTTCGATTCTTGCAAGGGATTCACCGGCTTCCAACCGGGGAGTACAGAGGTAAATTCAGGCGCGACATCCCCGACCTTCACGTCATCACCAAGAATTGTGGCAAACTTGTCACCAAGTTTGAAGAAGTCATTGCGTACAGTTGTCATGGCCTATTACTCCTTTAAGTTGGTGGCAATATTAAACCATAATTTGTTGATTTTTGATAAGCATTTGAAGAGACCTCATGACTTTTGCAACTTTAGTCAGATCTTTGGGTCCGATGCGGATGAGAGGCATGATATTTGTCCGTTCACAGGCGCGAATGACATTGACTGTCTGGGCGGGGTTTATGAGTCCGTGTTCGGCATCGAGCATATAATAGTCGAAGCCTGCAACATGGATATCTTCCTACTTCACAATCACCCAATCGCTGCCGCTTCGTCCGAAGACTTCAGGGAAATACATCTCCTCGGCTTTGGCAGGCGGGACGATGAATGTGCCGGGCGTGGTTGCGCGCGTGATATAGGTGTATTCATAGACGCCATCCCAAAGTAATGAAGTAAATACCTCGGCGCGGTCATCGCGCATGTTTTGATGTTCATACCAGACTCCCCACCACCACCAACCATACCGATAATCAGGGCTGGTTGGATCTTGCGGGATACTTTGCGAAACCACCAATGCCGGGTTGATGATCTCCAAGCCAGCGGGGAGCGGGTCAATTAATGCCACATGGTAACGGCGATTATCTGCAACCATTGTGATCTTAACCCGCACGCGTGCGCCAGCTTTGATATGCCAAATGCCATTATCGTCTTGAAATACATCCTCGGAATCATCCACTCCTTCATAGCGGCGTTGGATGACAAAGCCCATATCCAGCGGATCGAGTTTCAAGTCTGTGGGAGCGTATTGCAGGCCGAGCCGATAATAGAGTCTGCCAGGACCATCTTTGCTGACGATCAAGTCTTGTGTTCCTCCGCCAGCCGCTGTTTCAGAGAGAACGTAATTCATCGGAATGAGCGTCTCATAAAGATCTGTTGTCCGTCCGCGGAACTCATTTGCGCCCGCGTAGGTATTTCCAAGCCAGATGCGCGCCACAAAGTCTGGAGTTTGACTTTCGTATGTATTGAAATAGCGGTCAAGTGTTAACAGAACAAAAATATTTTCCTGGGTGTTGCCCCAGCGACCTTTGGTGCGATGTGCCAGCAAACCATTGACCAGTTTGGGGATCAGATCGCTCTGCGGGTTATCTTCGATCAAGGCATCCAACAAAATGGCATCTGTGCGGCGGTCTGAACTGAGCAGCAAATAGGTTTGATCATCATAGGCTGTTGTAAAGTTGGCGGCACCGGCGGTCTCAACGACATGATTGTTCACGTAGAGTCGGATGGCATCCAGTTGATTGGTATCGTCGATCACGGGCCATAACCAGCCGATGGCTTCCATGGACAGATTTTCCAACCCAGCATCTCTCAAAAGCCTTTCGGCTTTCCCTGCATCGCGATCCCCCGACAAATTGCGGACGTAGAGTGCATACGAACTGAGGGTCCAGCGAGTCTGCTCACTGTACCAGGCGGGGTAATGACTTTCGATATCACGCAGGTAACTCAATGCATTCTGCTGCATTTCCACAGGGACATCAAATCCCTTTTGCTGGGCGCGGAACAAGGCATGCGTCACATGGATGGTATTGAAGGGAACCGATTCGAATCCGCGCCGCCAATAGGGAAAGCCGCCGTCGAAGTTTTGCAATCCCTGCAAACGCTCAATATCGCGGCTGACAGCTGATTCCATTTCGACGGGTGATGGCAGCCCCTCCGCTTTGAAGGCTGTCAATACATCGCGCAAGGATGCCACTGCCAGAATCCGTGAAGCCAATTGTTCGGAACATTCGTAGGGATACGAGACCAGATATAACACAGCATCGGTCAGCGCCTGGAGTGCAGTGGAAGATGTGCTGACCTCCAGACCGCCATATTGCGGGAAAACATCGGATGGATACAGAACCGGTTGGGCAATTGTGCCATCGTCAATGACGCCGTACGTTGCAAAGGCTTCACTGGTCGCCGGCGTATAGACTGACAGTTCCACAGTTGCGGCATCGGCATAATTTCCTGAGGTTGCCGCGATCTGCACGCGGACTATGCCAGCCATGATCGTCGTTGCGGGGAAGCGCACCTCCACACGGTCATTGGCCGGGATGGTCACACGCAGACCAGCATTTGCAAGTTCAAGGTTGGTAGCGCGGGCGACCACATCCGCTGTGATCGGGAAGTCAGTTTGATTTTGCAACACCACCGGCAATTCGAACTTGTCACCAAAGTTGAGGAAACGCGGCGCAGACGGGCGCACCATGAGCGGCAGGCGTGCCGTAATATTCGACTCCCCTGTGCCGAATCGACTTCCATTACTATCAACCGCCACGACCATTACCCGATAGCGGGTTAGGTTGTCTGGCAGTTTGATCAACACCCGCGCCTCGCCATTGAACCCGGTCCGCACGGTGGGAGCAAAGGTTGCCAATGGATTGAAATCAGAGCGGACGTTGATAAGCGATTGTTGGATTCCTGATTTGTCCTGCCCGGGTGCTTCTGCCGCAGCAGGAGCTTCTGTGGCGGCGGGGGCCGCCGCCTCTAAAACACCCCATGCCACATTTTGCGAGGCTACTCTGGCAAGTGCTTGTGGGTCAGCCAGAATAATACTTGCGCGACCATAAATACTCGAAAGGTATGAAGGACGATCAGCATAGAAAACACTTAATGGGTCACTCAGTTGGTAATTTGTCAACGCAAGGATGGCCTCATCAACGACGACGACTGCCAGTTCTGCATCAGGTACTGGAAAACCATTGGCATCCTTCACCATGACGGTCAGCGATGTTTCACCGCCCGGTTCCAATTTATTTTGATCCAGTGTCACTTCCAGGGACAGGGTTCTTTGCTGAGGAGGAATACTTAAGTTCAAAGTGCCGGTTGCATAAGCAGGACGCGGCGGCACATTCGCAAGCAACTCACCCTGGTCATCGGTGCGCGGGGCAGAACCGACCAAATCCACCTGGATATTTAGATTGGGAATGTGTTCTTCTTCGATGGGAATATTCAACGTGATGGAACTGTCGTCAATGTGGAAACGCGTCGTGTAAAGAATGCCGCTGCGACTGACCGTCAACATCCCCTCGGCAGGGCTGAATGGAGATTGCACCAAAATTTCTGCTGTGTCACCCGGTTGATAAGTTTCCTTATCCGGAATGAGCGTGATTTTTTCCTGCTCCACTTTGCGGGCTGGGGGTTGCTGCCCGCCGCTGACCCAGCGCATGAAACGGCTTTGATTTTTGCGGCCCAGCTCATCGGTCACGATGGCCGTGATCTGATAGCTTCCGCCGAGAGGAGTTTCAAAGGAACAGGTGGCAGGCTCAGGCTTGGAAAGAAGCGAGCAGGTTTGAACGTCCACCACCTCCTCCACCCAGATTCCATTCTTCGTCTTCCATTCCAATCTTCCGGCTGTGATCTCAACGGCACGGTTTTCAATTGCGTTGCCATCCAGATCTGTGACGATGAAATCCACTTTGAGCGGTGTGCCGCGTTCGACGAAATAACGATCGCTGCGCAGACCAATATATACATGCGCGGGATGAACGAGGAGCGTGGTGGTACTGCTCCAGGCCTGGCGGTTCACATCCATCACGGTGGCCTGCGCAACGACACTCTGCGGCTGAGGGTCCTTGGCAGGATCACCCTTTTGATTGAAATCGAGGCCCAAATAATGAGTGCCTGAGGCATCCGTTTTGCCGATGAAAGTTTGTGTTTGGGCTTCGACGGTGCCCTGATATCCGAAATCATAGAACCACCACGGCTGCCAGCTGCCAAAAGTAAAGTCAGACCAGTTGGGTGGTGAATAATTGCCGGGGGAAGTCGTCACCTGCCAGGATACATCGGCGTTGGGCAGGCCGCCGCCCGCATAATATTTTGCCTCGACTGCGAGAGTCGCGTGATCGCCAGTGAAATACGGACCAGTCGTTTCATTGCGCGCATTCACTTCAAATTCAGGTCTGCGAAATTCCTGTATCTGGAATTGATGGAGATATTGGAATTCAGCCAACGCGCTCAGATCACCTTCGGCTGTCAAATAAAGTTGGGCAGTTCCCAAATTGACGACTTGCGGCACAGTGAAGACGAAATCGAATCCGCCCAGGGCATTTACCTGCGCCTGACCGTTGCCCAGTGTATTGCCTTGTGGATCCGTGAGTTGATAACTGACTGAACTCAGCGCATTGCCCACCAGCCCGACATCACCGTTCTGTCTTTCACCAATACGCCGCAGCCAGCCTTTGATATGTACCTCTTCGCCGGGGCGGTACATGCGGCGGTCATCGAACACATACCAGCGCAGAGAATCACTCGTCGAACTGACCGACCAGCCATCATCAGACCAGTAATAGGTTGAGTGCGGCAGGATCGCCTGGTCAGCGCCCATGCTGGCGATAAGATACGCTGCATTCGCGGGAATGTTGAAACGTGCGACACCATCTGCCCCGCTTAACGCTGTCCCACTTCCATTACCCGGTTGAATATTTACACCGGCCAGTGGCGAGCCATCCTTGAGGTCGGTTGCCCAGGCCACCATTTCGCTCTGGTCACTGTACGCATCCAAACCAATTTGCGTGATCTGCACCCAGGTGATGATCGTTTGTGCGAAGCGCCGCCATTTATCGTCCTGGCTATCAAAGACCCCGGCGGGCGGCTCGACGATCACAACAAAGTGCCCGAAGTCGCCTCCCATATACTGATTGAGGCTAATATCCACCTGCGACAGGGTATCGGTTGGAATATCCAGGTTAAGAACAGTATTCTCAACAAGCACACCCGGCATTCTGGGTGTCACATCTGTCTGTTGCCATTCACGCAGATATTGCTTGTACTGGACCCAATCGGCGGGTTGAACAGCATAAACCTTTAAGTTCAGCCTGCTGTAATTGATCGCGTACACCGAAAATATTTTCTTTGAAACAGTCGGGTCAAGGGTCAGGAAATTTTGTCCCGGGTTGACCAGGACGGATTGGGCTTTGCCAACTTTGAAAGTGAGGCGCATATCTCTCCCCAATTGCTGTCCGAAGATATCCTGCAGCTTCCCTGAAATCGTGACGGTGTAGGTTGTTTGCCCCCTGGTCTCGCCGCTGATGTTGATCGTGTCACCGTACACATTGGCGGATACGCCCGGTATTTCGGGATCAACGCGCAGCATGTCGTCGCTGTACACATTCATATCCAGCGGATTATTAAATCGAATATAAAAAGGCGTCAGAGGCGGGCAAAGCTCATTGTTCCAGGAGCAGCGATGTTCTTCGACCCTTAATGGCGCATAGGTCGAAAAATTAAAGGATTGGATTTCTGTTGTCGTGAGCGGTCCTTCGGCTGAGGGCGTCTCCGGTCCAATCTCCACCGAAATATTTGTCTCCGATGAGAAAGGTTCGGTGGCCCGAAAAGCGAGCCAGCGTCCCTCGGTGGCATCCTTGACCAATTGACTGACACGTTCATTTTTATCGATCTCGGTCTGGCTGGCTAAAATAATATTTGCATTCTGACCACCCGCCCTCACAGAAATCGTTCTCAATACTGCCGCCGGGTCAATGCGCTGATCGAATGCAATAAAAAATATCGGCTCAAGTGGCTGCGGGGAATTATCCGGATAACTCGTTACTACTTTTGGCGGAGGCGTTCTAAATGTCCATGAAACGGTTTCAGCCAATGTCCCGCCGTTGACTGATCTTATTCCGGCCGGCACCGTGACGCGATACTCGGTCGCTTTGGGCAGGCGGTCGATCAATTCTGAATCATATTCAAAAGTCAAAGTCCTGGTGCCCAGCCAGCGCCAGGTGCCCGGCAGTGAAGGTTCGATCATGATCGGCACATCCTGGGCGGCAAGATCACTCAACGTCCCAAGCGGCACCATCGGCTGATTAAATGTGACACTGACGAACGGTGCGATCGGGATCTCCCCATCCGGCGCGAACCGGGACACCTGCAGGGGACCCACATCAACCGCCCCGGGAGTTGGCCCTGTTTCGAGAGGCGGAAACGTCTCTTTGACCGTATTGCCTGGGCGCGGCGGAGGCAGAACTTCCGACGGCAGATTGAACTCTGTCTGTTCATCAGGAGCAGGCGTCAGTGCAGGCAGACGCGAGAAGATCAGCCTAATTTCTTCCTGTGAGAGTGGTTCCCCGGTTGCCAATGGCAATATATTAACCGTCTCCGGTTGGGACTGTCCATCACTCAATTCAATATCTATGCTGTAAAGGTCTGCCGTCGGCGATTGCAGTGTATCTCCATTGTTGCCAATGGGAATCGTATTTGCATCGCCCGGAGTGATGCCGCCGCGCTGCGACCATTTTGAAAATAGAACAATGCCACCAATGCACACGAGGAGCAGAGCCCCAGTGAGTGCGACGGAACGCTTTGAACTGAACCATAGCTTTCGATTTTCTGCCATGAGAGCAACCCTCTTTCCAACTTTGTGACGCTCCAGCCAGTAGAAGGTTCCCGTTCAGGGAACAAAATCTATACAGCACTCACCACAGTAGATTGCGCGATGAGCCGCCAATATGCAAAAATGAACACTACAAGCATCACTGCTGAAGCCATAAAGCCTGGCGTGGACGCGCCGTACGCACCAAGTAAATAACTTGCGAGCGCAGGCATAACAACCCGCGTGGAACTTTCAAGCCCAGCGCCGAGGCCCAACATACCGCCCACTTCTTCCCTGCCAACGGCTTTACTGATGGCGCTATTGATGAGCGCATTGAACGAACCTGCGCCAATTGCCATCGGGAACATCGCCACCAAAAGCAATGGGATGCTGGGAACAATTGCCCAGCCGATCATGCCGACCAATGAAAAACCCAAGAACGCAACGAGCAGATTTGATTCCTTGAAGCGCGCTGAAAGCGGACCAATCGCGCCGCCCTGCATGGCAACCAGCACGACGCCAATGTACGCAAGAATATAACCCGTTTCCTGTGCGCCTAATCCGAATTTATATAAAAGATAAAGCGGGAAGACGGTTTGAAATGAATTGAAGGCGATTGCGAACCCAAAGCGAATCCATAATAGCGAACCAACCAGCGGACGCTGAAGCGCGGCGAATAATGTATTCAACGAAAAAGCAGGTCGTTCCTCCATGGTCAATTGCGCGCGGCGTTCTTCTGTCAGTGATTCTGGCAGCCAGAAATATACTGTGAGCAGGTTGATAAACGCCATGGTGGCTGCGACAAATGCAGGGACGGCAAAACCGTATACGCTCAACATGCCGCCAATTGCAGGTCCAAGAATAAAACCAATGCCGAAAGCTGCGCCAAACATACCCATGCCGCGCGCCCGATTCTTCTCATCGGTAACATCGGCGATATAAGCCTGGGCGACGGAAATATTTCCCGCCGTTATTCCAGCGAGCAGGCGGCTGGCAAATAACATCCATAAGGAGTTGGCGAAGCCGAGAATGAGCAGACCGAGAAATGTCCCGAAGATGCTGATGAGGAATACAGGTCTGCGCCCAAACCGATCTGAGAGACGCCCGAGGATCGGCGCGCCGATCATTTGCATGGCGGCATATGATGAAACCAATAAGCCTGTCTGAAATTCCGTCGCGCCAAAGGAAGCCGCGTAGAAAGTTAATAAGGGAATGATCAGCGCGAAGCCGAGCATGTCGATGAGGACGATGAGTCCGACGTTGAGTAGGCGTTTGTTCATAAGTTATAGTCTATGTCATTGCGATGACGTGGTCTCGATACGTCCCACGAAGAGCATGCGGGACTACTCTCCCACCAGTTTTTATGCAATGACGTAGAGTTATCGATTATCCCCGTCCCCTTTGATCTTGCCTCTTTCCAACCGATCATATAACTTCGCTATATTGTATTCGGCGATCTCGTCCAACGTTAAATCCAATTCGGTCGCGACTTGCGCCATATACCACAGCACGTCGCCGAGTTCAGCTTTGAGCGCGTCGCGTGTTTCAGGATTTATTTGTCCATCCTTATCGCGGAATACTTTCTTGATCTTGCCCGCCACTTCCCCCGCTTCATTGACAAGTCCCAGTGTCGGATAAATAATAGAATGCCCAATGGCGGGATATTTCGCAGTCTTGCGTGATTTGGTTTGGTAGTCGTTGAAGTCCATTCCTTATTCCATAGTCCTGGTATGTTCCCTTATCCAATCCGTGAAGGCATCGCGACTTAACTTTCCAGAGGCAAGTTGCAGAATGATGGATTCCTGCTCATCCAAAGATGCATCAAACTCATGACCATTTACAACTAGAAAAGTTTCCATTGCATAATGTCCAATACGTTTGTTGCCGTCCACAAAGGCATGATTCATAATCAGTGAAAATCCAAGCGCGGCGGTTTTTTCAATGACTGTTGGATATAACTCGTTCCCATCAAAAGTCGCGCGTGGCTGTCCCACAGCGGATTCAAGAGACTCAATACTTAAAATACCAACTGTACCGCCAGATGCTTCCATCACCTGGCGGTACAGTTCAATTACCTCTGAGACAGTCAAATAGCGCATTAGGCGGCAAGCCGTTTATACAGTTCAGCGTTCTTTTTGAGAACGTACTGAGCGGCCTTGCGAAATTGTTCCTCAGGCTGAGTGAGCATATCCTCCACGCTCACGCGGACGAGTTCTTCCATTGAAACGCCAAATTTTTGTGCCATTTCACGCAACTTTTGCAGGCGTTCAGTCGGCAGTTCAATTGTGATTGTTGTCATAACTTACTCCTGAACAAAGTTTACCTATTTACGGTTCAAAACACAAGTTCGATTCTTCCAGTGTCGGATAAATAACAGGATGCCCAAGGCGGGATATTTCGCGGTCTTGCGTGATTTGGTTTGATAGTCGTTGAAGTCCATAATGGACTATTTTATCGCTTAAGTTGGCGCGTAATAGTAGTATCTGTGATCTTCTTATCCTCAGCAAGCAGGAAAGCCTTGGATAAAATGATCGCCAACATCTGGTCGCCTTCAAAAGGCACGAACAGTTTATCCCTGCCCATTTCTCCACTTCGGCGTGAAGGCACAATACAAAGATATTGATCATTCGGTTCCATAAGAATATTTCCCGAACCAAGATGAATTTTATATGTCCGAATATCACCGCGCACGACCAGGAACTTGTTGGTAAGTTTACAGCGTTCGGCAATTTTCAAACGCGGAACAAGCGCTTCAAGCACCTGCTTGCGGGTCTTTGAAGACTCGGTCAATTCTCCAAACGAATAATTATGCCAGTAGTCCTGATAGCGTGCGTCCCCGCCACCATCCATCCACGTTGGATCATTCCCGACACTTGCCACGCCAACGAACATATCCACATCCCGCATGATCTCAGAGAATACCAATGGCGGAATTTCTTCAAGCGGCAACGGCTCAGCATTTGCCGCGCCAAACCAACGGCGGGTTAAATATCCGCCCCCACCCGCATGGGCGTGATTTTCCGCCGCGTCAACTCGATAAAAGCGGACCTGGTCAGTGGTCAGGTAAAGATATGTGCCTGTCTCGTTTGTATCAGTGCCAAACTGATCGCCGATCCCCTCGATCCAATACTCGGCGCGCAAACTCCATTGCGGCAATATTTTTGTCGCGGGCGGGAACGTATCATCCACCATTAATCGCAGGGAATTCTTCCAACCCTTCGCCGCACACAGGGAATTGAATTGATGCTGACGCAGGATGTGCGCGGCATAACGATTCGAATAGACGCGCGTGTTCAGTTCGGCATCCGTGAGCAGGTAGATCTCGCGATAAGCCTGCTTGAAAGGCTGTCGGATTTCGTGTTCCATCAGCCATTGCCGCCACTCCAAAACGACATTCGATTCGGTGTGGATCGGGTGCCACAATTCGACCATGGTTGAATCATCGAGCCAGTCAACAGGTTTGCCGTCCCTGCCGACCATGCGCCCATCAGACCAAATCGCAGACGCAGCTTTATCGTCCTTGCTGAACTTCCAGATCAAACGCCGCGCGATCGTGCCAACAAGCGGATGATCGATATAACGCGCCTGCCAGGAGCCATATGTCCACTGCTTTTGTTGAAGAAATAAATTATCGATGCGGTCACGTTGGGCGGGCAACATTTTGCGAATATCCTTTACCGCCTGCGAAATCTCCTTTAACTCTTCAGGATGTTTTTCCTTAAGAGACTTTGGCGCAGACGCCAGACGCTTCGCATCTTTCCTCGTCCAAGCCTGCTCCACCTCACTACCATTGACTCTCAACTCGGAGCCTATCTCATCAAATTCATCGCGTCGTAAACCGACTTCCTCCAACCCATACGTCGGCACCGACATCTCTTCGATTTCTTCGGCAGTGATCCCGGTACGTTTGGCGGCGATTTCGAGTGCATTGGCGATCACCTTTTGCGCCGTATTGGTTTTGACCTTGATCTTCAAGATACTCAACTGTGCGACACCTTCACTGCCAGGCATGTTCCCCAACGCCCAGAAGCAGGCATTCCCCACTTTACCGGCACGTGGACCGGACCCTGGAATCTTTTTATAGGCTGAGACAGCCAATGTAGTGAGCGCGCGGGCAATTTCAGGATCGTCAGATTTACTGCACACCCAAGCCAGTCCTTTCAAGATGTCAGCATTGACTGGCAATAGAGTCTGAACATTATCATAGCGGTTGGACACTGTTGCGCGGGGTTTATCCGCCAGAGCAAACCAATGTAAAAGTGTATTGAAAAAATACTGGCTTCCGATGGTATCCAAATATTTGTCGATCCCCTTCAGCCATTTACTGCTTGGTGCAGAACCTGTCGCGCGTAAACAATACAGGAGAAGTTCCGCCCATGCTGTTTGTATCTTTGCATCCAGGGTGCGAAGATCGTTTAATGCTGTATCTGCCCAAACATCGCCAGCAACTAGGGGCAAATTGATTTCTGTATCACCCTCCAGTTCCTTCAGACGCAACACCCATCGGCGTGGTTCAACACCTCTTTCGGAGTCAATTACCTTGATCAGATGATCTATGGCTGAAGTCAGGTCTACGCTCATTTCATTCTCTTTTAGATAATCGCCCACAATTTTTATCATTTGCGGCATACCGCTTAGATAGGTATAACCGGGTACGCCTGATTCAGCAGCTGACCAATTTAGTATTGCAATTACATCCTGCTCATCAAGAGGCGCCTTGCGTTTGAGCATATGAAGAAATGCCTGACGCATTTTCCATCCCACCTGCCAGGCGTTTTGATCAAAGTGAGGGTGGCGTCTAAGCGGGTGCTGTTGGATCCAGGCAAGCATTGCCATGATGATGGTGCGTTGCGCCTGCGGGTCGGCATTCTGAAATTTAACTCCCGCAGTGAATTTTTTTAAGTCGAATGGGTAAGAGCGCACATCCTGGCGGGCAAATTCTTCCACCAATTCTTCGGATTCAGAATTGGCGGAAGCGTTTGTGAACTTTGATTTGAGAAAGTTGAACATGGGTGCCTCTCATCTTTTAACCACCTACAAGAGGAACCAGCTTGAGAAATGTTACTGACGTTTCTGGATGAAGAGCTATCTCATCGTCCAAACCCTGGACCTGATAGTTATCCACCAGGACAACGAAACCATTTCCCTCAAAGGCTTCGATCGCTTTTTCATATTGCGTAATTGGATCAACAAGACGCGGCTTGTGGAACTTGAATCCGTTCAATGTTCGCTCGGTGTCACTGGGTTGGACCAACATGCGAAAAACCGCAGGCTGGCGGCTGTTGAATTCTTCAACTTCCTGGGTCACGCGCTGACGGATCAATTCACGGATGCTGATCTTTTCCCCCGAAACATGGACCGTGAAAGTGTGTTCCGTTTTACCCAGGCTGGCAGTCGTTTCATCTCTAATCAAAAGTTTGGTAAGCATGGGTGCCTCCTATTAAGATTACTTGGTTTTAGAACGTCTGTACTAATTATAGAACTTTTTATAAGAGTGTCAAGAGATTTGTAACTTTTCAGTCAATCATTTCTTTTATTTAGCCCAAATGGGGGACCCAGCGTATTGGGCACAATCTTTCACAAATCCTTTAATATAGCAAATTGAATTTTGACGGTATTTCAGAAACATTTATAGTCTCTTGGCCACTTATAAGATTTATGCCTTCGGCAGCGATTTGATAGATAACAACCAATTCAGGCTGTGTTCCAAGTTTTGATATATCCAAGTCAAAATTTATTGCAGTTATGTCATGCGTTATCCCCGGGTGGATAACAATAGTTTGAGAGGACCCATAACGTTGGTGGCTCATATTATTCACTCCTGATAATATTGGTAACCCGAAATGCCTATTGCCATCAACA